>ERZ1643246.4412-NODE-4412-length-11141-cov-33.610500_pt1 | contig 11141 bp, 11 predicted proteins | sample MGYA00579265_ERZ1643246 | MGnify/ENA primary metagenome ERZ1643246 (study PRJEB29033, sample SAMEA4952261) | chicken gut metagenome | biome: Broiler Chicken; feature: Gastrointestinal Tract; material: Caecum | place: Ireland | collected 2018 | study: Broiler...
AATTCACAATTTACGTAAACAAAACATAAAATACAATAAAAAGTAAAGAAAGGGGATAAAAAATGTCAAGTTATATAATAAAAGGAGGGAATAAGTTAGAAGGAACAGTAAAAATATCAGGAGCAAAAAATGCAGCACTACCAATAATAGCAGCAAGCATATTAAATTCAGGAAAAACAACATTATACAATGTACCAAATATAAAGGACACGCAAATGATGTATGAAATCTTAAAAATATTAGGAGCAAAAGTAGAAAAGAAAAATAACAAAGTAATAATAGACACAAGTAAAATAGACAAATTTGAAATACCAGACGAACTAATGCACAAAATGAGATCATCAGTAATACTAGCAGGAGCAATGATAGGAAAATATCATAAAGCAACATTTACATATCCAGGAGGGTGTGACATAGGCTCAAGACCAATAGACCTACACCTAAAAGCATTTGAAAAATTAGGAATAAAAGTAGAGCAAAACTATGGAGAAATAATATGTAATTGTGAAACAGTAAAAGGAGCAAAAATAGACTTAGATTTTCCAAGTGTTGGAGCAACAGAAAACAGCATACTAGCATCAGTATTAGGAGAAGGAACAACAACAATAACAAATTCAGCACAAGAGCCAGAAATAGAAGACCTAGCAAAATTTTTAAACAAAATGGGAGCAAAAATAAAAGGAGCAGGAACAAATAAAATAGAAATAGAAGGGGTAAAAAAACTAAAAGAAATAAGCTATAATATAATGCCAGACAGAATAGAAACAGGAACATTTCTATGTTTAGCAGCAGCAACAGGAGGACATATAGAATTACAAAATGTAAATCCACTACATGTAACACCAATAATTACAAAACTAGAAGAAGCGGGATGTTTAATAACAAAAGACAAATCAAATATAAGAATACAAGCACCAAGAAAATTAAAAGCAATAGACATAAAAACAATGCCATATCCAGGATTTCCAACAGATATGCAATCAGTGTTTGGAGCAATGCTAACAACAGCAAAAGGAACATCAATGATAATAGAAAATATATTTGAAAATAGATATAAATATACACAAGATTTAAACAGAATGGGAGCAAAAATAACAATAGAAGGAAAAACCGCAGTAATAAGAGGAGTAAGAAGATTATATGGAGCAACAGTAAAAGCATCTGATTTAAGAGGAGGAGCAGCACTAGTAGTGGCAGGAATAATGGCAAAAGGAGTAACTGTTGTAGAAAACATAGAATATATTTTCAGAGGATATGAAAATTTTGAAAGAAAGTTAAGAGGAATAGGAGTAAATATCGAAATAACTGGATTTGGAGATTAAATTAGAGTTTTATCTAATAAATATTAAAAAATATGTAGCTGTAAAAAATATATAGCTATAGAAAATATATAAATATATAACAGATAATTTAAAGAAATATATAACTTATATTTGAAGCGGTCTATTTTAACAGCGTTATTAAGAGCGTTAATAGTGAACTGTAGATAAAAGTACAACAAAAAGAAGATTAAAAATATAGAATATTACACTATATTTTATAGTATAATATTCTATATTTTCGTTTTATTTGGAATCATTTAAAATTTTCCCCACTTAAAAACGTTAAAAAAAATTCACACAAAATCACTATTAAATATTCATATAAAAATATTCAATCAACAAAACTGTTTTTAAAAAATATTTGATATATAAAGATTTAATTGCAAATATTACAATTCTGTAATAATCGATGAAATTTCCCTGATTCACGCACAAAATCCCTTTACAAATTTTTATATTTTGTGCTAAAATATAAAAAGCAAAAAAACGGAAAATAAAAAGATTTAAAACAAGCCATCAGGAGGTGAAATAATGACAAATAAAGAAAAAGAGAAAATAAATGATTTATATCACATAGAACCAATAAAAGAAGAAACACAAGAAACAAAAGAAATACAAAAAGAAGATATAAAAATGCAAAAAGAAGAAACAAAATATCAAAAAAAGAAAAGAAAAGAAAGAGAAAAAAGAATTAAGCAAAAACAAAAAAAAGAAAAAACAGAAAATGAAAAATTTGATTTTGAAACAGAAACAGTAATAGGAATGGCACAAAAAAATAAAAGAAAACAAGAACTAGAAAAAGTAAAAAAAATTGAAGATAAAAATGAAAGAAGAAGAAAAAAAAGAATAAAAAGAATTAAGAGAATAATAAAATGGACAAGCATCATAGTAATAATAGCAGGTGGAACAACATTTGCAATGATTTCACCAATTTTTAACATACAAGACATAAAAGTATTAGAAAATTCAGAAGTAAGTGCAGATACAATAATAAGTTTATCAGGACTAAGTAAAGGTCAAAACATATTCAGATTTTTAAGTTCAAATGTAGAAGAACAAATAAAACAAGAACCATATATACAAAGTGCAGAAGTAAAAAGAATTTTTCCAAACCAAATACAAATAACAGTAGAAGAAAGAAAAAGAGATTTCAGTGTAGAATTTTTAAATGGATATGCATATATAAATAATCAAGGATATATATTAGAAATTTCAAACGATAAATTAAACCTACCAGTAATACAAGGAGCAAGTACCAATGAAGAACAGTTTGTACCAGGAAATAGACTAAACGAAGAAGACTTAGAAAGATTAGAAGTAGCAATACAAATAATGAGTGCATGTAAATCTTGCGGTTTAGACAGTAAGGTCACAAGAATTGACATAACAGATAAAAACGACTATAGTATATATATGGAATCAGAGAAAAAAACAATCTACTTAGGTGATGGAAGCAACCTAGGAGATAAAATGCTATGGGTTCAAGCAATATTGGCAGATAATGAAGGCATAGAAGGAGAAATCTATGTAGATGGAGATTTAACAGATAATTTTAAACCAAGATTTAGACAAAAAGTCTAAAATATAAACGGTTTATAGGTAAAACCTCTAAAAACCTAAATATAATATAATAAGGAAGAAAAATGACAAATAAAAAAATAATAAGTGCTGTATTAGGTTTTATGTGTTTTGCTCTTACTCTAGGAATATGTATACAAATAAAAACAGTAAAAGAATCAAATTCAACAGTAAGTCAAAATTATGAAGAAAATAATCTAAGAGCAGAAGTATTAAAATACAAAGAAAGATATGATAACAAAATAAAAGAAATAGAAAATTTAGACAAAGAATTAGAAACAAAAATAGCACAAGCAGCAGAAAAAAACACAGACCTTGAAGATGCACAAAACCAAATAAAAGAAGGAAACAAAATAAATGGTGTAACAGAAGTCACAGGACCAGGAGTAATAATTACATTAAGTGATAGTAAAGTAGATCCAACAACTGTCTTAAATCCAAGTGACTTATTATTACATGATATAGATGTATTAAGTGTAATAAATGAACTAAAAAACACAGGAGCAGAAGCAATATCAATAAATGACCAAAGAGTTGTAACAACAACATCAATACAATGTGGAGGAGCAATAATAAATATAAATGGACAAAGAGTAGGAGCACCATTTACAATAAAAGCAATAGGGCTACCAGAAAACTTAGCAAATGTAGATAGACCACAAGGATATCTTGACTTACTAAGAGAAAAATATCAAATAGGAGCAGAACTAGAAAAATCAAATAATATAACAATACCAAAATATTCTGGAGTAATAAATTTCAAATATGCAAAAACAATAGAAGAATAAATTATAAAAATTACATAATAAAACAATTACCATAAAAGTATAAAAGATTTACTATTATTTACAAAAAAAATTACAAAAAACAAACGAATAAAAAATAATCAAATTTCATAAATGAACATTGAACATTTCAAAAAAGGAGGTAAAATCTTGAAAAAGAAAGGTAAAATCACAGTAACCATTACAATAGGAATAGCATGTTTAGCATTATCAATAGTAATGTTTATGCAATTTAAATTAGTAAATGAAACAGATATAACCTCAATAGAAAATATGAGAGAAGAAGAATTAAGAACAGAATTAGCAAACTGGAAAGAACAATATGATGAAGCAAATGAACAATATGAACAAAAAAGTGCAACATTAGAAGAGTATAAAGAAAAAGAAGAATCAGATGCAGAAACAGAAAATTTGGTAAATGAAGAATTAGCAAATGTAAACTTAATATTAGGAAAAACAGATGTTGAAGGAGAAGGAATTACAATAACTTTAAGAGATTCTAGTAATGATGATGGAGATGCTCTAACAATAACAATAGATAATTTAAATACAATAATAAATGAACTAAAAATGGCAGGAGCAGAAGCAATTAGCGTAAATGAAGAAAGAATAATAAATATGTCAGACATAGCATCAATAAATGATAAATCACTAATACTAATAAATGGCCAAAGAGTAATATCTCCATATGTAATAAAAGCAATAGGAGATTCAACATATCTAGAAAGTACATTAGTAGGTAAAGGTGGAAGTATAGATGAACTTGAAAAATTAGGATATGATGTAGCAGTAGAAAAAAGCAACAAAATCACAATATATAAATACAATAAAGAAATAAACTCAAAATATATGCAATAAATAATGGTTTATAGGTAAAACCAAAAAACCTAAATCAATTAAAAAGGAAAGATAGAAATGGTTTTTATAGCAATATTAGTAGGTTGTATATTAGGAGCAATAATTGGAATAAATGCACCAATAATTTCATACACATATTCAAGTTATTTAGCAATAGCAATTATTGCAGCATTAGATTCTGTATTTGGAGGAATAGCATCAGTAATTAACAAAAACTTTGATTTAAAAATATTTATATCAGGTTTTTTTGGGAATGCAATATTAGCAATATTATTAACAATATTAGGGCAAAAATTAAATGTAGATATATATTTAGCAGCAATAGTAGTATTTGTATGGAGAATGTTTTTGAATTTGGCAATAATTAGGAGATATTATGTAGAAAAATGGTCAAATAAGTTTAAAGAAATTAAAGAAAACAAAAAGAATAAAGAAGAAGCTTAAAATATTTTATTATCAAAACAAAAAAATCAAGAAAAACTCTTGATTTTTTTAGATTAAAAGTTTATTATATTTAATAAATTGCAAAAAATGTCGATAATCGTCAAAAAATATCATAATAAAAATACAAACAAAAATAGAGGAATTTATAAAAACATGAGTAAATAAACAATATTCAAAAAAAGAACCAAAATATTGTTACAAAACCATTACAAAAATGTTACGAAAATATAACAAATTCTATTGACATTTTTTTTAAAATGTAATATAAATACTCTAGAAAATTTATTCTAAAAATGGAGGAATTAAGTTGGCAATCGGTGATATCATAGTTGGTGTAGATATTGGAACAACCAAAGTTGCAACAGTAGTAGGCGAAGTCAACAACTTTGGACAAATAGAAATTATAAGTAATACATCATATAAATGTAATGGATTAAAAAAAGGAAAAATAATCAGTGAAGACGAAATAAGTTTAAGTCTAGCAAAAACAATAAAAGACGCCGAAGATGAAACAAACTTAAAAATTAATTCAGCATATGTTACAATACCTGGAAAATACGCCACAATAGTACAAAACAGTATTACCAAAGAAGTAAAAGATAAATATTCTGGTATATCAATTAGAGATGTACAAAGTGCAATGATGCAAGTAAAAGATATTGAAGTACCAGATGGAAAAACACTAATAGATATAGTGCCAGATAAAATAACACTAGAAAATGGAACAGTAGTAACAGATCCAGTAGGAAATTTAAGTTCAAGTTTTACAATTAGTGCACAAGTAATACTTGCAGAAAAAGATTATGTAAGACAACTAAATACAATATTCAAAAGAGCAGGACTAGAAATAGATGGAATAGTCCCAATTACATTAGCAGAAAGAAATCTAATATTAGACAGTAATGAGATGCATGATAATATAATGCTATTAGACATAGGAGCAGGAAATACAGACATAGGTGTGTTTGAAGGATCATCATTTATATATACAAATTCAATCCCATTAGGAGGAGATAATATCACAAATGATATTGCACTAGTATTAAATATCTCTGAAGAAGAAGCAGACAAATTAAAAAGACAATATGGATTAGCACTAAAATCATATATAGATGTAGACAAAGATAATGATATAATATTAAACACATGTAAAAATGAAAGTAAAAGCAAAATAATAAAAAGCTCAGAACTAATAGAAATTATAGAAGCAAGAATAGAAGAAATGTTTTCAATAATAAATAAAGACATCACAAACCAAGGCATAAAATCAAAAATAAATAATGTAATATTAACAGGACAAGGAATAGTTAATATAAACAAAAGTGATGTAGCTGGAAAAATAAATCTAAACATACCAGTAAAAATATCAACAGGAAGAGCAATAAGCACAGTAAAACCAGCATATAGAACAAGCTATGCTCTAGTAAGATATATAGCAGCAAGACCATTCACAAAAACAGTATCAAGTAATATAGATACAAAATCAGAAGAAAGTTTCTTCAAAAACATAATAGAAAGAATAAAAGAATTTTTCTATTCATAATAATAGTTTTTAATTTTAAATATAAAGTATGTCAAGGAGGAAAACCAAAATGATGGAATATGATGATAACAATATAACAATGATGGACGGGACAGCAACAATAAAAGTAATTGGTGTAGGAGGAGCAGGAAATAATGCTGTAAATAGAATGATTGAATCTGGAATAAAAGGAGTAGATTTTATTGCAGTAAATACAGATAGACAAGCCCTACAACAATCAAAAGCAAATACAAAAATTCAAATAGGAGAAAAAATAACAAGAGGATTAGGAGCAGGAGCAAACCCTGACATCGGAGCACAATCAGCAGAAGAAAGTAAAGCAGAAGTATCAGAAGTTCTAAGAGGAGCAGACATGGTATTTGTAACAGCTGGTATGGGTGGTGGAACAGGAACAGGAGCAGCACCAATTGTAGCAGCAACAGCAAAAGAAATGGGAATATTAACAATAGGAGTAGTAACAAAACCATTTACATTTGAAGGTAAAAAAAGATTATCACAAGCAGAACGTGGAATTGAAAGCTTAAAAGGAAAAGTAGATACATTAGTAGTAATACCAAATGATAAATTACTACAAATAATTGATCGCAAAACATCAATTATAGAAGCATTTAAAATGGCAGATGATGTATTAAGACAAGGTGTACAAGGTATATCAGACTTAATCGCAGTACCAGGACTTGTAAACTTAGATTTTGCAGATGTTAAAACAATAATGTTAAATCAAGGAATGGCACATATGGGAGTAGGACGTGCATCAGGAGAAAACAGAGCAGAAGATGCAGCAAAAGAAGCTATTCAAAGTCCATTACTAGAAACATCAATTGAAGGAGCAAAAGGTGTTATCATCAATATTACAGGTGGAGAAGATTTAGGATTACACGAAGTAAATACAGCAGCAGAATTAGTACAAAGAAGTGTAGACCCAGAAGCAAACATTATATTTGGTACAGTAACAGACACATCAATGCAAGATGAGATTCAAATAACAGTTATAGCAACAGGATTTGAAAAAAATGAACCAATATCAAGTATTGGAGTAGATAACATGGTATCAAAAACATGGGAAAAGAAAATAAATTCAATACCATCAAGCTCAGAAATGCCATCTTCACAAAATGATTTAGACATTCCATCATTCTTAAGAAAAAATAAAAACAAAGGAATGTAATTAGCAAAAAAAAAGAAAAAAGATATTTAAGTGAATTAAAATTAGTAAAATATATAATTTGCAATTATACTAATTGTAACAAAAATATTATGAAATATAAATTTAATTTACTACCTAATCTAATAATGATAACATAGCATTAAAACATATTATAAAATATAAATTAAAAATTAAAATAAAACTTATATGTAGTCAAAAATAAATATATTATTATACATAAAAAAAGAAATAATCGAAAGCAATCGATTATTTCTTTTTTTCTACAATAAGAAAAGACAGCTTTTTTAAATAAATGATAGTAGAATAGTCAAGCAGGTGATAAAAATGACAATTTACCTAGATGTTGTAATAATTGAAAATCTCATAATGAACAGCATAATAATATATGCAACAGCAATTGTAACAAAAGCAAAAATAAAACATTTAAGAATATTTTTAGCAAGCCTTATAGGAGCAATATATTCAGTACTATCATATATTTCAAAATTAGCAATCTTTTCAAATTTATTTATAAAAATTCTTCTATCAATTGTAATGGTATATATTGCATTTAATCCACCAAAAATAAAAACATTAGGCAAACAATTACTACTATTTTATCTAACATCATTTTTATTTGGAGGAGTAGCATTTTCACTAATATATATAATAAAGCCACAAGAAATACTCATGAAAGACGGACTATTTTTAGGAACATATCCACTAAAGACAGTATTTTTAGGAGCAATTATAGCAAGCATAATTCTAATAACAGCATTTAAAGTAATAAAAAACAAAATCACAGCAAAAGATATATATTGCAATATAGAAATATATTTAGAACAAAAAAATATAGAAATAAAAGCAATGTTAGACACAGGAAATTTACTAAAAGAGCCAATATCAGGAATGCCGGTAATTGTTGTTGAACACACAAAACTATATGATATTATACCCAAAGAAATTTTAAACAATTTAGACAAAATATTAGGAGGTGATTTAGAAAGTATTCCAGAAGAAATAAAAGAAAAATATCTAACAAAATTAAAAGTAATACCATATTCTTCTTTAGGAAAACAAAATGGTATGATTTTAGGAATAAAAGCAGACAAGATAAAAATAATAAAAGAAGATGAAAATATCATAAAAAATAATGTAATAATCGGAATATACAATAAATCTCTTACAAAAAGAGGAGAATATAATGGATTAGTAGGAATAGAATTATTGCAATAAAGTAAAATAATTTAAAACCAAGAAAAAATAAGGTTAAATAATATCCCAAAGTTGAAAATTACTCATTAAGATTTATGCCTTAAAGAAAGAAGGAATGATATAAAAAATGAAAATATTAGAATTTGTAAAAAACAGTATATGCACAATTTGTGCAAAATACATAAATGAAGAAAATGAAATTGAATATTTACCCATATTTTACATAGCTGGTAGTCAAACATTACCACCACCATTATCACCAGAAGAAGAAGAAAAAATGATTGAGCAATTATCACAAGAAAACAATCTACAAGCAAGACAGACACTAGTAGAAAGAAATTTAAGACTAGTAGTATATATAGCAAAAAAGTTTGAAAACACAGGAATAGGAATAGAAGATTTAATATCAATAGGAACAATAGGACTTATGAAAGGTGTAAACACATTTAACTCAGACAAAAAAATAAAGCTTGCAACATATGCATCAAGATGTATAGAAAATGAAATTTTAATGTTTTTAAGAAAAAGCAATAAAATAAAAGGAGAAGTATCAATAGATGAGCCACTAAATAAAGATGGAGATGGAAATGAACTACTATTATCAGATGTATTAGGAACAGACCCAGACATAACATCAAGAAATTTAGAAGATGAAGTAGACAAAACTTTATTAAGAGCATCAATATTAAAATTAAATAACAGAGAAAAAGACATCATGGAAATGAGATTTGGATTTAAAACAGGAAAAGAAAAAACTCAAAAAGAAGTAGCAGATGAACTAGGAATATCACAAAGCTATATTTCTAGATTAGAAAAGAAAATAATAAATAAGATGAAAAAAGAAATAATCAGTAAAACAGGTTAAAATGAATATATAGCCTCTTTTTTGGAAATAATAAAAATAAAGTTTCCAAAGAGGAGGTTTTCTTTTTGATTAACAAAGTAGAAATTTGTGGTGTAAACACCTCTAAACTACCAGTATTAACAAAAGAGGAAAAAGATAAATTACTAATAAGAATAAAAGAAGGAGATATGGAAGCTAGAAATACATTTATAAATGGAAATCTAAGATTAGTATTAAGTGTAATACAAAGATTCTATAGAAAATCAGAATCAGCAGATGATTTATTTCAAGTAGGATGTGTAGGGCTAATAAAGGCAATTGACAATTTTGATATAACACAAAATGTACAATTTTCAACATATGCTGTTCCAATGATAATAGGAGAAGTAAAAAGATATTTAAGAGATAATAATAGTATAAGAGTAAGTAGATCAATAAGAGATTTAGCATACAAAGTAATACAATATAAAGAAAAATATGTAAAAGAACATGGAAAAGAGCCAAGTATAGAAGAAATAGCAAAAGAACTAGAGGTAGAAAAAGAAGATGTTGCATTTAGTCTAGATGCAATTCAAGACCCAATATCGCTTCAAGAACCAATATATAATGATGGAGCAGAAAACATTTTTATAATGGACCAAGTAAGTGATAAAAAAAATACAGATGAGCAGTGGACAGAAAAAATGACAATGATACAAGCAATGAAAAAATTAAATGATAAAGAAAAAATGATAGTAACAAAAAGATTTTTTGATGGAAGAACACAAATGGAAGTAGCAGATGAAATAGGAATATCACAAGCACAAGTATCAAGATTAGAAAAAAGTGCAATAGAACATATAAAAAGATGGTATAAATAAGAAAATAAGAATAATTTAAAAATAGAAGAATAATTATATATAATAATGAAGAATAAAAAAATGGAGGAATGCATATGCAAGATAAAGGTTTAGATTTTAAACATAAAGAAGTAGTAAATATAAAAGACGGGAAAAGACTAGGATATGTGCAAGATGTATGTGCAGATTTAGAATCAGGTGTAATAACTTCTATAATAGTTCCAGGAAGTAATAAGATACTAAATATATTTAATCAAAATAGTGACATAGTAATACCTTGGAAAAATATAAAATGTATAGGAGATGATTTAATATTGGTTGAACTATGACAAACTTCCGGACAATAGGGACACTCCATTTCGTCTGAAGAGCAATAGATAGCAGATAATAGGGAGGATAAATAAACTTACTAAAAAAGAAATAGTATGAATAAAAATTGTAAATTGTAAAAGTAAAATTAATTAAATTTTAAACAGCATAAATCCAGTTATTTCTAGCCTTTAATATTACACTTAACGTTAGTTTTACAAACTATATTTTACTTTTACAATTTATCTAAATAAAAA
>ERZ1643246.4413-NODE-4413-length-11141-cov-5.666607_pt1 | contig 11141 bp, 8 predicted proteins | sample MGYA00579265_ERZ1643246 | MGnify/ENA primary metagenome ERZ1643246 (study PRJEB29033, sample SAMEA4952261) | chicken gut metagenome | biome: Broiler Chicken; feature: Gastrointestinal Tract; material: Caecum | place: Ireland | collected 2018 | study: Broiler...
CCACGATAAGCACGAAGTGCGGTTTTACGAATGGCGCGAGCTGAACTGCTTACTCTTTATGTTTAGCCATACAGGAAAAGCCCTCTGTATGGCATGGCCTGTACTCTTCAAACCAATTGTACTGCTTACTGATTATGTTCCAGATCCGGATGATACGTTGGCACGATCTCTGCCACGATCTCCTTGATCTTGTCAGATTCAGCCCGACTTTCTTTGTCAAGTAATTCCAGTTTATGCTTAAAGTCTTCATCATCCATCTCAATCGGTTTCCCGATAAAGATAAGTTCGTTTTCTGTCTCCTGCATGCCTTCTTCGTCCATGAGGAGTTCTTCGTAAAGCTTCTCGCCAGGTCTCAGACCTGTGTATACGATCTTAATGTCGTCATCCGGCACGAATCCTGACAGTCTGATCAGATTTCTCGCCAGATCGTCGATCTTGACCGGCTCGCCCATATCCAGGACGAAGATCTCGCCTCCGTGCGCGTAATAAGACGCCTGGAGCACGAGGGAAACTGCTTCCGGTATTGTCATAAAGTAGCGGATGATCCGCTTATCTGTCACAGTCACCGGACCGCCTTCCGCGATCTGCTTCTTAAAGAGCGGGATCACGCTTCCGTTACTTCCCAGCACGTTTCCGAAACGCACGGCTACAAAGTCGGTATCGGACTGTCGGTTCATCATCTGCACTACCATCTCGCAGAGACGTTTGGACGCTCCCATGATATTTGTCGGGTTTACCGCCTTGTCCGTTGAGATAAGGACGAATTTCTTTACGCCCCAGCGTGCTGCTGACTGTGCTACCTTGTAGGTACCTTCCACGTTGTTCTTGATCGCCTCGTTCGGGCTGTCCTCCATCAGCGGTACATGCTTATGCGCTGCCGCATGAAAGATGACCTCCGGACGGTACTTCTCGATAATACTGTCTACCCTGCGCGTATTGCGAACAGAACCGATCAGTGTAACGAGATGAAGTCTCGGATATTTTCTCTTTAATTCCTGTTGAATCGTATATGCATTGTTTTCGTAAATGTCGAAGATAATCAGTGTCGCAGGCTCCGACCTCGCAATCTGCCGGCACAGCTCGCTTCCGATAGATCCGCCTCCGCCTGTCACCATGATGACCTTGCCTTTCAGAGACTTGAGAATCTCGGAATTGTTTACTTTCACCTGCGCACGCCCAAGAAGATCAGTGATTTCCACATCTCTAAGCTTGGTAACGCTGACTTCTTCGTTCAGAAGCTGATATACGCCCGGAACAGTCTGCATCTTACATCCAGTATTCTTACAGATGTTAAGAATTGCTTTCCGGTTTGCTCCCGTAGTCGCCGGTATTGCGTAAATGATTCTTGTTATACCATATTCTTTTACTTTTTCTTCTATATCATACCTGTTTCCTACGATCGGCACTCCCTCCAGAAGTCGGCCCTTCTTGTTAGGATTATCGTCGATCACACAGCAGACCTTACTGTGAAGGTGGCTGCTTGTCTGCAGTTCTTTGATCAGTACCTGACCTGCCTGACCGCCGCCGATGATCATGACCCGCTCTGCGGCCGCATCTCCGTCGTTCTCCAGGTTCTTTGTAAAGGACCGGAGCAGCCGGTATGCAAATCTGAGCCCTGTCGTCATCAGGATACTGAAAACATATCCAATGAAGAAGTAGGATCTCGGCATACGCAGATCCATTGCAAATATACCGGCAGCATATAAGAATATGAGCACGATATATGACCACATGATACGCTTGGCCTCATCCAGGCCGGCAAACCGCCAGATACTGTGATACAGGCGGAAGCCATAGAATACTACGACTGTTATTACAGTCCAGTATGGCATAGACCAGAGATATCCTTGCAGATATTCCCTGGGAATACTTGAAAATATAAAATCAAACCTCAGCAGCAGTGCCGCCAGATATGAAACTAATATTGATATTATATCCAGGAACAACAGCAGGAATGCCCGTTTCATCCATATGTAGTCGCCCCTCTTCTTTTGTCCACACATTTCTTTAACTATCCTTTATTATCCTTGCTGTTTTGTTGAGAATGAACTTTTCTTTGTCCAGTTTCTCTTGATAAAAATTATGATACCCGCAGCGGCTGCTAAAGCTGTAGATATGATCGCCATCGTCTGATCTACACTCATTTTTTCACCCTCTTCTTCCCGATCCGTTTCAGATCCCGGTATAATACTTTACTCACTGTTCCTTATTTACCACTTAACACCTGCTGCATCTTCTCACTGATCTCGGATGTAGATGCGTCGTCAGGCCACATGACATACAGAAGCTGTGATCCGGATGAATAACATGCCTGATTGTCTCCAGTTCCTACTGCAGCCACGGATTCGATATCCCAGCTGCTTGCCTCTGACAACTGTTTATTGATAAATCCGGCCATTTCTGTCCGTGTCATGTTCGTCTCAACACTGTCGCTCACGCTCGTGATCAGCTGACTCGCATTTACGAGCATCGCCGGCGACATTGCTTTTCGAAGGATTGCAGTCAGAACCGCCTCCTGGTTCTTGCCTCGCTGGTTGTCTCCGCTTGCGAAGCTGTGCCTTTCTCTTGAGAATGCCAGCGCCTGCTCTCCGTTCAGATGATTCGGTCCTTCCGTAAACTGATATCCTCCGGCCTCAAAGCTATATTCTGAGTTGACGTCCACGCCTCCCAGGGCATCCACTATCTTAACCAGCGATGTAAAGTTTACTCTCGCATAATATGTAATGTCAATCCCATAAATATTTTCTAGTGTGGCCATGGATACGTCCACACCGTAGATTCCCGCATGTGTCAGCTTATCGCGCTGCCCTCCGGATATTCCCGGCAGAGTTACGTAATAGTCTCGCGGTGTTGTAGTCAGCAGGATCTTATGTGTATTCGGATTCACTGTCATGATGATGTTCACATCACTTCGACTGTTCGTTGTGATCGGTCCTGCCACATCGATTCCGCTGATATAGATATTGAACGGCTCATCTACGCTGACCGTAGTATCTTCCGGTTCGATCTCTGTCTCAATTCCATACTGATACAGGATCCTCACCTGATCGGAATAACCTTCGATCGCGTCTTCGATAATTCCCGTGAAAGCTTCGTTATACACGGCTGCTCCGATCTCTCCGTCCAGCAGTGCCTGTCCTACTTCCTGGACAGACTCAAACTCTTCCAGATCCGGCGCCTGGCCGATTACTTTCTCTATATCTTCCAGCATAAGCTGGTTATTCTCCTGATCCAGAGTCGTCTGTGTACCAAATTTGTAATCCTTGGCGTCCAGTATATTTTCTGCGCTGTCATCTTTCCGAACAACAACGATCATATTGTCTGTCTTATAGGTAGCTCCTCCTACGTCGGCCAGCATCTTGTCGGCACGGTATACATAGAATGTAGCTATACCAAGCACGATACTGATCAAAACGCTTAGAACTATACCCAGTATAAACAGTTTGTTCTTCACAAACTGAAGCCCGAACATAACCCCGAAGAGTATCAACAGCACTACGAAAAGAACTGCAATATATGTTCCCGGCACCATTCCGCTGTTCCAGATGACCGCGGTAAAAACCACTGTCATCAGGAGCTGCAGCAACACGATGAGTTTCCCTGCCAAATTCTTCTCCAGTACATTTGCTTTGGCTATATACTGCCTGCTTTTGTACTTTTTGGAATGTCTGTGTGTACTCATTTGTATTTGTCTCCTTTTCCACAGCATGGCATAAACTATGCTTTATCTACTTATTTCCGTAATAGTTGCCGTAATATTTTCCGTAGTACTTATTCTGCTTCATATCGACCTTATTAAGGACTACCCCCAGGATCGGACACTCTGTCTTCTCCAGCTGTTCCTTTACCGTACGGACGAATTTGTAGCTTACTGTCTTCGCAGCCACGACAAGCACAGATGCATCGCATACTTTCGCGATGACCGCTGCATCGATCACGTTTCCCAGCGGCGGCGCGTCTATGATCACATAATCATAATTAGCCTTCCCGCTTTCAACCAGATGGGCAAACCGCTTCTGGCCGAGAAGCTCCGACGGATTCGGCGGAACGACTCCCGCGAAAATCACGAACAGCCCCGGCTCCTGGGTCCTGCATATGACGTCATTCAGATCAGCCTGACCGGACAGATAATGGCTCAGGCCTTTTACTTCTTCTGTTACTTTATGTCTTCCTACCAGAACGGACTTTCTCAGATCGGCGTCCACAAAGAGAACTCTCTTTCCGCTCTCCACCAGCGCCAGAGCCAGTCCGATAGACACAGTACTTTTTCCTTCATTCGGCGTGCTGCTTGTCAGCACGATTGCTTTATTGTCTGAACCGGAGAACTCCAGATTCGTACGAAGCGTCTTGTATGCTTCGTTGCTCCGGTAATCTTTCGCAATATTCTTTAATGTTACTGTCTGCATCGGTATCTCCCTCCTAATGCTTCATTCTCTTTGCCATTTTACGTGTTGAACGCCGTTTCGTTCTTTTAACTTTCTGCGGCGCGCCCTCCTGGATCGGAATGGAAGTCAGCACATTCAGGCCCAGATATGTCTCCACATCATCCGGAGTTTTGATCGTGTCATCCAGTATATAGATCAGTACAAGCACTCCAACTGCAAGCACGATGCCGAGCATTCCTCCGATTGCTGTGTTTTTCATCACAGACGGGGAAGACGGGCTCTGCGGAAGATTTGCTTCTTCGATCGTGTTTACCGCCTCGATATCCATGATCTCTTTGATCTTGGTACTTGCTGATTCCCTCAGGGCGTCGGCAATTTCTCTCGCCAGCTCGGGGTCTTCATTTTCCACCTGTATCGTAAGGATACGGGTATTCTCTGTATTCGATGTAGTAACCATGCTGGCAAGCTCGTCGGTGGTCATATCCAGATTGAGCACCGAGATAACTTCTTCAAGCACAGTCCGGCTCTTAATGAGCTCCATATAGTCCTGTGTCAGCTGTGTACCTGTCTGAAGGTCGCTTGACGTCACCCCTGTGGTTCCGTCCGACCTGTTCAAGACATACATACTGGTTGATGATGTGTATTTGGGAGTAATAAACAGCTGGGTTCCTGCAAAAGCTGCCAGAGCTGTGAGGATGCCCACCAGTATGATGATGTGTATCTTGCCTAACAGCACGCTGAACAGTTCTGTCAGATCAATAGTTATTTCATCATTTTCAAAATCACGTGTTGGTCTGTCCTGATTCATCTTTCTTCTTTTTCCTCAGCATGATTCTCGCATTGCTGAAGAATATCCTCCTCGCATATTCTTCTCCATATTTCTTCTCTACGTATTCGGCCGCCTTGCGCATACGCGGCGGGCGTCCTTTTGGACTATGAGCATCTGTCCCTACACAGAACACCAGCCGGTGTTCCAAAAGCTGCTTTACGAATCGCTTCATCTTCCAACCGTTTTCTCCGGTAATGCTGTCTGCATTTACCTGAATCCGAACACCCATGTGCTTGAGATGTTCAGCATTGCCGATATCCTTGTACATGCACGGATATCTCTCGATATGCGCCAGTATCACTTCGTACCCTTTCATCTGTATCTGCTGGATACCCTGGCAGATATACTCAAAAGTGTCCGAATGAGAGAATTCTACCAGCACAAATCTTGTCTTGTTCATTGTGAGTATCTTTCCCTCCCGGAGTCTCTCCGGAATGTCTTGTCCAAAATATATCTCTGTTCCGAGATATATTCTGAGCTTATCGCTGATCTTTGCCGCTTCTTCGCGGGCGACTTTTAATTGTTTTCTCAGCTCACGTGGGGATTTTCTCCCTCGCCGCGGATGGTGATGGGGAGTCGCTATTATATAGCGGATTCCTTCATCATATGCCATCTGGAGCATCTGCCTCATTTCTTCTATGCTCTGCGCTCCGTCATCCACTTCGGCGAGCACGTGGCAATGTGTGTCAACAATTCGTTCCATTCACATTCTCCTGACATTTGTATAAATCATTCCATCCGATATAGATTACACGATTTTTCAAACTTTTTCAAGCTATATATGCATTCTCCTTTAATAATATACGCTGAGATAGTATATTTGTCAACCGATTTTACCCCCCCCCGGTATATTGGGAATATGTTACAAAACTGGAAAAACAGGCCGGATGCGACATGCATCCGGCCTGTTTGATATTGCGTTATAATTCAGCGCCGGGTAAATATTTCTTTTGAGGTCTGCTTACAGCCCGCTGCTGTACTCTTCAATCCTTCCCAGCACCCGTTCCGCCTCATCGCCCTCCAGCGGCGTCGGCTGATAATCATTATATCCCGATTCCGACGACACGGAGCACGGGATGATATTCGTCACGTTATCCGAAGCCAGCTCTCCGTTTTCCACCGTAAATGTCTGCTGGAAGATCATCGTATCCTTATCGGCCGGGTTGCTGTTTCCGCCAAAACAGAAATTGCCCAGACTGTAGACGATATTTTTGCCGTTGTAAACCTCGATCCCTTCCAGCACATGCGGATGATGTCCAAGGACAAGATCCGCACCGTTATCGATCGCGGAATGTGCGAGGTTTACCTGATTCTCCGTCGGATAGTTTTCTCTCTCAAGACCCCAGTGGAAACTGACGATAACGATCTGAGCGCCCTGTTCCTCTACCGACTTGATATTTGCGATCATCTCGTCCTCGCATCCCATTCCGTCCGCCAGCTCATATGTTCCGACCAGACCGACTTTTATTCCGTTTACGTCCATAACGGCAGTTCTGTCATACCCGAAGGAAACGATACCCGCCGCTTCGATAGTTTCGATCGTATCCGTATAGCTTTTATCCCCGTAATCATGGCTGTGGTTATTGGCCAGATTGACCGCTTCCACACCGCCGGAAGTCAATATCTGCGCATACTCTGCAGGTCCTTTGAAGGCATAGGTCTTATCCTGTCTTGCGGTCTCTTCCGTGAGAGTTCCTTCCATATTGACAATGGTCAGATCGTCTGCATCAAATATAGATTTCACATTCTGGAAGAAATACTCCGGACCATTGCTGTCATAATATGCATTCAGGCTGGTGCTTGGATCAAAATATTCATCCGTTCCAAGCGTACAGTCGCCTGCCGCACTGATCGTAATGGAAACAGGTTTTGATTCTTCTTTCTCTTTTTCAGCTTTCTGCTCTTCAATCGTAAGATCCGACGCCTGCTTTCCAGCCTTTTGTTCGCTGTTGTTATTTCCGGTGAAATGACGCACCAGCGCCACAATCCCCGCAACGATCAGAATCAGCACCACCAGTGCCGCGCACATCATCGCGATCAGGATTCTTCGTTTTCTCTTCAGTCTTTCCCGTTTCCGCCGCATCCTCTCCTCACGGCTCACAGGTCTGCGCTCCTGAGTTTTCTGCGGATTTCTCCCTTTTGAGTCTTCCCCCTTGTTCATCTTCTGTCACCTCTCAAATCATCTGCTTCTCTCGTGGATTTCAAGACTTTTTCAAGATCCGATAATCTGATTTCATCGTATCATCTTAAGCATACTTTTGCAATGACAGAATAGTTCAATGCACCTTTTCTACCTTATTTTAATGTACCCTTGCAAATCTGATATTCACCCGGAACAGATCCCCGTCAAGATACAGTTCAAACTCGCCGCCCTGCATTGTCGTAAGGCTTTTCGCAATTGACAGGCCCAGGCCGCTTCCTTCGGTGCTTCTCGATATATCTCCTCTGATGAATCTCTCCGTCAGCTCATCCGCCGATATATTCAGCTGCTGCTCGGATACATTCTTAAGTGAAAAATTCACCTTATCCTCCGTTACAATGATATCCGCATAGACTCTTGTTCCCGGCATGGCATATTTCGCCGCATTTCCGAAGACATTCTCGAGCACCCGCCACATCCGACGGCCGTCCACGTGAATAACCGCAGGCTCCTCCGGGATGTTCAGCACCATAGTGAGATTGCGTGCGGCGAACTTCTCTGCAAGCTCGCCTTCCGTCTGCTGCACTAGTTCCCGAAGATCCATATCCATATATTCCAGAGTAATATTTCCACTGCTGACCTTGGAGGCTTCAACTACATCTTCTGTCAGAGTCTTCAGACGCTGGGCCTTGGACTCGAGGATATCCAGATATCCTCGTATCTTTTCATCCGTAATATTTGACCGCTTCAGGATATCTACATAATTAATGATGGAAGTCAGAGGCGTCTTGATGTCATGGGATACATTTGTAATAAGATCCGTCTTAAGACGTTCATTTCGCATAGCCTCATCCACCGCTTTATTAAGGCCGCTTCCGATATTATTGATCTTTTCCGCGATATTCCGCTCTTCTCCCCGAAGCCATTTCAGGTCGATACGGTATTCCAGATTGCCGCCCGAGATTTCTTCAATGCCTTTTCTGATCCTGTTTTTCGCAACCGCACCACTCAGCACGACCCATATCACGAACAGATCAACTGCAAAGGCCAGCAAGATAAACGGCAAATCCCTGATCAGGATGGCCAGCCACTGAACAAGCAGGAACCCAAGTATAGCCGCGCCGGATTTTACGGTCACGGATCTTTCTCTCCATACTTTTCCGGCAACCGAGATCAATGCATAGAGCAGGCTTCCTTTCCAGAGTATCTTAGCCTTGATCCTCCGGACCAGGCTCACATATCCCGCGAAGAAACATGCGAAGCTGAAAATTCCGTAGAAAAACAGTCCCGCCAGATCCGCCAGGTTTATAGCCGCTGTAAACAGTGCGGAATATACTACCGGGATCGTATCAGCCCCATAATATTCCACCGCCGTAGTTACATCAGAAAAACTGTGGAATGTGGTGCCTGCAGCTATGACAACACATGTGACAACCGCCCAAAGCGCTATTACCAGCGCTGCAGAGATTTCTGTTTTCCAGCGGTCAAACGCAGTCAGATAAAGTTCTTCATCTTCCGGCTTCTTCCCTGCAGTTACGGCCAGCCACACAGCAGATACAAGAAATAGTACGCCGCCGGCTATGAACAGGATCAGCGCCCACCTCAAAAACGGAATGTTCTGATTGTAGTTTGCGCTCCCCTCATAAAACTGATCCTGGATCGGATACGAGGTATCAACCGAGACAGCCAGGATATTCTCGGAATTTCTGGTTGTTTCATAAGACCTTACCATATCCCATTCCCCGGATGCCGCCAGATTCATATTTGTCTCGAAATCTTTCAGTCTGGGGTTGACGATCATATATTTCACAGAGTCTCCTGACTTCATATCTGCAATATGAGCCTCCGCGTCCGAATAACTCTCATACTCCGTCTTATTCGTATATACCTGCTTTTTCTCCCGGTCAACATAGAGATAAGTGAAATTCGTATTTCCTTCTTCCAGATACTCCCATCCGGACTGATATGTCGTAAAATCCTCAAATATGCCATTCAAAGCAAATGTAAGATGATCATAAACCTCCGACAGATTCCCGTTTAGTTCCGGAGTTTCATTCACGACCTGAAGAAGGCTCTTTCCTCCCTCAGGCGCATATTCCTCTCTCAGCGCCGATCCGAAATTCCAGCAGTCAGTGTACAGCTCCTTTCCATCGGAATCCAGAATCCTTAAGTTCCCATTATATCCGCCCTCTGCATTTTTATTAGAAAGATCATTTAAGAACCCGGACTGAGTCTGGTATTCATCATCAAACTCGACTGTAAGATCTCCTTTTTCAAAAAGCGCAAGGAAGTCGTCAAAGTAATAGTAATAATAGCTTCCGTCCGTTTTCCGGCACACAATAACATTTTCATTGTACAGTTCATCACCGGAAGAACTGTAATCCTCACTCCAGTTGATCAGGTCCTCCAGCCTGTATTTCACGCTGACGCCGGCATTGTTTACCATCTGTCTGGAATTGCCGTACGACATGATATCAATCTCTTTGTCCGGATCATACGCCCCATCCGTCTCAATCAGATTTTTCACCCTGAACATTCCAAATGTTTCAAACATGGCGCCCTCTACGGCCGAATTAAAATCCGGTGAATCCTCATAGGGCTCATTAACCAGCCCCATGATCTGAGAGGGATCAATGGTGCCTGCATATGTGGCCGCCACCCCTATAGAGGTAACAAATGCAGCGCCGCTTATAATGCCAATCAGCAGGACGATCACTTTCGCCAGAGTCCTTCTGTACCATTGCTTCATATATTTTTCTACATTCCTTTCTCAATTTTATATCCGACTCCCCAGACTACTTTCAGATATCTGGGATCTTTCGGATTGATCTCGATCTTTTCACGAATATGGCGAATGTGCACAGCGACAGTGTTGTCCGCGCCGATAGCCTCCTCATTCCAGATGGATTCGTAAATCTGGCTGATAGAGAATACCCGCCCCTGATTCTTCATAAGCAGCAGAAGGATATTGTACTCGATCGGCGTAAGCTTCACAGGCTCTCCGTCCACTGTTACTTCTTTCAGATCGTCGTTGATCTTTAACCCACCAACCTCGTACACCCGCTCTTTCTCTTCTTTCGCCGAACCGCCAAGCTGATTGTATCTGCGCAGCTGGGATTTCACCCTCGCCACCAGTTCCAGCGGGCTGAACGGTTTCGTCACGTAATCGTCCGCCCCCACATTCAGCCCCAGTATCTTATCCGCATCCTCGGACTTTGCCGAAAGAATAATGATCGGTATGCTGTTCTTCTCCCTGATCTTAAGCGTCGCCCGTATTCCGTCCAGACGCGGCATCATCACATCAATAATCAGAAGATTGATCTTCTCCTTTTCCAGAATATTGAGCGCCTCGATTCCGTCGTATGCCTTCAGAATCCGGTAGCCTTCCTGGGATAGATATATCTCTATCGCCTCCACAATTTCTTTATCATCGTCACAAACAAGTATGTTGTACACTTTTGTCACCCCTTTGTCTCTCTAGATTGCTTTGAATCCCCCTGTTTTACGATTGTCGCCGGAAGATTCCATCTATAGTATACATGATAAGATTGATTTTTTAAGAGGGGGAAATAAAAATCTTATGATTTTATTAAATCGTCTAATCTGCACATCCATTGTAAACGCCGCCCGGATATGCTGTATTAAACATGTAAGTAGAAACAACCGCCCTTACTCTCTCGCCAACGTACAAGGACGCTTTTGTTATGCTTTAAACATTGCTTCAAATTCGCAGATATTTATGTCATTTTAAGATTCAAATCGAATCTTTTCAGGTTCGTTATTTTAT
>ERZ1643246.4417-NODE-4417-length-11133-cov-32.565355_pt1 | contig 11133 bp, 9 predicted proteins | sample MGYA00579265_ERZ1643246 | MGnify/ENA primary metagenome ERZ1643246 (study PRJEB29033, sample SAMEA4952261) | chicken gut metagenome | biome: Broiler Chicken; feature: Gastrointestinal Tract; material: Caecum | place: Ireland | collected 2018 | study: Broiler...
CGCGGCTGACGTCGATGACCGGGCTCATGGCCGAGTTGATGCCCACGGCGCGGCTTTCCTGCCCGATGACGGCGGCCATCTGCCCGGCCAGCTCCGGCTGCCAGGTGGCGCCCACGTTGATCTGCGCCGGGAACAGCGTGCCGCCGGCGGCGGGGTAGCCGCAGAGGTTTTCAGTCTGGAGAGCGACGGGGATGCCCAGGCGGGTCTCCTCGACAAAATAACGCTGGACCTCGTTGGAGATGCGGGCGATCTGCTGCGGGTCCACGATGCCAACCATCGAGTACTGGGTAAAGCGGCCGTGGCCGTGGGGGAATTTCTCGCGCAGCGCGTCCAGGCTGACCTTGCCGTCCGCGATGAAGGAGGCGGGCAGGTCACCGCAGAGCTGGGCGGCCTTTTCCTCCAGGGTCATGCGGGAGAGAAGGTCCTCGACACGTTCGGATACCGGGCGGGAAGGGTCTTTGTAGAGGTCCATAGGTGGGCTCCTTTCGGTGAAGAGTGAGAGAGGAAAAGAAACGGCTTATTTATTAAATAGAATAATAAATTAACTTGAAAAAGTCAATCGTCCGGACGGCAAAAAAGGGCGGGAGGGCAAAAATTGGAGGGTTGCACAAATAGAGAGGGGATTTTTTTGGAAGGGAAGCGGGAGGGGCGTGTGGGTGACGATGGGAACATGGCGGAGCCAGGCGGGCATCTCGCCCGGAAGGCCCTGCGACGCCGGAAACCTCAAGCGGCGGGCGTGAACGCCCGCTCTACATTGCGGTTTGGAATGGGCGGCGATACGGAAGCGGCAGCTAACCGCAAGGGCCGACGGCGGGCCGATGTGAGCATCGGCCCCTACGCAGGGGGGCGCTCCTCGACCGTCATCCACCTACCATGCCTGCCGTTCCCGGTTGTGCCGGCCGTCCGCCTTGCGTTGTAGGGCGGGCGTTCACGCCCGCCGAGGAGGTTTACAGAGGGGTGATGCTGTGGTTTTGTGTAAGCGCCGCATCGCAAGGTTGGGGAGGATTGAGGCAACCTGGAAGGGTATTGGCAGGGCGAGGTGCGGCACCCCTCAGTCGGCTGACGCCGACAGCTCCCCTTGCAGGGGAGCCTTTCAGGCGGCAGTTTCCCCAAAGCCTCCCCTGCAAGGGGAGGTGGATGCGCCGCAAGGCGCAGACGGAGGGGCGTTGCCGGTTGGCGGTGGAGATATCCGGCAAGGTCCGGCAGGCGCTTGCCCCGTATCCGTAGGGGACGATGCTGGCATCGTCCCGCAAACCTTGCGGCGGCGCCAGGCTCTGCGGCGGGCGAAATCGCCCGCCCTACAAAGCACCCGCAAGCGGGCGGTGATTAGGAAGCGGCAGTTGTCCGCCAGGCTTTGCGGTGGGCCGATGCAAGCATCGGCCCCTACGCAGGGGGGCGGGGGAGTGCGGCAGACCGGAAGGGTATTGGCGGGGCAAAGTGCGGCACCCCTCCGTCGCCTGCGGCGACACCTCCCCTTGCAGGGGAGGCTTTTGGGGCGGCAGCTGCTTGACAGTCTCCCTTTGCAGGGGAGGCGTTGGGGGGCAAAAAGGGCAGCCCCCTCGGCGGCAAATGCGGGCCGAGGGGGCTGGGGGTCAGAAAAAGAGGTCGCCGGCGTTGAAGGTCTCGATGGGGCCGGACCAGAGGGCGCGCACGGCGGCGGCCCTGTCTTTGGTGTAGCAGAGATAAAGCATATCCCGCGGGGGCCATTCCAGGGCCAGCTTAAAGCGGCTGTCCTTGTCCAGCGCGCGGGGCGAGAAGTAAAGGTACAGCGTGCCGGTACGCTTGGGGTCGTTGTTGTTGAACACCTTCAGGCCCACCACGCCGACCTCGGCGACGGCCGACCAGGGCACAGTGTGCAGGCGCAGACCGAAAAAGCTGCGGCGCAGGCCGGCTTCGTCCAGCGTCAGGGTGGAGCCGTACAGCACCGACACATACACGAACACCGCGGCGACGGCGGCGAACACGGCGGCGGCGATCCAGCTGCCGGAGACCCCGGCCAGCACCGCCAGAAAGGCGCAGACCACCACCGTGAACAGCGCGGCGGCAAACTTGAGCGGATGGATGAAAAAGCGGTGCTTCGTGGGGATCGCCTCCTTGGGGCAGAAAATACGGGACAGCGCGGCATTTTGGGTATGACAGCAGCCGGCGCGGCGAGGGCAGGGGTCAAGGGTCACAGAGTGACTTCGCTTTGGATGCGGGCGGACAGGTAGATGCCCTGCACGATCTCCAGCGTTTTGCGGGCGTTCTGGGCGGACCAAAGAGATCTTGCGGCAGGCGCGCGGCGTTACGGGGGTGAAAGCAGCCGGCGCGGCGGGGGCAGGGGTCAAGGGTCACAGCGTGACTTCGCTTTGTATGCGGGCGGACAGGTAGATGCCCTGCACGATCTCCGGCGTTTTGCGGGCGTCCTGGGCGGACCAGAGAGATCTTGCGGCAGGCACGCGGCGTTACGGGGGAAAAGCAGCCGGCGCGGCGGGGGCAGAGGCAGGGGATCACAGCGTGACTTCGCTTTGGATGCGGGCGGACAGGTAGATGCCCTGTACGATCTCCAGCGTTTTGCGGGCGTCTTGGGCGGACCAGGGGATCTTGCGGCCGGCGCGCAGGGCGGCGTAGCAGTCGCGCAGCTGCATCTCGTGGAAAGCGCCCCAGTAGCTTTCGCCGGGGGCGGCGGAGGCCGCGGCCGCGGGGTGGATGTCCTCCACCCGGCCGTCGGTCCAGTGGATGGTCATCTCGTCCTGGGTCAGCAGGGCGGTGCCGTTGGCGCAGTGGATCTCCACCCGGATGGGGCTGTTGAAGGTGTAGTAGTTGCTGGCAAAAAAGGAATACACCGCGCCGTTTTCCAGCGTGATGGCGGCGTCGGCCTCGTCCTCCACCTCGATGCTGCGCAGCACCCGGCGGGCGGTATGGCCCTGCACCCGCACCGCGTCCATGCCGGTCATGTACCGCACCAGGTCGATGGAGTGGATGGCCTGGTCAATGACCACGCCGCCGCCCTCGGTGGCCCAGCGGCCTTTCCAGTCGCACTCGTAATAGCTGGGCGGGCGGTGCCAGTTCAGCGTCGAGAAGGCGCCCTTGACCTCGCCCAGCTGCCCGCTCAGGATCAGCTGGCGGACGCGCTGGACGCCGTCGATGTAGCGGTTCTGGAAGATGACGCCCAGCTGCCGGCCGGTGGTCTTTTGGGCGGCGATCATGCGGTCGGTCTCCTCCAGCGTGATGGCGATGGGCTTTTCGGTCAGCACGTCCACGCCGGCGGTCATGGCGGCCACCGCGTACTTGCCGTGCAGGTGATGGGGCAGCAGGATGTGCACCAGCTCCGCCCCGCTGTGGGACAGCGCCGACGCAAAGCCCGCGCTGCTGACCAGGGCGCTGGCCTCGCAGCCGTCAAAGGCGGCGGCGAAGGCGCGCGCGCGGGCCGGGTCCTTGTCCATGGCCAGCACGACCTGGCACTGGTCGCTCAGGTTTTGCAGCGCGGTTTTGTACACGGCGGCGATCCGGCCGCAGCCCATCACCGCCACACGCAGTTTTTTCATGGTATCGCCCACCCTTTCGGTCGGGGCCCCGCGGGGGCCGTGGTCACAGCATGTCCCGCACGCCGTGCAGGTAGCTCAGCGCGCGCAGATAGCTGTTCTCGTCAAAATTGCCCAGCTCGTACTCCACCACGGCCCAGCCGTCGGCGCCCAGGGCTTTGTCCAGGCAGCGCATCAGGCGGGGGTAGCCCATGTCGCCTGTGCCCAGGTCCACAAAGCCCTTGTGCACGCCGCTGAAGGTCTGCGCGCCGGGATCGGCGGCTTTTTTGCAGTCCCGCAGATGCACGTAGCCGAAACGGCCGGGGTAACGCTCGATCAGCATGACCGGGTCGTAGCCGGAAGCCAGCGCCCAGCCGGTGTCCAGCGCAAACTGAACGTCGGGGGCCTGGTCGGCCAGCGCGAACCAGAGCAGGCCGTTGTCGCAGAATTCCCAGCTGTGGTTGTGGTAGTGGACCTGCACGCCGTATTCCGCGCGGATGTCCCGGACGATCTCGTTCAGATTATGGGCGATGATGGCGGCGTTTTTGGGCTCGTGCAGTTCCGGGTCGGCGGCGCCTTCCGACAGCAGCCGCCCGTTGAGCTGCTGCACGTCGCCGCAGCCGCCGGTGGCGATGACGTTTTTGTCGGGCAGCGGCGCCACAAATTTTGCTACCTTTTCCAGGGCGGCGCGGCTTTTGGCCGGGTTGTGCAGCAGGTCCTGCAGCGTCAGATTGTTGCAGTGCATGCCGGCCAGCGTCATGTGGTGGCTGTCCAGCACGGCGGTCAGTTTGTCCCGGTCGTCCACGCCGAAAAACCGCTCGCCCAGCTCGCAGCCTTCGGCGCCGGCGCGGGCCAACCGGCCGATGACGGCGTCGGTGTCGGAAGCGATCTGCGGGCCGTACAAAACGCAATGTGCACCCAGTTTCATGGCGGTCCCCTCCTTATTCTTCGTCCAGCTCGTCCATGTCCAGGTAGACGGTTTCGCCGCAGTCGGCGGCGTCCTGGGCGGCCTGGATCAGGCTTTGGATGTAGCGGCCGCGCTCAAAGGTGAGCAGGCTCTCCCTGCCGGACTGGATGGCGTCCAGGAACTGGCGGATCTCGTAGTAGAAGTTGATGGCAAAGGGGACGCGGGGGGCATTTGCGTCGCCGCCGTAGCAGTCCTCCGGCACGGGCACGACCTCCGGGGCCTTGGCGTAGCCGCCGGTCTTGTCCTTGAGCTGCAGCGTCAGCTCAAAGGGGCGGTCGCCGTGGAAGGTCATCTTGCCGCCCTCGCCCACGATCTCCAGCATAAAGGTGGCGCCGATGCGGCTGGCGGTAAAGTTGTACAGCGTGCCGCCGGTGGTGCGGCAGATCCAGCAGGCCACGTCGTCGTTGGTGACCCTGCCCGGCTTGCCGGGGCGGCCAATGATCTCCCGCTCCTCGATGCAGGTGTCCTGCATGCACTGGATCTCGGCGATGGGGCCGCAGGTGTCCCGCAGCAGATAGTCGCAGATGTCCATCATGTGGCTGCCAAAGTCGGCCAGCGCGCCGGGACCGGACAGATCCCGCTGCATCCGCCATTCCAGCTTGACATTGGGGTCGGCGATGCGGTCGCCGCCCTGCTCCTCCCGCACAAAGAAAATGCGGCCCATGACGCCCTGGTCCAGCAGCTGTTTCATGTAGACAAAACCGGGGATGTCGCGGTAGCACAGGCCGATCATTGCCACTTTGCCGGTGAGCTTGGCGCAGCGGATGGCTTCGGTGCAGTCCTGCGGAGAGGGGGCAAAGGGCTTTTCGCACAGAACGTGCTTGCCGGCCTTGAGGGCCTGGACGCTCAGGTCCACGTGGGTGCAGTTGGGGGTGCAGATGCTGACGGCGTCGCACAGGCCGAACAGCTCCTCCAGGCTGGCGCAGGCCTTGGCGTCTTTCAGCTCGAACTTGTCGATGTAGTTTTGGGCGCGGCCGTCCAGGATATCGTAGACCGCGGTGATGACCGCGTCCGGGCAGCACTTGTAGGCGCCGATGTGGTTTTGGGCAATGCCGATGGTATTGCCGCTTCCGATGATGCCGATGCGTACCATAAAAACTCTCCTTTTTCTGTCTGCTTGGCGGCGGGGTGGGGCCGCGGCGCCAGAAGGCGGCGGCCGGGGAGAAGGGCGGATGTATGTTCAGGCAGAGAGAATGGCGGAAACGGGAGGCCGGCGGCTGCCGGCGGGGCTTACAGGCACTGCTCCAGATGGGCCTTGCCGTCCAGCAGGCCCTGCTGGACGGCGGGCAGGGTGCCCTCGTAGGCGGCGTCCTCGTGCTCCAGGCTGATGGTGCCGGTGTAGCCGTTTGCTTTGAGTTTGGACAGCAGCTTTTTCCAGTCCAGCTCGCCGCGGCCGGGGATGCGGTAGCTCCACCAGCTGAAATCGGTCAGGATGCCGGTCTCGGCCAGGCGGGCCCGGTCGATGGCGGCGTCCTTGGCGTGGACGTGGAAGATCTTGTCTTTGAACTCGTCCAGCGGGGCATAGGGGTCGATCATCTCCCACACCAGATGGCTGGGGTCGTAGGCGAGGCCCAGCTTGTCGCTGTCCAGCCGCTGGAAGATGCGCCGCCACATGACCGGCGAGATGGCGATGTTGCCCATCAGGGGGCAGTTTTCCAGGCAGAGGCGGACGTTGTTTTTCTCGGCCAGTTCCAGCAGCGGGCCGTACAGGTCCACCACCTGGTCCAGGCTGCGCACCGGGATGCGGCGGATCATGTTGCCGCGGTCCTTGACGTTGGGGTCGCGGTCGTAGATGCCCTCCTCGATGCGCTTGTCGATGCCGGTGGAGGTGACCACCTTGTCAATGCCCAGCGCGCCGGCGAACTCAATGCGCTTTTTCAGCTCGGCCAGGTGGGTGGCGGCCTCCTCCGGGTCGGTGCTCAGATAATTGCGGCAGTAGATCAGCGCGGTGATGGCGATGCGGCCTTCGCCCAGGACGCGCTCGTAGGCGGCGCGGTCCAAGGGAAGCATGGGGCCGCATTCCAGGTCGGTAAAGCCGTGGGCGGCGGCCCAGGCGGCCACCTCGTCCAGCGTCTGGAAGGCGTTAAGGCCGCTGCGGCGGGCCTGTTCCACCAAAGCGTTTGTCAAAAATCCGATTTTCATGGGGGACCTCCTGGGATGGTGGGGAAAGTGGGGGCGGGAAAGCAGGGGAGGGCGCGGCGCGGGGAGATGCTTGCATCGACCCCTGCGGATGCAGGGCGGGGCGCTGCCGGACTTGGAAGGGTAGTGCTGCCCTAAGGCGGCAATGCACCCCTCAGACGGCGCCTTGGGCGCCGCCAGCTCCCCTTGCAGGGGAGCCTTTTGTGCGCGCCTTTTGTGTGAGGCGGGCGGACGGCGGGAATGGGAGCGGGGGACAGGCGGCTGTGCGCCTGCGAAATGCGGGGCAGGGGGCTGCTTGGAAAAGAGGAACCGTTCAAAGAATTGATTGTTTATTAATTTAATCAATCATAACGCCATTATTATAGCTTTTGCGGGGGTGTTTTTCAAGCAATTTGGGGTTTCTTTTGGCCCAAATACGTCTTTTTGTGGATAATGTCAAATTTTTAACTTCTTTTTTGTCTATTTCCCCCTGGCATGGGTTCTGACAAATGATGTAAAATATGATATGATAATAGAAAAACAAAGAAATTTTATAATTTTAACAAACTATCTCCGAGCATCCGGCAAAAATCAACAGAAAGTGGGGACTGCACATATGCCCGTAATGCACGGCAAAAACCTTGCCAAAATCAAGCAGCAGAATCTCGAATCCATTAAGGCGACTCTCTACCGCTATGCCCCACTGTCCCGTGCGGAGATCGCCGAGCGGCTGGCGCTGACGCCGCCCACCATCACCAACATCGTCTCCGAACTGATCCAGCAGGGCGTGGTGCAGGAGCTGCCGGCTTCGGCCAGCGCCGCGCCCCACGGGGTGGGCCGAAAGCCCATCAACATCGACCTGGTGCCGGGATCGCGGCTGGCGCTGGGCATCTCGCTGGGGCGTGACTACACCCATTACTGCATCACCGACCTGCGGGGCGGCGTGCGGGCCCAGGGAACCTTTGACCTGATGCCGGAGGACTACGACGCCATGGTCCGCCAGCTGCTGCGCATTTTGAACACGCTGGAAAAGCGCCACCCGGCCGAGTGGAACCTGCTGATCGGCGTAGGGATCACCATCCCCGGCATCGTCAACCCGCACACCGGCGTGATCAAAAACCACGGCAGCGAGCGCATCAGCTGGTGCGGCCAGCCGCTGGGCACCACCATCAGCGAGGCCATCCATCTGCCGGTGCGGCTGGAGAACAACGTCCGGGCCAGGGCCTGTGCGGTGTCGCTGTTCCGGCCCAGCCTGCTGGGGGACGAGAGCGCCTTTGCCTTCTGCCATGTGGCGTGGGGCATCGCCTGCCCGGTGGTGCTGGGGGACCGCTCCTTCCGCAGCGAGGAATCCACGGCCGGCGAGATCGGCAAAATGATCCTGGACCCGCGCAGCACCGACCGGGACGACAGCGGATACCCCGGCAGCCTGGAGGCGCTTTCCAGCATGCGGGCGATCCTGATCCAATGCCGGCGCGCGCTGCGGGAAGGCCGCTGCACCGTGCTGGCGCAGCTTTGCCCCGACCCGGAGGCCCTGACGCTGGAGCAGGTGTTGGCCGCCCAGACCCAGGGCGACCCGGCAGTCTGCGAGATCTTGAGCAACGCCATGTTCTACCTGGGCATTGCGCTGGCCAACGTGGTCAGCTTTTTGAACCCCCATTTGATCCTGCTCAGCGGGCCGCTGTTCCGCAACCAGGAAAACTTTGACACTGTCCGCCGCTCGCTGGACAGCCACGCGTTCCGCTCCAGCGACGAGAAGCTCCAGCTGGTCTATGTGGACCTGGGCGAGTACGGCGGCGCGGTGGGCGCGGCCGCCAGCTGCATTGAGAAATACTTCCTGCGCGGGTGAGCGCGGGGGCTGTGATCGGTAACTACATATTATACAATGAAGAAAACCGCCCCATCTCTGCCGGGGGCCTGCATGGGCCCGGCGGGGATGGGGCGGTTTGAATTTTGGGGATGCGCGGGGGCGGCGTTTGAGAGGGCGCGGCGCGGAAAGGGGCGGGTCAAAGCTCGCCCAGGCAGACCTCTGACAGCGGGCGCTTGGGGACGCAGTAGTCGCGGGCGTCGTCCAAATAATAGCGCACGTCGCCGTTTTGCATGGGAACGATATGGCTCTGGTGGGCGGGATAGCCGAAAGCCACCAGGTTGCACAGCCGCAGCGACGGGGGCAGGGCGTACAGCTCCGCCAGCGCCGGGCGGTCGATGGAACCCATGATGCAGCTGCCCACCCCGTGGGCCCAGGCGGCGGCGGTCATGCTGCCCAGCGCCAGACCCAGGTCCACGTCGGTGCCGCCGGGCAGGGCGGTGTCCCGGCAGACTGCCACAAACAGGGTGGGGCGCTCCTCCGGTTTGGGGGTGCCCTGCTCCGGCGGCAGGTAGGCGGCCCAGTGCACCAGCGCGTTGGTCTTTTCCACCATTTGGGGCGAGCGAACGGCCAGGTATTTCAGCGTCTGGCGGTTGGCGCCGCAGCTGGCAATGCGGGCGGCCTCCAGCAGGTCGGCCAGGGCGGCGCCGGGCACCGGCTGCGGCGTGAAGCGGCGGTAGGTGCGGCGGGTGGCGAGGAACTGCATCAATTCCTGGGGCGTCATGGCGGGGACCCTCCTTTGCAATACAGGCCGGGAACGGAGACGATACGGCAGGCCCTGCGGCTGTTAACCGGGCAGGACGATGTGGTTGGCGTCCAACAGGGCGCGGAACTCGGCGTCGGGCATATCGATGCAGATGTCCTTGAGCATCAGCGGCTCGCGGAAATGCACCTTCCAGGGGGCGGCGTCCGGCTGCTGGCAGAACACCACCCCGTTGACGGCGCCGCCGTCCGGCCCGGTTTGGGCCGAGAGCAGCGACTGCAGCTCGACGGAAAGTTCCGGCGACAGCGTGACGTAGTAGTGGTCGATCATGGTGCCCTGCGGGAACAGGTGCTCGATCGCCGCGGGGAGCTCGGCATCGGCGGGGGTGTTTTTGTACTGGGGGCGCAGCGAGGGGAAACAGGCGGCGGAGAGAATGTCCGGCATGGGCGGCCTCCTTGGCGGCAGCGGGGCGGGGCCTGGCGGCCCGCAAAAAGAGCAGCGATACTTACAGATAAAGTATACCGCGGGGCGGACGGTTTTGCAACGCAGTGGGCAATCTACACTCTGTTATAGAGCGTAAAATTTGTACAAAACGACAATGACATATTTTGGCAAAACGTGATATACTATATATTAGGCGAAGTAGTGTTGTTTTTTGGCCGCCTTGACAGAGCGCCGGGGCGGCCGCAGAGAAGAAAGGGAGACGAAAATGTTTCAGGTAGGGGATATGGTTTGTTACGGCACCACCGGGGCCTGCCAGATCACCTCGCACGAGGCGCGGCGGTACGGGGACAGGGACGTGACGTGTTTTGTGCTGAAGCCGGTGTTTGACAAGAGCATGACCATCTGCGTGCCCGAAAACAACGAGGCGCTGGTGGCGCGCATCCACCCGCTGATGACGAAGGACGAGCTTTTGGCGCTGATCCGGGAACTGCCGGACCAGCAGGTCCAGTGTGACCCCAGCCCCGACGCCCGCAAACAGTATTACAGCGAGACGCTGAAAAGGGGCGACCACCGGGAGCTGCTGCGGATGGTAAAGGCCATCTATGATTTTAAGAAGAAGCGGCACGCCGTGGGCAAGCGGCTTTCCGGCTTTGACGAGGCCGCTATGCGGGAGGCCGAGAATATGCTGTACACCGAGTTCGCGCTGGTGCTGGACATCCAGCCCAAGGATGTGGTGCCGTTTATCCGGCGGGAGCTGGGCGGCGAGGCGTAACGCGGTAAACCGCGGCGAACCATGCGGGCGCGGCGGCGGAGACAATGGAAAAAGACACGCGGAGATCGCGGTCCGGCGAAAAGCCGGGCCGCGGTTTTTGTTTTGCGGCGAGGAAGGGGGAGGCAGGTGGCAAAGCGTCGGGGGTCTGTACAGGGGGTGCGATGACGGGGGAATGCTGCGACCCGGAAGGGTATTGGCGGGGCGAGGTGCGGCACCCCTCCGCCGCCTGCGGCGGCACCTCCCCTTGCAGGGGAGGCTTTGGAGGTTTGCGGCGGGGGGGAGGGGGGGACGGCTGGTTGACGGATGCTGCTGCGCAGGGGGGGATTGGCGGTTTGCGGTGTGGTGACGCAAGGGCGCTGCGGCGGGCGTGAACGCCCGCCCTACATTGTGGCCGGGAACGGGCAGCGACGGGTAAGCGGCAGTTTGCCGCGAGGTTTGGCGGCGAGGCGATGCAAAGCATCGGCCCCTACGCAGATATGTGGCAGGGGAGCGTGTGCGGCGAGCCGGGAGGGTATTGGCGGGGCGAGGTGCGGCACCCCTCCGCCGCCTGCGGCGGCACCTCCCCTTGCAGGGGAGGCTTTGGAGGTTTGCGGCGGGGAGGGGGCGGCGGAAGCGGGTATGGCGGGAAAGGGGGGTAAGGTGCGGCGGGGGCATATTGTAAATCTACGCAGGCGGCGGTTTGCGGCGCTGTGTGGTGACGCAAGGCTGCTGCGGCGGGCGTGAACGCCCGCCCTACATTGTGGCCGGGAACGGGCAGCGACG
>ERZ1643246.4418-NODE-4418-length-11132-cov-4.346123_pt1 | contig 11132 bp, 8 predicted proteins | sample MGYA00579265_ERZ1643246 | MGnify/ENA primary metagenome ERZ1643246 (study PRJEB29033, sample SAMEA4952261) | chicken gut metagenome | biome: Broiler Chicken; feature: Gastrointestinal Tract; material: Caecum | place: Ireland | collected 2018 | study: Broiler...
GGAGTGCGGTTAAAGAGGCTGAATCATACGATGTAGAGTATACATCAGACGGTTCTACATGGAGCAAAGTTTCAGCTGGTCAGAATACTGAGGCAACAATTTCAGGACTTACAGTAGGTACTAAGTATACAGTAAGAGTAATTGCAAACAGAGGCTCAGAGAATACAGTTTCAGAGACGGCTGAGTGCACAGCAACACAGGAAGCTCAGCAGAAGTGGGGCTTTATAACATACGGCAACGGTGCAAGTTCATCTAAGGACAGCTACACAGGCTCAGCAGTAGACGGCAGCGTTACAATTAAGAGTGCAAGCGGAAAGATTGTTCCGGCTTCATATGACGGACTTTCATTCTACTATACAGAGATACCTGCATCACAGAACTTTACTCTGAGAGCTAAGGTTTCAGTTGATTCATGGACACTGTCAAACGGACAGGAAGGTTTTGGTCTTATGGCAGCAGACCAGCTTGGCGGTTCAGGCTGGAATAACTCATACATGGCGATTGCATCAAAGGTAGAGTACTACTGGAACACTGACACAAACGAGGTTACAACAGATACTTCAGCAATGAAGGTTACACATAAGCTTGGCATCGGCGCACAGGAAAAGACAGGTGTTACAAAGGACAATATAGATGCGATAGAATCAAATGATACAGCAACAATTAACGCAAACTTTAAGTCTACAATGTCACCTCTTGAGATGAGATACCCGGATGCAGGAAATGTTATAGGTAATGCTACTGCAGAGGTTGCAGGAACAATTGATAATCCTATTACAGAAATGTATCTGACAATACAGAAGAATAATACAGGTTATTTCATAACATATGAATCAGCAGACGGATCATATACAACTACAAAGAAGTATTATGATACGGAAGCGCTCGAGAAGATTGACGAGGATGCTGTATATGTAGGTTTCTTCGCAGCAAGAAACGCAACTGTAACATTCTCAGATATTTCTTTGACAACTATTGCGCCTGAGGATGATGCTCCTGCAGAGGAGAGACCTGTTGAGGTAGTAGCAGTTAATACAAATATTCAGTCTGCAACAGCCACAGGCTCTGCTGACTATGAATTCTTATTCTCAGCAAACTGCGACGGAACTTTGAGCATTGCAGATGCAGCAGGAAATTATGTTGCTTTTGATGTTGAGGTAAAGGCAGATACGCTCGTTAAACCTGCTAATGTAGTTCTCAACAAGGGTAAGAATGAATTTAAGGTTTATTTTACACCAAAGGAAGGCTACACACCTGGTGATTATCAGATAATGGAAACATATGATACTATTGAGATTGACCACACTGTAACATACAAGACATACGGAGAAGCAGGTCAGTCTATCTGGGTTGCTCCTGGTGCTACCGGTTCAGGAAGCAAGGAAGACCCAATGAGTATCTATGATGCTGTTAAGTATGTACAGCCTACACAGCAGATTGTGCTTAAAGAGGGTACTTATCTGCTTGACTCTACACTGAAGATTGCAAGAGGTATTAATGGTACCGAGGAAAACATGATTTATATGATTGCCGATCCGGATGCAGCTACACGTCCTGTTTTGGATTTCCAGGGACTTTGTGCAGGTATGGTTATCGGCGGTGATTATTGGTATTTCAAGGGATTTGATGTGACTAATTCTGCCGACGGTCAGAAGGGTGTTCAGGTATCAGGAAGCCACAATACGTTGGATATGATTAATACATACCATAACGGAAATACCGGTATTCAGATAAGCAGATTAAATACTACAGATACATATGCTGAGTGGCCTTCATATAACCTTATTCTGAATTGTACATCTTACGGCAATGCAGATGCAGGTTATGAGGATGCAGACGGATTTGCAGCTAAGCTTACAGTTGCAGACGGCAATGTATTTTACGGATGTATCGCTCATCACAATGCAGATGACGGTTGGGATTTATTTGCAAAGGTACAGAGCGGTGCAATCGGAGTTGTAACAATTAAGAATTGTATTGCATATGCGAACGGTTATCTTGAGGACGGAACAAATGCCGGAAACGGAAACGGCTTTAAGATGGGCGGCGACAGCATGCCTGGTCAGCATATACTTGACAACTGTATAGCATTCGCAAACAAGGCTAAGGGCATTGATTCAAACTCAGGTCCTGACATTAAGATTAAGAACAGTATTTCATACAACAATGGTTCATACAATGTTGCGCTTTACACAAATACTGCAAAGAATACTGATTATCAGGCTGACGGTATCATTTCTTTCAGAACAGAAGGTTTAGATATTTCTGAGAATATCAAGCCGGTTGGAACACAGGATACAACAAAGATTTACAAGACAACTAACTATTTCTGGGATGTTGCTTCCGGTACATCTGTTAATACTGAGAATGCTGCTGTTTCAGCAGACTGGTTTAAGAGTCTTGATTATTCAGGCATCTTAAACGGAGTGGTATCTGTTTCTGAGATAGCAAGAAATGAAGACGGAACAATTAACCTCGGAGATTTGTTTGCACTTACAGACAAGGCTCCTTCAGGCATTGGCGCTGACTTCTCTCACAGCAAGCTGACAGCATCAGCAAATCCGGTTGTGGGTGAATCAGTTCCTACCGGTGATTCTGCTCATGTAGTAATCTTCTTCACACTGTTGCTTATGAGCGGTGCTGCACTTGCAGGTGTATACTTCTTTGACAGAAAGAAGAGAAGACTTGTAAAATAATTTAATAATAAAAATTTTATCAATAGGCATCAGGTCTGTTGTGATAGAGAAAGACGCAGGGTATTTTTCCGGCGTCTTTTTCTTTTTGCTTGTTTTAAGTTAAAGCTGAGCCGAATGCTTGATTTACAGCTTATTTACAATGAAAACTAATAATGTTATAATGAGCGAAAGCGTGTGTAATTATATATAGTGTGAAAAATTAGTATATATATATTTATTTTATGGAGATGAAGGATTATGAAGGGCGGGAACAAAAATCAGCTTTACAGAATATCCGGAAAGCTTAAGTCGTTTATGATGTGGCCGGTATATATTGGCTTTATGCTAGTTATATTAACGATAGCAATGTATATTGTTAACAAATCCTGCGGAAATATTATGCTGGCTTTCATGCTGGTATATGCCGTTTTATATGCGTTTATGCTGTTTTACTTGAAACCCGGCATTATGCATGAAATGATAGAGTTTTCATCAAATTATTCGCAGGTCCAGCACCAGCTGCTGTATGATTTGAGTATTCCGTATTGTCTGTTGGATAACAATGGCAGAGTTTTGTGGATGAACAAAATTATGCTTGAAAAGACGGATAAGAAAAAGGATTTTAAAAAGAATATACAGCTGATATTTCCTGAAATAACGCAGGAAGTTTTTCCGGCAGGGGAGGATGCGAAGGAACTCAGGCTTACATACAACAGCAGGGATTATCTGGTGGAGATGAAGAGAATATCGGTGGATTCCCTCACTCAGCAGGTAGATATAATTGAGACAACCCAGGATAATTCATTTATCGCAATGTATATGTTTGATGAGACTGACATCAATATGTATATTCAGAAAATAAAGGACGAGCGTTTTGTAGCGGGACTTATCTATATTGATAATTATGAAGAGGCGCTGGAGAGCATTGATGATGTAAGGCGCTCGCTGTTTATAGGTTTGATTGATAAGCGTGTAAACAAATATTTTTCGTGCGGCTCGGCTATTGTAAGAAAGCTGGAAAAAGATAAGTATCTTGCGATTTTCAGATATAAATATCTTGAAAAACTTATGGCTGACAAATTCAGTCTGCTTGAGGATATAAAAAGCGTAAAAATAGGCAATGAAATGACGCTTACCCTAAGTATAGGAATAGGGACCGGAGCTAATGACTACGCGAAGAACTATGATGTTGCCAAATCGGCAATGGATTTGGCACTTGGACGAGGCGGTGACCAGGCTGTTGTAAAGGACGGGGAAAAGACAATTTACTATGGCGGAAAAAGTCAGCAGATGGAGAAAAACACGAGGGTAAAGGTGCGTGTCAAAGCACATGCGCTCAGACAGATTCTTGAGCCGACTCAGACTGTGTTGATTATGGGGCACAGGCTGGCGGATATAGATTCATTTGGATCGGCGGTCGGAATTTATGCCATTTGCAGAAGACTGGGAAAGAAAGCTCATATTGTAATAAATGATGTTACCAGCAGTGTAAAGCCTTTTATGGACAGATTTCTAGGCAGTGACGATTATCCGCGTGATATGTTTCTTCTGAAGGAGGAAGCTCCTGAATATGTAGATTCTCAGACGGCGGTTATTGTCGTTGACGTAAATAAACCTAAGATGACAGAATGCCCCGCGCTTTTGGATATATGCAGGACGATTATAGTATTTGACCACCACAGACAGTCAAGTGAGCCGATAACCAAAGCTGTGCTCTCATACGTTGACCCGTATGCGTCATCGGCTGCTGAGATGATTACAGAGATGATACAGTATGTTGAGGACGGAGTAAAAATTAAGGCGTTTGAGGCAGATGCCCTCTATGCCGGAATTAATATAGACACAAACGGGTTTAATAATAAATCAGGTCCGAGAACATTTGAGGCTGCGGCATTTTTGCGGAGGCATGGAGCAGACGTTACAAGAGTCAGAAAGATGCTTAGGACAGATATGGCGGAATACAGGGCAGTGGCACAGGCGGTAAGCCGTGCAACAGTATACAGAGACGCGTTTGCGATTACCATATTCGACGGCGAGGGTGTTGAGAGCCCGACAATAGGAGGGGCAAAAGCGGCAAATCAGCTCCTTGATATTTCGGGTATAAAAGCTTCTTTTGTTGTAACTTCATATAATGACGCTATTTATATAAGCGCACGCTCTATTGATGAGGTTAATGTTCAGCTTGTTATGGAAAAGCTGGGCGGCGGCGGTCATATGAATATAGCCGGAGCACAGCTTACAGAGTGTACTGCTGAGCAGGCTGTTCAGACAATTAAGGTTACATTGGATTCAATGCTTCAGGAAGGGGAAATATAAATGGAAGTTATTTTATTGCAGGATGTAAAAACTCTCGGGAAAAAGGGAGAAATAGTAAAGATTAACGACGGCTACGCAAGGAATTTCGTACTGCCGAAAAAGCTTGGCGTGGAGGCCAACGCAAAAAATTTAAATGATCTAAAGCTTGAGAAGGCAAGACAGGCAAAACAGGAGGCCGAAGAGCTGGCAGCGGCAAAAGAGCTTGCGGCAAAGATTGAGGAGCAGGCTGTCAAGGTAACGATTAAGACGGGCGAGGGCGGCAGAGTATTTGGCGCGGTTTCGTCTAAAGAAATTTCGGCTGCCGCTAAGGAGCAGCTTGGACTTGATATTGACAAAAAGAAAATGAAGCTGGAGGAAACGATTAAGACGTTAGGAACATATGAAGTTCCGGTTAAGCTTCACCGGGAGGTGACTGCGAAGCTTAAGGTCGTAGTGGGAGAAAGCAAATAATGGAAGATGCTGTAATCACCAGAATTATGCCTAACAGTCTTGAGGCGGAACAGTCGGTTGTCGGCTCGATGATAATGGATAAGCAGGCGATTATTACTGCAGGGGAAATTCTTACAACTGAGGATTTTTATCATAAGCAGTACGGCGTGATGTTTCAGACTATGGTTGAAATGAACAACGAGGGAAGGCCCGTGGACATTGTGACGCTTCAGGAGCGACTCAAAGAGAAAAATGTCCCTGCCGAGGTTTACAGTATTGAATTTATAAGGGATTTGCTGGCGGCTGTGCCTACATCTGCAAATATTCGTCAATACGCTGGCATTGTGAAGGACAAAGCTGTTCTTAGAAATATTATACGCGTAAATGAATCGATTGCTAATGAATGTTATGCGGGTACACAGAAGACAGAAGATATTTTGGCTGATACAGAGAAGAAAATATTTGAGTTAGTCAAAAATAAGGGCGATCATGAGTATGTGCCTATTGATAAGGTTGTGCTTGAAGCGCTTGACAAAATCTCGGCGGCTGCCAAAAACCGAGGCGCTGTAACGGGTGTTCCCACAGGTTTTAAGGATTTGGACGGGTACCTCTCAGGACTTCAGCCTTCAGACTTTGTTCTGGTTGCCGCACGTCCTTCTATGGGAAAGACGGCATTTGTCCTGAACGTGGCGGAAAATGTAGCTATAAAGCAGGGAATTACTACTGCTATTTTTTCGCTGGAAATGTCAAATGTACAGCTTGTAAACAGAATGTTAAGCCTTGAGTCAACGGTAGACGCGGATAAGCTGAGAAAGGGCAGGCTTGATTCGAGCGACTGGGGAAAGCTGATAGAGGGTGCCGACAGTATAGCGAAATCACATTTGATAATAGATGATACGCCAGGTATTTCTATTGCGGAGCTTCGCTCAAAATGCCGGAAGTATAAAATGGAAAATGACCTGGGGCTGGTAATTATCGATTATCTTCAGCTTATGAGCGGAAGCGGAAGGACAGATTCAAGGCAGCAGGAAATATCGGATATATCAAGGTCACTCAAGGCTCTTGCAAGAGAACTGGATATTCCTGTTGTAACGCTTTCACAGCTGAGCCGTGCGGTTGAGCAGAGACCTGACCACAGACCGATGCTTTCGGATTTGCGTGAGTCGGGGGCTATTGAGCAGGATGCGGATGTTGTAATGTTTTTGTACAGAGATGATTATTACAATAAGGATACGGATATTAAGGGAATAGCTGAAATTATAATTGCAAAGCAGCGCAATGGTCCTATAGGTACAGTAAAAATGGCTTGGATACCTGAGCAGACGAGATTTGCAGATTTGCTTGAGAGAGGTCCGAGACCACAGTGAATAAGTGGCGGCTAATCAAAGTTGTTTAAAACTAACGATATGACATAAAAAATCACAACGTATTATACGTTGTGATTTTTTCGTATGTAAACGAAAAATTAAATTTCCGTTACTGCGTCCTACTGTGGATTAGGAGCGCCTACTGGACATACAGATGCGCAAGCGCCGCACTCTACACATAAATCAGCATTAATTTCCATGTGTGATGCACCTTCGCTGATTGCCTCTACAGGACATCCTGAAACACAAGCTCCGCAGCTGATGCACTCATCATTAATTACATATGCCATAGTTTAAATCCTCCTTAATAATATATTCCCGCGAGCAACGACAAATATAACATGCAGACATGCTTATTTGACGGCTGACTCAAGGTTTAAATACCCTCGCAGCAAAATGCGGGATATTTGACTGTTATGATTATACGATATTATGAGATAAAATTCAACTCGAAAACTATGGAAAGGTTGGGAACTTAAGGATAAAAAATTTCAAATAATATCGGAAAAATTAAAAATATAAAATCAGGTTAAAAGTGACAGAACAGATGTATTGACATTTTGGGGACTTGCCATTATAGTATACATACCATAATAAATTAGGAGGATTTACCGATGGCAAAGATAACTAAGGACACCACTATTGGTGAGGCTATACAGATTGATGCAGGGATTATTCCTATTCTTATGAGTGCGGGAATGCACTGTGTAGGATGTCCGTCATCAGCAGGAGAGACAATAGAAGAGGCAGCGATGGTGCACGGACTTGACTGTGATGCGTTGATGGAAGATATTACGAATTACTTGGAATCAGTTGGTTAATAAAATCTCCCGGTTATTTCATTTATAAAGAAATAGCCGGGAAATTTTTAGTTTGCTTTTAAATTTTTATGATTGTCTGTATAGCGTGGTTGCGTATGATACAATCAAAATGTTCTTTAAAATAGTGTACGCTGTTGAGAGTCATATTTTCTTTATTGCCGTATTCAGAGAGAATATTGCATGCCTTGTTAAAATTTGTGCTGCTGCATATGTTTTTTTCAAGAACAAGGAAATATTTCCCGGTTTTTCTATCTTTGTACAGCGAATTTTTATCGGAATATACCGCAGATACAACCGCTGCCGCATTTTCAAACGATGCAAAATCTTCAAATGAATATATACGTATAACAGGGACATTAGAGCTGTTATGGGCTTGTCCTTCCGCGGTGGTTGTGTTGGCTGAAGGGTTTACGGAAATAGAATCCTTCAGCGGAACAAAATTTCCTGAGGAAGCTGCGTCTGCATTTTTATTTAGGTAGTCCTTAACCTTGCTGAACAGATTAATAACATCTTTTGCAGTCTGTGCGCTCGGAACAGAAAGACTGTCTGATGAATTGTCAAAGTCAGCAGAAGACATCAGCTCATCTGCAGCAGTAGGTGACTGCGTGCTGTCATCAGGTATTTCTTCTATTGATGAAAAATCATCAAAATCATCGTCAAAGGAATAGTAAGAATCGTCATCATCCTCTTCAGATGAAAATCTCGAAAATCGTGTATCCAGTTCTTCAGGGTCGTCTACTTTGGTGACTATAAGGACGATACATTCAGCGGAAACGGGAATAGCCTCTATCATTAGCGGAATATCCTCTGCATCAAAGCCGAGTTCTGAAGATGCCTGCTGCATCATATCCCTGAATAGAGCCTTTGCCTTTTCGCTTCCGTATGCGAGCTCGCTTATCTTGAGATGTCTTGAAGCGAGGTCCGCTTTGTTGAGAGTGCATCGTATTTGATTGTCGTTAATCTTTTCTATTTTCATATAATCACTTCCAATCTGGCAATCCATTATGATACATATTTTTGTGGATTGGTTGTAAAATAATAATACCCATTTTTCATGGATATGTAAAGGTATAAAGAGTATTAACAGAAAATATTTACTAAAAATTTATATTTAATATTGATTTTTCAAAAGTATTGTGATAATATAATAACTGAACTGATTAGTATTGTAGAAAGGAGGTTAATTATATATCTGATAAGTATGAGATTGAAAAGGTCCTTGCAAAGACACATCACTCGGTTGTATATCTTGTCAGGCATAAGCGTCTGTGTGTGTTGAGAGTAGCTAAGGTGGTGAACAAAGCCTGCGCTGACTATAAAAGAATTTTACATGAAGCCGATATTATAAAAAATCTTAAGTATTCCGGTATACCGATTATATTCGATATAGAGGAGGATAAAGATAGTATCTGCATTATAGAAGAATATATTTCTGGTAAATCTTTGTCTGACCTCATAGAATCCGGAGAAATTTCAGCGATAACCGATATTATAGAAATAGCATTTAAAGTGTGCTGCGTTCTGGAATATCTGCATAATTATGCCGGTATAGTGCATCTCGATATAAAGCCAGCAAATATCATTATAAGAGAGGGTAACAGTGCATATAATACAGATAAATTTGACATATGCGTCATAGATTTTGACAGTTCAGGTTTAATTGAGGACAATAATCCGGAGTCGTTGTGCGGCGGACAAGTGTCAGAGCAGATTGCGGCGACAAGCCGTGCGGGTTACGGAACACCAGGTTTTGCGGCACCTGAACAGTATTCAGGCGAGGGGAGCGTTGAATCAGATATATACAGTGTTGGAATTCTACTTTTGTATATGGTCTCATCAGGGCATATACAGTCTGTTGCAGCTGACGCAGATAAATTGTGTAAACTGCATTCAAAGTCGGTTGGTTCTGTTATTAAAAAGTGTATCAGACACAATCCGAGTCAGAGATATAAGTCCATAACATCATTAAAGAATGCATTATATAAAGTTTTAAAAAAATCATACAAAAATAAAAGTTTGATGTGTTTTATCGCTTTAAAGTTTTGTCAAAACATGAAATTGTACAGAGTATATAGAGCATTTTGCGAAAAAGATAATAAAAATAACAATATTAATAAAGTTCACAATATTTTTGTCGCGGGTACAAAAAGAGGGGTGGGTGTGACTCATTTCTGCTTTTGTCTGTCTTCTTTTCTGGCGAAAAAAGGTAAAAGTGTTGTATGTATAAGGCATGGTGACAGCCAGGACTACAGGGCAGAAAAAATTTCACGTAAAAAAAATACAGACGGAACATATAGCTGCGGCAGAATAAATATTCTGCCTGACTATAATGACGGGATTGTATGCGATTTATCTGAATATGAGTATCATATTCATGATATGGGAAGTGCTTATGCTTATAAAGAATTTCAAGGCATGAGTGAAGCAGAAGATATGTACAGTGTCCGGGAGGTCAGCGGCGTTTCAGACATAAGCGGTTTTGAAGGGGACACGAGGTACATCCTTGTAGGTGATTATGGTTACCGCAGACAGGATATGATTGTTATGGCAAAATCAGACAAAGAAACAATTATTTTTTTAAACCATGTGAGCGGCAAAGCGTTTTACGAGTGTGTAAAGAAACTGGGAAAAGAGCGCAGATGTTATAGATTTCCGTGTATGTATGAATGGGATGAGAAAAATGAGCTTTTTGAGGAGGCCGTAAATGAAATTTTTGAAACTGAAAAACAGCAATAAAAGATTTACGGCAGGAGAGCTGTATGCAAGACCTGTACTTAGTGTTGGAATAATAAGCGGGTGTCATGGAACGGGAGTAACGCACCTTGCGTTAATGGCAGCAAATTATTATGCCAACGGAAAGGGTTACAGGACTGCTGTGGCTGAGTGCAGTCAACATAAAGATTTTATGAGAATATGCGATGAGACAAATAATATGACTGAGGACATGCGGCATTTCTCATATGGCGGAGTTGATTATTGCACATGCTGCGGCGCAGGAGAGCTTTCACAGTTGTTTACGGGAAGGTATGAAGCTGTTGTCTGCGACATGGCAGTTGAGACGGAAGAAAATTTTGCTGAATTTATAAGGTGCGATGTAAGAGTAGTGGTCTGTTCCACAGCGTTATATAAAATCGGAAGGACAAGAAAACTTCTTGGAAAGCTTAAGGGCATTTCTGTGATACCGGTTGCGTTTGCAGCAGATATTAGGGAAAAAAGGGTGTTGGAAAAGGAGTATAATATAAAAATTGCACAGCTTCCGATAGAGACAAATCCGTTGAGAATGGCATCGTCGACTTTAGAATGGATGCAGAATTATTTTCCGGGTTGAAATGCACAAGAATATATATCACAAAAATAAAAAGAACAAAAAGAATTAAGAACCCGTTTATGCGGCGGCACGGATATGCTTTATCCGGTAATGCTTACGCAGTGCCGCCGCGTATAAAGAAGACATGTGATTAAATATCAGAATAATAGAAAGAAATAATGAATAATATATAATGAAATCTAAAATTGCAGTATGG
>ERZ1643246.4421-NODE-4421-length-11126-cov-6.908229_pt1 | contig 11126 bp, 16 predicted proteins | sample MGYA00579265_ERZ1643246 | MGnify/ENA primary metagenome ERZ1643246 (study PRJEB29033, sample SAMEA4952261) | chicken gut metagenome | biome: Broiler Chicken; feature: Gastrointestinal Tract; material: Caecum | place: Ireland | collected 2018 | study: Broiler...
TAACTTGTGCCATTTTTAAAATTATAGTCTTTAAGATTAGACATTTAAAGAAATCTAAATAACTCTTGTTTGCGGAGATATAAATGCAAATTGCACAATAGACAGAGTGAACTGTCATTTAAATTAAATCTGTGTAATAGAAAGGAAACAAAAATGGAAGAAGAATTAAAAGAACTATTTGGAGAAAACGCATTATCATATGACGACTTTTCGAAAGCAGTAGAAGAAAAAGGAATGAAATTAGCTAATCTTTCTGCAGGGGGATATGTAGCTAAAAGCAAATATGATGATGACGTAAAAAAAGCAAAAGCATTAGATTGGAAACAAAAATATGAAGATTTAGAAAAGTCTATTCAAGGAGATGACGGAATAAATGCAAAATTAAAAAATATCACTACTGAAAGAGACGACTATAAATCTAAATATGAAGATATTAACTCTAAATATTCTATGTTAGAAGCAACAAATAAAGTTATAAGTGCAGGAATAAAACCTGAATTTGCTAAATTTGTTGCAAGTGAAGTATTAGGACAAGAAACAGATACACTTGATTTTGATACTGCACTAAAAGCATACAAAGCAAAAAATCCACAATTTAATACAGAAACTACAATAAAAAAAGTAGGTTCTAGTTTGAATTTAAGTGGAAAAGAACAAGACAATCAAAATGAAACAAACAAGACGATGAACGATTTAATTCGTTCTGTAAGAGATTAGCAAAAGCTAGTCTTATTTTTTTATTTAAAAGGAGGAATTTATTATGCCAGGACAAATGATATCAAGAACTGATGCAGAGGTACTTATTGATGAACAAGTATCAAGAGAAATTATAGAAGGAACAATAAAACAATCAAAAGCAATGTCAATGTTTAGAAGATTACCAAACATGACATCAAATAAAACAAAAATGAGAGTATTAGACTCTTTACCATTAGTATATTGGCAAAATAGCGATAATGCTAAAAAGAAAATAACAAAAATGGCTTGGGACAAAAAATACATAGTAGCTGAAGAAATGGCTGTTATAGTTCCAATACCAGAAGCTGTATTAGATGATGCTTCAATAGATATTTGGGCAGATGTTAGACCAAGGATTGAAGAAGCTATGGGAAAGAAATTTGACCAAGCAGTATTTACTGGAGTAGACAAACCAACAGGATTTAGAGCCGATTTATTAACATCTGTATTAAATGCAGGAGCTACAATTACACCAGGTTCTGATACTTTATATAAATCAATAAACGATGCAATGGTTAAAGTAGAAGAAAGTGGATATAACGTAACTGGTGCAGTTGGCGGAGTTGATTTAAAAGGTAAATTTAGAATGATGCTAGACACAACAGGGCAACCAATTAAAGGAACTGAAATAGATAGCTTAAATAAAGCTTATTTAGATAATGGAGCTTGGGATAAAACACTAGCACAGTTAATTGTAGGAGACTTTACACAAGCTGTATATGCAATTAGACAAGATATAACATTCAAGGTATTAGATCAAGCCGTAATTCAAGACCCATCTACTGGAGATATAGTTTATAACTTAGCACAAGATGATATGGTTGCATTAAGAGTTGTTATGAGACTTGGTTGGGAAATTCCAAACCCAATAAATGCTTTACAGCCAGATGAATCTGTAAGATTCCCATTTGCTGTTGTATTACCAGCTTCTTATACAGAAAACAGGGTAGATGTAACAATAAATGTAAAGGACCAAAACACTAACAATTTAGAAGGAGCAAAAGTTGTATTTAATGGACAAGTAGAATTGACAAATTCAAGCGGAAATGCAATATTTAAAACAAATAAAAATTCAACAGGAGTGTATAGAATAACATCTAATGACATGAAAAGAGATACACTAGGTTCAATAGAGATAACAACTAGTGCAGTAACAGAAAATGCAGTTTTAAATCTAAAAAATCCTGCTCCAAAGAGCGAATAGGAGGAACAAGGTATGCTTAAATACATAACAGAGGACGAATATAAAGAATTGTTAGGTAAAGATAGCATACCTAACGATTTTAATAATTTAGTAATAAAAGCAAGTAGTTATATAAATTACAATACTCATGGAAGAATAGACGAAAAAGATGTTCCAGAGCAAGTAAAATATACTACTTGCTTAATTATAGACTTAATAGATGAAGAAGACACAAAAATATCCGAAATAGGAAATTTAAAATCACAAAATATTGAAGGCTGGTCAGAAAGTTATGCTACACCAGAAGAAATCAAAAAAGATTATTCTAGCAAAAAATACGAAGTATTAAGAGAGAATTTGTGGGACGTAATCGGAATTGATGGAAATCCACTTTTATATAGTGGGGTGTGTTAGATGAATAAACGATTTTTTAAACAAACTGTAACAATTTATAACGAAAAAGAAGATGGAACATATCAAAGAACGATTATAAACAAGGTCTATATAAGAAAAACTAGAAAAACCATTCTAAATACAAATGGAGAACAGCTAGCAGGAAGTTGTACAATAGTAATCCCAACAGCACTAGCAGAGATTAAGAAACAATTAGCAATAAAAAGCTATATAGATACTAAGTCAATCAATAAAAACAGTGCTATTCTGAATTTTACATTGAATAGCAGGTTAATTGATAATCCATGGACCTTAAGAGATGGAGATTATCTAGTAGATGGCGAATGTAACTTTGATTTTGATATGACAAAAATAAGAAAAGAACATAGACTTTTTAGAATCAATAGTGTAGCAGATAACAGAAAAGGTAGTTTACAACATTTTAAATTAGAGGTAACAGAATAATGGGGAAAAGCGGATTTAATTTTAATGTAAAAGTTAAAATGAATAAAACCAGTAAGATAATAAAAGACCATGGACTAGATAAAAATGGAAGGGTAATAGCATATCTAAGAAACACAGCAGATAGGCTAATGATGCCATTTGTACCAGGAGGGTCTGGCGGAATGCTAGCAAAATTAAAAACATATCCAAATAATTATTCTATAAAATATACAAGCCCTTATGCACATTATCAATATACTGGGAAAATGTATATAAGTCCTAAGTTAGGAGTATCTGGTATCCCATTAAAAAGTGGTAAATGGTGGTCTCCAAAAGGAGAAAAGAAACTAGCAACAAACAAAAAATTAAAATACCATACAAGCGGAACAGGAGACCATTGGGACAAGATGATGATGCAAAGAAGAGGCAAAGAACTAGCAAAAGATGTTGAAAACTATGCAAAAACAGGAGGATAAAAATGGAAGAAAAATCAAAAATGGAAATAATAAAAGAATTTATAGAAACATGTCCATATTTAGAAAATGGAAAAGTAAATCTAGATTTTATAGATAGTGATCCACAATCTTACTCGCTAGATGAAACACCAGTAGACCCAGTCTTAAACGAATTTAGAGATGGCGGAAAAAGATTGCAAATACAGTTTGATTTTTCTATTCAAGCTAATTTTAGTGTCTTAGAAAATATTAAAAACTCAAAATTTTGTGATAATTTTACAAATTGGATATATAAACAAAATAACACAGAAAACTTGCCAAAGATTGAAGGAATTGACTGGATTAAGTGCCTAGGTAGAGGAACAATAACCCAAACAACAGATACAACAGCAATATATTCAATACCAATGCAAGTTGCATACTACGAGCCTTTTTAGGGCTCTATTTTTTTATCAAAAAAAAGGAGGAATTTAAAATGGCGGAAGCTGAAAAATTAGTTAAAAGAAGTCAGAAAGTTGCTTTTATGAACACAGAAGGAACAGGAACAAGTTATACAAGAATGACTAAATTTACAGAAATGAGCAAGTCAAAAAATCCTGTTGAGTACAATAGACAATACGTTGACGAAGAAAGCGAAACAAATGACATTATAGGTTATTCTGAAGAAATAAGCTACAATTTTGACCAGTATACAAATAATGCGGTACATAAAAAGATAGCTGATATAACAGACTTAGAAAAAACAGGAGACGATGCTGTAGTTGATATAGTAATAGTAGATTTAAGCGGAACAAGTCCATATACAGCCTATAAAAGAAAATATGCAGTTGTACCAGATGCGAATGATGGAGAAGAAGCTTACACATATTCAGGAAGTTTTAAGGCAAGAGGACCACTTGAAGTGGGAACAGCAACTGTAAGTAAAGATGGAAAAACAGCTACATATACAGCACCATCAAAAGGCTAGTTTTATCTAGCCTTTTAAAAATAGGAGGGAATTATGAAAATATTAAATAAGGAAATAGAATTTAATTTTGAAGATGCGGAAAATATTGATAAATCAATTGAGCTAGATAAAAAATATCAAACAGTATTTAAAGAGGCAAAAACATTAGTTGAAAAATGCAAAACATACAAAGATTTTTTTGATGAACTAATTGGAAAAGGGACTAGTGAAAAGTTGTTTGGTACAAAAAACAATTTTTTTGAAATAACAGATGCATATCAAGATTTAATGAAAGAAGCAGAAAGAGTCAATATAGAAGTTCAAAAAAGAGCCTCAGCAATAAACAAAAAGTATGAAAGGTATAAATAAGATGCTATGTAATATTTTATTAGACCAATTACCTCGTGCAACTCCTAATGGGTATAAAATAAAAACAAGTTATAAACAAGGAATAAAGTTTGAACTCTTAATGCAAGATAACGAATTAGAGAAAGAAGAAAAGGTACAATTGGCATTAAACATTTTTTACGATGAAAAAAAACTAATAATCACAAAGGCAGAAGAATTAAAAAAAAGAATCGAAGATATATTGTGGTTTTATATGTGTGGAAAAGAAGAAAAGACTAGTCAAAAAAAAGTTAAAAGAAAACAAAAACAAATTTATAGCTATGAATTTGATGATGACAAAATATATAGTGCATTTATACAACAATATAAAATAGACCTGCAAAAACATGATTTACATTGGTGGCAATTTAAAAGTATGTTTGAGTCATTAACAGATGAAACACAAATAGTACAAATAATGCAATATAGAGCCACAGATTTATCTAAAATAAAAGATAAAACAGAAAGAAAAAGAATAAAAGAATTGCAAGACTTATACAAACTTCCTGACATGAGAACAGAAGAAGAAAAAGAAAACGACTTTGCAAACCAATTTTTGTAAAAGTTAAAAAAAGGTAAAAAAACAAATATTTACATTTTTCGACATTTTATATATACTTATAAAAAGTATATAAAGGAGGGGAGAAAAAATGGCAAATTATACAACAATGACAAGTGATAAATCAAAAAGTACAGCATTAAAACTTTGTGCAATTGGTGGATGGTTTGGGTTGCATCAATATTATGTAGGTAATATTGGAAAAGGATTATTATATACATGTACTTTTGGTTTAGTTTTAATAGGCTGGTTTTCAGATTTAATAAAAATCTCTACAGGAAGTTTTAAAGATAATGCAGGAGCACCATTAAGACAATAATATATGTAATAAAAAATAAAAAAACATTAGATCTATTCTAATGTTTTTTTATTGATGGAGGAAATATGGAAAAAATAAAGTGTCCTTTTTGCGGATATGAAATGCCAATAATGTATAACAAAGAAGAATCCAAAGCAAAAGGTATTTTTGTTAAATGCAAAGGGAGAAAATGTAAAAAAGAATTTGAAATAAAAATAAATGTTAAGTAGTGCCATTATGAGCCGATAACTAGAAAGGATATGACATGTCAGATGGCTCAGTTACAATAGGAACTAAATTAGACAGTAGTGGAGCAGAGAAAGGTTTAGGACGTTTAAGTTCAACTCTAGGCAAGGTAGGAAATGGAATTACATCAGTATTTAAGATGGGAGCGACTGCAATAGCAGGTGTTAGTACAGCGATAGCGGGAGCAGTTGGATATGGAGCAAAATACAATTCAACAATAGAACAATATTCAACATCTTTTGAAGTAATGACTGGAAGTGCAGAAAAAGCAACAGAAGTAACCGAAAAATTAAAGAAAATAGGTGCAGAAACACCATTTGAAATGACAGATTTAGCTGATACTACTCAGTTGCTAATGAATTACGGTTTTACAGCCGACGATGCTATTTCTAAAATGCAGATGTTGGGAGATATTTCTCAGGGGTCTGCGGATAAAATGAATAGAATTGCAATGGCATATGGACAAATGTCATCAGCAGGAAAAGTATCACTAGAAGATGTAAAGCAGATGATAGAAGCTGGATTTAATCCACTTCAGGAAATTTCTCAATCGACTGGCGAAAGCATGGAAAGTTTATATGACAGAATAAGTAAAGGAACTATTTCTGTCGATGAAATTACAGCAAGTATGGAAAGAAGTACATCAGCTGGTGGAAAATATTTTCAATCTATGGACAAACAATCTCAAACGGTTAGTGGACAATTATCTACTTTAAAAGATAATACAAGCCAGTTGCTAGGAAGCTTATCAAATAATTTTAGTACAGCTTTGGGTGGAGAGATTCTTCCTATGCTAAATCAAATGACAGGAGGGCTACAAGAAGCTTTTAATACAAGCGGAATAGAAGGTTTTGTATCAGCATTAGGACCAGCACTAGGAAATATAACCACACAAATTGCTAATCAGTTGCCACAAATAATCCAGATGGGTACTAATATAATAACTAGCCTGTTATTAGGAATACAACAAAATTTACCACAAATTTTAACAAGTGCTAGCCAGATTATTACCAGTTTGATACAAGGAATAATCACAATATTACCACAGTTGATGCCGATAGCATTACAAATACTTCAAACTTTAATTACGGTAATATTTCAAAATCTGCCATTACTTATAAATACAGGAATACAGCTTATCGCACAATTGATAATAGGTATAGCACAAATGTTACCAGAGTTAATACCACAAGCTTTAAATTGTATATTAACAATAGTACAAGGGCTTTTAGAAAATATAGATTTAATAATAGATGCTGGGTTACAATTGATTATAGGATTAGCAGAAGGATTGATAAATGCTATACCACAATTAGTGGAAAAAATCCCCATAATTATTCAAAAAGTAATACAAGCAATAATAAACAATTTACCTAAAATTATAGAAATGGGTATTAGGCTACTAGTAGAATTGGGAGCTGGACTAATTGCAGCAATTCCTCAACTAATTGCTATGATACCACAAATTATTACAGCGATTATAAATGCTTTTTTTGAAACAGATTGGGGAGCTATCGGAAGACAATTATTAGAAGGTTTATTACAAGGATTAACAAATGCAGGAGATATAATATGGAATGCAGTAAAAAGTCTAGGTAATTCTATAATAAGTGGAGTTAAAAGTTTTTTTGGAATACATTCTCCGTCAAAAGTTTTTGCAGAGCTAGGAAGATATTTACCACAGGGATTTGCAGTAGGTATTGATAAAGATGCATCAAAAGCCACAAAATCCGTAAAAAAAATGAACAAAAATATTTTAAGCAATTTCAATTTTGATGGATTATATTCAAAAATGCAAAACGCAGTTAATTTAGAAACAGGAAAAATAGCAACTAAATTAAGTACTACTACAAATAGAGTTGTCGAAGCAAACATAACAATGAATCCAAGCAATATATACATGGATAGCACAAAAGTAGGAAGAATGGTAACACCAAGTGTAACAAAAACATTAAAAGGAGCAGGAGTTGTATGATAAGACTAAAATATAACAATAAAACATTTAAAATAATAGATAGTTGTGGCTTTAAAGAATCTAACAATGAAGTAACTTTTAATGATATAACAATAGATTTTACGGGATATTCTAAAGAGGATATCCCTTTTAAATACCAAAAAGTAGAAATAATACAAAATAGTAAAGTTATTTTTACAGGATATGTAGAAACAGCAAAACCTAATTTTATAACTAAAAAGAAAAAAGGATACAGAGAATTAAGTTTAACCTTATTATCTCCTCTAAAAATGGCAACATTAAGGACAGTATCTTTAATTGGAACATATACAAAAAAAGAAGCAATAAGAAGGATACTGCAACCATTACTAGATGATGGATTTGAAATAGAAGCTTTTAATATAGAAGATGGAGAAATAACAACAAACTTTGTTTTAGAAACAATAGAAAATGCAATGAATAATGTATGCTTTAAAACAAATACATTTTGGTTTATAGATGCAAATAGAAAAATATATGTTAATTCTATAGACTATTTATTTGGACAACCCACAGTAAAAACAATAGATGAAAAAACTAATTATGAAGAAATAGGATTATTAGCAATAAATCCTACTATAGAAAATATAGATTATTCTAATATTATAAATTTTAAAAATGTAAGGCTAATTTACAGCCAATATAACAATATTCTAAATCCGGATATTCCATACAATGATGGAGATTTTCCGTTATTGACAATAGGAAAAATATTAAAGAAGCGGAGATAGTGTAACATTTAATAATCCAATAATAATAGACGAAGCAACTTTAAGGGACATTATAAAAGAAAATGAGCAGAATGTAAATTCTACAGCAAGTGTGTATTATGCATTACAATTAACTATAAAAGAAAATGGAACAGATAAAATTTTCTCTGTAGAGATAAATGAAGGTACGACAGGCGAAGACTATGATAAATACACAATAAGTAGTGATATAACATTTAATGATGACGGAGAAGAAGAAGGAAAAATAGTATTACAAAGAGATAGCTTTTTTAGTAATTTAATAACAGGGTTTAAATGGAATGGAGAAGATAATGCAGAAATAGTAGGGATGCGTAGCGATACAGGATTAAGATATACTACTATGAGATTTGCCTACACAAAAGAAATAGAAAATCAAAAAGGAATTGTTTCGGATAGTGGACAAATAGAAAGAACAATTGATTATAAGGAAAAATGGACAACATTAGACAAACTAATAAGCTATGCAAGAAGCTTAATGACACAAAATTCTAACATTATAAATTCTGTAGAATTAGAATTTGATAAAAATCCAGATTTAAAAATAGGAGACATTGTAGAAATACAAACGCCTTCTTTTTATACAGAGGGAAAATTTGCAGTTAAAGAAAAAAATTATACTTACGAAAACAAATTAAAACAGAACTGGAAAATAACTTTAAAAACAGCAGATTTAATATCTACATATATAGATATATTTAGACCTGCTGAAGAAGAAGAAACACAAGAAAAAATCGACACAGTAATCCTAAGTGAATTTATAGAAGAAAACATAAAAGAAATACATACTGTAGAGATAAACAATCCAGAAAACCATACTTTAAACTTTAGTTTATAGGAGAAAAAAATGAAAATAAAAAACGATCTGGTTTCTATAAAGATAGGTAGAAAACAATGCGATTTTAGAAATTTAATACTAGATACATATTTAGAAAAATTTGCATTGACACAATTAGATATAACAAATGCAAGAAAAATAGGAAATCAAAAAAGTTTAACCTGTCTACTAATTAAATTTGACACACCCATACAAAATCTGAATGAAAACAGTATTTTAGTGAACGAAGATTTTGATGTTTATGTATTATTAGATACATCTTATGTACAAGAATTAACGGATTCTACAATAATAGTGCAATATTCTTATAATACTAAGAAAGTATTAAGCTATACATCTTCTGATTTTTCGGAAGCTATAGATATATCTAATTTTTGGGGAAGAAAAATAACAGCCTTAGGATTTAATTCTACTCCAACAAAATCCGATATTTTTAACACAAATGTAAAAGCTGTTTTAGATACATCTAATTACAATATTTACTTACAAGAAAACCAAGATTTTGTAGTAACTAGAAAAGATATTATAACAACAGATGCTTTATTTTATACAAATAGTAAAGAAAAAATAGCAGGACCAATACATTTAGCACCTTTTAATAATAAAGCTGTTATAACTCCCAATACAATCTATAACGATGAGGGAAACATGTCTATAACAGGAGACAATACAAGTTATGGACTAATCTATAGTATAGGTTTCTCTTCTTATATAGATAGAATTGATAAAGAATATGTAATAGGAGAAGATATAGAAATAACGCAAAATGGTGCAGAATTAGAAATACAAGGACTAACAAACGAAATAAAAAAAGAGTTAATTTTTCCTAATTCTAATCTATATCCTTCTAACAATTTGTATCCATTAACTTCTAGTTACAAATATTTAATAATTAAATACAAGGTTTGGCAAGAAATATTAAGCGGAACGTATGAAAATCCTGTGTACACAATTACAGACACAGGATATTTTTATTTACAAGCATTACCATTGAATAAACAAGGCAAACTAAATCTAAAAATAAAATATGAAAGAGGTTAGAATATGAAATTTGAAGCAGGAACTTTAACAAAAGGTGCATATGTAGAAATAAATGGAATTGAATATCCAGTACATATGCCCGAATATTCTGGAAATACACCGCTTACACCAGAAAATTTAAATAAAATGCAAGAAGATATTTTTCCTGTAGGAAGTACATACGTAACACAATCCAACACTAATCCTAGTACGATTTTAGGTTTTGGAACATGGGAACGTGTAAAAGGAAAAGTCTTGATAGGGCTTGATGAAGAAGACGAAGATTTTGACGAAATAGGAAAAACAGGAGGAAATAAAGTATCCGAAGAATTAAACAGTGGACAAGCAACGATGGGATTAACAAGCGATGGAACTTTAGGATATGAAGACAGAACAATAATTAGAAAAACTGCAGTTTCAGGAAGAGGAGAAAGAAGTGCAGAAATTTCCCTTATGAATCCATATCAAGTAGTTGGATATATGTGGATAAGAACAGCCTAAAAAGGAGGATATAAAATGTCAAGACAAAAAATAAACTATGAAAATAAAGAAGCTATACAAAACGATACAGATATTGCAAACAAAAACAAAGTTACAGACGCAGATATGAACGAAATAAAAACAGTTGTAAATAATAATGCAGATGAATTAAATACTACGAAAGAAAATGTAGAAAATTTACAAGAAGGTCAAGGTACAGCAAATACAGATATTACAAACTTAAAAAGTAGAGTATCTACATTGGAAACAGACAATACCAAAAATAAATCAGATATAGAAAACTTACAAAACGATAATGAAACAAATCAAAGTAACATAGACGAATTACAACAAAAAACAGGGCAAATAGAAGAAAACATACTAAGCATAGAAAAAG
>ERZ1643246.4422-NODE-4422-length-11124-cov-11.224953_pt1 | contig 11124 bp, 13 predicted proteins | sample MGYA00579265_ERZ1643246 | MGnify/ENA primary metagenome ERZ1643246 (study PRJEB29033, sample SAMEA4952261) | chicken gut metagenome | biome: Broiler Chicken; feature: Gastrointestinal Tract; material: Caecum | place: Ireland | collected 2018 | study: Broiler...
AATAAAAACTTTAATTTATTGCCAATTTACTTTCTCCAGTCAAATAATCAATTGTAATTTCCTCTTCTACATTATACACATAAACATTAAAGCAAATATCTCCACATCTATCTTCTACACTACTTGCCTCTATTTGTACGCCACTTGCGACTAAATTATTTCCTTCAAAAACTGGTGTTACTCGATATAAAACATGGTGATTTGTTTCCTTCACATACTCTGCAACTTGATCTTCAAAAGGAAGCATACCATCAACATTCATAGAACGTGTACAAGTAATCAAATTTTTTTCATTGGCATTTTCACCAGCCAATTGAAATCCAATTAAATGACAGCGATTATACAAATATTTACCCTCAACAATATCATATTTCACGGAATGCCAACCACTAGGTTTAATTGAACTAATGCTTTCTCTATCTTCCGTTGGCATAAGCTCTTGACTAATATTTGCAAAAGCAACCCCACATCTTCCAAGAACATCTAAATTACTATAAGTTTCAAATGATTCTGTCGTATAATCGCTTTCTTCAAAATTCGGCTTATTATTATTTAACACAGTATAAAGTTTTCCTTCATAAGTAGGAGCTTCTTGAACTGCATAACTACTTGTAAAATTCAAAAAATAAGTTCGAAACGGTTCAACATAATAAACTACAACCGATAAAATCAAAAATACAATAATCATAATCAAAAAATAATTTAATGAATTTGTTTTTCTTTTTCTTCTTTTCCGTTTACTCATAAAACTACCTTCTTATCTTAATTAAATTATACCAAAAGAAAAGGAATTAGAAAATCCCCTCCTCTTTAAAAATCCACCGAATATCTTCAATAGCCTTATCTAAATTAAAACGACCATTCCCAACAGGATAATACACTGCATAAAAAGTATAAACAATCCCACCAATTTTCTTAAAAAACTTTTTTCTTCGTCCTCTGAAACCGAAATTTTTTTCCTAAAACAATACTACTAACTTGATTTTCAAATAAAATAACAATCTTAGGTTTTATAATAGAAATTTCCTTTTTTAATAAAGGCAAATATTTTTTTAAAACTGCATCAGGCAAAGCTATTGCATCTATCTGAGTACATTTACCTTCATTTCTACTTATTCAAAATAACGTCAATCGGATGAATTTTATTCATTTTTTTAAAGCAATCTCTGAAAAAGAAATGTAATCGATAAAGCAAATAAGAAAACAAATACAAAAACAAAAGGATTGTTTAACAAAAATGGCATCTTATAAAAAACAAATTGACTACTATAAGTATTAATTACAAATAAAGTAAAAATATATCCTCCCAAAAAAATGATATAGGATCCTAAACTTAAAAGTAAAGATTCACATATAAAAATTTTACGAACATCTCTTTCACTAGTTCCAAGACTTCTTAAAATTCCAATTTCTTTTTTAGCATAAGAAATAGAAGTTGTAATGTAATTTATAAACAATAGTAAAGTAAATAATAAGAAGACACAAGCAAGTCCTAAAATTAAATAACGGAGCACAAAATAAATATTGATCACAGTAGTGATAGCATCAAAAGTAGTATCTAACACATAATAATCTTTTTGATCTGAATGAATAACAAAAGAAAGATTTTTAAAAACATTTTGCATCTTTTCATAATTTTTTTGAACCACTCGTACATAAGATACTTTACTTGTATAATTTTCTTGATCTTCTAAAAGTAATGGACTAATATAACTTATTGAATTCAAAGAAACTCCAACAACTTTTAAAGAAAACTCTTTCTTGTTAGTAAGAGAAGAATACAAAAGCCAATCAGTAGGTATCTGTTCATTTTGCAAATAATCTTCAATATAAGACACCAAAGCATCACTATTTAATAAATTTTTTTCATAATTTTCAGAAAAAACAGGATCAATCTTTTTTTAAAAATCTACAGATAAAACAACTTCATCTTTTTGTAAAGATTCTAAAGAATTCACACCATTTTTTCCAATAATCGATCCATCCTTAGCAAACAAATCAATTTCTTGAGTAATATAAGTATCGTTAGCTATATACATATTTTTTAAAATCGTTTGATCACTATATTTCATAGTTTCAAAATAAGAAAAATCTTTAACATAAATCTCGTTTCCCTTAGGAACATAATCCTCATATAAATAATAAGATTGCAAAGCAGGAGAAGTAAATTCACCATTCAAAATAGATTCTTCATAAATCTCCCGATCGTCTTTTACTATCCCGACAATTTTAACTGCTAAATTACCGAGTTTCAATAATTTTTCATCATTTACTAAAGTATCATAGCTTTCAGGTTTATAAAGATTTCCAGAAAAATCTAATACTCCATATTTTAAAATATAATCTGCTAAATACCGATGAATAACAATTTCATGATTTTCTAAAGGAACTCTTCCCCACAAATTTTCAAGTAATGAAGAATCAGCAATTTCAATAAAATAACTAATTTGAGGTTGTATCACATAAAAAGGATTCGATACTTCTTCATTTTCTCCATAAGAAAAAGATAACATAGCTAATGTACTATCAAACCGATAAGCTTTATGAATGGGAACTTCCGCCAAAGACTCTAAATACTTAAAATCTTCTTCATTTAAAGATACTGTATTTAATCCACCATACTTATAAATATCGTATTGATAAGCTTGATTTTCTTTCATAGTCTGCATGACAAAAGAAACATCATCAAAAGTAAATAAATTCATTGTAATTCCAAAAAATACTAAAGCAATAGCCATATAATAAGAGTTAAAACAAGTTTAAAAGGTTTAATAGTTAAATTTCGAAAAGCCATTTTTATCATGTGTCGAAAAGGAAGTTTGCTTTTGACCATCAAAATTTCTTTTGGCTTTTCTTCCACCTCAAAACCCGTATCTTCCACTGCTTTTCCATAAGCCAGTTTAATAATTCTATCTCCATATTTTTCAGCAGCTTCTTCATCATGTGAAACAACAATAACCAATTCATTTTGACTAATTTCTTTTAAAATTTTAAAAATATGTTCACCGGAATCATGATCCAAATTTCCAGTAGGTTCATCAGCTAAAATGATTTTTGGATCCTTCACTAAAGCTCGAGCAATCGCGACACGTTGTTTTTGACCTCCAGAAAGTTCATTCATTTTCGCTTGTCATATCTATCTAAATCTACTTTTTTCAAAATTTCTAAAACTTTTTTTTCATCATTTTTACCTTGTAATTCTAAAGCCAAACTTACATTTTCATAAACATTGTATTCTTCTAAAACCAAAAAATCTTGAAAAACAAAACCTATTACACTATTTCGATAAGAATCATATTCGTTTGAAGAAAATTTAGTAATATCTTTATGAGAAAACAGAATACTCCCTGTACTAGGTACATCTAAACCTCCAAGAATATTCAAAAGAGTTGACTTTCCGCTTCCACTTTTTCCTAAAATAAAAATCATTCCATGCGAAGGAAACTTCAAAGAAACATTTTCTAAAGCCGTTGTATCTTCACTTTTTTTAGAATGATAAACTTTACTAACATTTTTAAGTTCTAACATAGAATCACCTATTCTTATACACATTTTACAAAACCAAAAGAAAAAGTTCAAGGAAAAAAAGAAAAAGCCTAAAACTCTTTCTTAGTATAGATTTTTTTAGAAATTTCATACGAACCAATAGTTAAAATAAGTAAAAAAACAGCCAAAATCCATGGTAAATAAGAAACAACAAAAGAATAAATATCTTGTGGTATAGAAATTGAAACATTTTTTAAAATCCAGCCTAATAAAAAGCTAAGAAGAAAAATTCCTACAAACAAACCAATTCTTCCTTTTTCAACACCAAATTTAATAAATAAAGGATAGACAATATCTTGCAAAAATAAAATAGAAGCCCCACAACCTAATAACAGAGTAAATGTTTTTTGTAAATCAAAATTTTGATTATATATTCCAATTCCTAAAGCAACAAGAAAAGTAATTATTAAGGAAAAAAATAAAAGAATAAAACTTCCTAAATATTTAGCAAAAACAATTTCTTTTCTTTTTACAGCTAAAGTAATCGCATAGGGATCCCACTTATTATACTCATCATAACTAAAAGTTGTCATAAACATCATAAAACTAATTAAAGCCGGAACAAAAAGCAAAAAATCATTTCCTTCTAAAGCTATAAGACAAAATACAACTAAAAATAATAAAACACTTCTAACATTTCCTTTAATCATTAAGAAATCTTTTAAAAGCAATCCTTTCATAAAATTCTTCCTTTCACAACAAAAACCATTAAATCCTCTAAAGTGATTTTATCCACGATCATATTAGGATATTTCTTTTTTATCTTATCACGATCCTTAACCAAAATTTCATAACCATATCTAGATTCACTATAACGCCATACATCTTCTTTAGAAATTTTGGAAAATTCATCTTTTCCACATTTTAAAATTCCATATGTATCCATAATAACATCTCGTGTTTCTTCTAAAACAACCTTTCCTTTATCTAAAAATAAAATATAATCGGCAATATGTTCCAAATCAGATGTAATATGAGTAGAAAGCAAAATTGTATGATCTTCATCTTGAATAAAATCTAAAAATAAATCCAAAACTTCTTTTCTTACAACCGGATCTAATCCACTAGTGGGTTCATCTAAAATTAGAAATTTAGGATGATGAGAAAGTGCCGTTACAATTTCCAATTTTTTACGCATTCCCTTAGAAAGATTTTTAATTGCTTTATTCTTGGGTAAAGAAAATTTTTCCAAATAAGAAAAAAATAAACTAGAATCCCAATTTTTATAAATATTTTTCATAATTTTATGAATATCTTCAGCTGTTAAAATTTCTGGAAAAAAAGAATTATCTAAAACGACTCCAATATCTTCTTTTTTATTCGAAAAAAATTGAATTTCACCTTCAGCTTGAAGAATTTTTAACAACGATTTAATAAAAGTTGTTTTTCCAGCACCATTTTCTCCAATAAGACCCACGATGACTCCTCCTGGAAATGAACCATCTACTGGACCTAAAACAAAATCTCCATAACTCTTTTTTAATTTTTTTACTTCAAGTATTTTTTTCATTCTTTCTCTCTCCTATCTAAATACTTTAAAAGCTCTTGAACGTCGGTAATGGATAAATGAAGAAAATTAGCAATATCTAAAGCTTTAGACAAATAGTTCTCCATTTCTTGCAATTTTGTTTCTCTAAGCAATTCCATATTTTTTGGAGCAACAAAACTTCCCTTTCCTTGCCGAGTTACAATATAGCCTTCTTTTTCTAGTTCATCATAAGCCTTTTTCACAGTCATCACACTTATATGAATATCGAATGCTAAACTCCGAATAGAAGGTAAAGGTTCTTCTTCTTTCAATTCATTATTCATAATTTGTTCAATAATACTATTTTTAATCTGCTCATAAATAGGAACAGAACTACTATTACTAATAAGAATCTTCAATAGATCACCTCCAACTGTTATGTTAAGTATATAACAGTATATAACACTTGTCAATAGATTATTCATTAAAAAAAATAACAACATAAACTGTTGCTATTTCGTACAAACGGCATATTCTAATTCTTCCATAGATAATTGTTTTGTTTCAAAATTATAACGATATTTTTTTCCATTAGATTCTCCATCACCAATAGTAATTTCTAACTCATATTCTTCAGAAAAAGTTGGATGATCTCCCATGCAAACATTTTTCTTATCTGACCAACTCTCTAAAGAAGCAAGTTCTTCTCCATCTAAAGTATAGAGTTTCAAAACATTATCTTGATCTACAGCCAAATAATATAAAATTTTTTCTTCCGTATCCTTATCATAAATAAAAGACTGAATGGATAAATAAAGCGGACTTGTATAAGACACCTCATAAGTAGAATTAAATTTTGAAAATTGCTTCAAATCTAAATATCCACTTTTATTTAAACCTCCCGCGAAAAAATTTTCATATAAAGGAGCAAGAATTAAAGAACCGTCTTCACTTATACCATAGACATAATTTTCATCATTCACTAAATTTAAATGAGAATCAAAAATTTGATCAAAGCCTTTCAAAACAGAACTGGCTCCATCGTAAATTTGATTTCTAAAAACCCAAAAATTTGAAAGCTTTTTAAAAATTGTTTCATCATTTTCTCCATTGTTTTCTAAAGGAATCACTTTTTCTTGTTCATAAGAATAAAGATCAAAAGATCCGTTTCCTCCATCATAAAGAGGTTCTTTTTTTATAAGTAAAGCAAATGTATCTTGATCTTCTACTCGCAAATACTGAGAAAAAGAAAGATTTTGAAACTTTTTTTCCAAAATATTTACCACTACATAACCATTGTCTTGTATTAAGAAATAAGGAGATTTTTTCGTTCTGCTACCTAGCACTTCACAAGTTTCACTTTGACAATGATAAACATAAGATTCTTGAGCAGAAACCTGTTTCACTTCTTGATAAAAATAATCATCATTAGATGCATAAAAATACACCCTTTTAATCGGAACCTGTGAAAAAGCAATCCAAATTCCTAAACAAATAAGAAAAACAAAAACAATACCTATACTAATATAAATAACTCTTTTTTTCATTTTCCATCCTCACTCTTACTTTGCATTTCTTTAAAAATATTATCTAAAATCAACTTTAAACCGACTACTAAAATATATGCAATAGAAAGTGTACAAACCAAAACAGCAAGCCCATCTGAATCTAATGGAGTCAAATGTAACAAATTCTGAAACAAATAAGTAGCCATAAAATAACCCACCGCGGTTGTCGTACATAGAAAAGTACTTAATGGATTAAAAGGTTTACAAGATTCAATAACTGCAAAAACACTAATCCCACCAATACATAAATATTGAATGGTTAACATAGCTTCACTTGAAATACCTAAACCTTCTCTTGCAAAAGAAAGAACAATTAAAGAAACAATAATCGTTAAAGCATAAGGCAAAGCATTTTTAAAGACCGTTCTTAAAAAAGTTCCTTCAATAGGTTTGTCATTTCGTTTAAAGGATAAAAAGAAAGAAGTATACCCCTCAATAGCTAAATCAATTAAAGTAATTTGAATTGGAATAAAAGGAAAAGGTGTATTTGTAATAATGTTAAATATAGACAATAAAACAGAATAAATCGTTTTAATAAAGAAAATTCTCGCCACGTTCGTAATATTATTAACAACTCTTCTGCCTTCCATTAAAACATCTTTAAGAACACTAAAATCTGAATTCAATAGCACAATTTGTGAAACCTGTCTAGCAACATCACTTGCTTCCGGTAAAGTAATACTACAATCAGCTTGTTTCAATGCAATGACATCATTTACTCCATCCCCAGTCATCGCCACCGTTCTTCCCTCACTTTGTAAAGCCTCAACAATAAGTTTCTTTTGATGAGGTAAAACGCGGGCAAAAATACTATAATCATTCACAATTGCCTTAATATCTTCATCATTAGTAATCAAAGATAAATCAATATAAGAATTATAATCTTCTAATCCAGCTTTTTTAGCAATACTAGAAACGGTTAAAGGACTATCCCCAGAAATAATCTTAATATCAACTTGTTGTTCTTTAAAAAAGCCAAGCATTTCTTTTGCATTTTTTCTTAATGGATCATCAAGTTCAATATATCCAAGTATTTTTAAAGGAGGTAATTTTTCATCTCCAATAACTTCAGTTGTATGTGCAACTCCCAAAACTCTTTTTCCTTCTTTTTGTAAATCAATAACCTTTTTAGAAAGTTTTGTTTCACTTCTTTCAACCAATCGTTCAGGAGCTCCGACAACAATCGATCCAATATCTTTAAAAGTAATACTGCTCCACTTTCTTTCTGAAGAAAAAGCCATTCGATCGACAACTTCATAAGTATCTATTTCTTTAAAGTAATCTTTTAAAGCTTCAAAGGTAGCATTGCTATCTTGCATAGCATGAACAAAAGCACTTAAAACATTTTCAAAAGGTTTATCTAAAGTTTTATCATCTACAGTCCAATAATCACTTACCCGCATTCTTCCCTCTGTAATCGTTCCAGTTTTATCCAAACACAAAGTATCGACATGAGCAAGGGTCTCTACACTGTAAAGATCTTGAACTAAAACTCTTTTTTTAGCAAGTTTAATAACTCCAGTAGCTAAAGAAATCGTAATTAAAAGCATCAATCCTTTAGGAAGCATTCCAAGAAGAGCAGCTGCAGTAGTAACAACAGAATCAAACTCACCGGCATTTCTTAAAAAATATGCTTCGACAAAAAGTAAAATTCCAATTGGAATAATAGCCAAACTTGTAAAACGAGTTACCTTTCGCATTGAATTCACAAGTTCAGACTGAGCCCTTTTATATTTTTTAGTTTCACTTGTAATATGAGAAGCAAAACTATCCATCCCCACCTTTTCAACGCGAGCATAACATTTTCCGCTTACAACATAACTTCCAGATAACAAAGAATCCTCGTTTTTCTTTAAAATTGAATCTGACTCTCCCGTAAGCAGTGATTCATTCACTTCAATTTCTCCATCTAAAACAATAGAATCGGCAACAATTTGACTTCCCATAGAAAGCAAAACAACATCATCCAAAACCAATTCATCTACAGCAATTTCTTTTAAAATTCCATCTCGCATAACTTTAACTTTACTTTCTTTTAAAACACTTAATTTACGAACTAAATTACGAGCATGAACTTCTTGATAAATTCCAATACCAATATTTAAAAGAATAATAGCCATATAAAATAAATTTGAATAAGCTCCAACATAAATCAAAGCAATCGCGATTAAAACATTAAAAAGATTAAACAAAGTAAAAACATTATCGCGAAAAATTTCCCAATTAGTCCTTGTTTTATCTTCATCAATCTTATTTACTTGTCCTCTAGTAATTCGATTTTGTACTTGTTTTTCACTTAATCCATTCAGTTCATTTTTATCCATTTAAAAACACTCCATCCGTATCTTTATTATAGCAATAGAGAGAAAAAATGAAAAGAAATTCTGTATAATTGTCAGTTTCTTTTCACTTATAGGCATTTCAAAGAACTATTTTTCTTTTAAATCATAAACTATTTTAGGAAGTGATAACGATGTCTTCAGAAATACTTTCATTAATTACCATGTTTGTTACGATTCTTTTTGGATTTTTATCTAAAAAAATCAGCTGGTTTAAAAATTATATGATCCCTCTTCAAAATTTAACAATAGGACTTTTATTTGCTTTAGTAGAATTCATTATTTCTAAAGATTTTAATATGGCAATTGCAATGAGTGGTTTAATGGCCGGTGGAACTTATGACTTAATTAAAAATTTAAAATTAGCCTATCAAGAATATCAAAAAAGCAAATCTCAAACAGATGATCAAAAAAATCAAGAATCTAAATCTTCTTGATTTTCCTTTTGTAATTTCCAAACTTTTTGAAACACAGTTGGAATAGAATAAACATCTAAAATTTCCTCTCTTGTAACAAAAAGTTCATGAAAAATAGGTTCTTCTAACAAAATTTTATAAACTTTTAAATGCCATTTTTGATGTGAAAAAACATGAGTTACTTCTCCTAAAAAAGTAACATTTTTATAAAAAATTTTCTTTTGAGCTAAAATATTATAAACCTCTTCTAAAGTAAGAAAAGATTCCCAATTTGGAAATTCATATAAATTTGCAAGCAATCCATTTTCTTGACGTTTATGAATCATAAAAGTATTTTTATATTGAAAAAGGAAAACAGTTTTCAAAAAAACGGGTTTTTCTTTTTTTAATTTTTTCTTAGGATAACTAAGTACAGTTTGATGTTTATAAGCTTTGCAACAATTATTTAAAGGACAATTTGGACAATCTGGAGTTTTGGTACAAACTAAAGCACCAAGTTCTATAAAAGATTGTGTAAAAAGATTAGGCGAAGCACCTTTCATCAAACCTCGTAAAATTTCTGTATATTTTTTTCGAACTTTAGAAGACAAAATATCTTCACTTTCCTCGTACACACGCGATAAAACCCGCAACACATTCCCATCAATTGCTGGCTCTTCTATCTCATAAGCGATAGATAAAATAGCTCCCACCGTATAAGGTCCAATTCCAGGTAGCTGCTCTAAAAGAAATTTATCCGGAGGAAGAAAGTCAAACTTTTCCGCACACAATATTTTAGCAGCCTTTTGTAAATTTCTAGCCCGACTATAGTATCCCAAGCCTTCCCATAATTTTAACAATTCCTCTTCTGGGATCATTGCCAAATCTTTTAATGTTGGAAGCTTTTTTAAAAAGCGTTCATAATAAGGCACAACGGTATCAACTCTTGTCTGTTGAAGCATGGTTTCAGAAACCCAAATTTTATAGGCATCTTTAGTATGTCTCCATGGTAAATCTCTCTTATTTTTCTCATACCATAAAAGAAGTCTTTGAATATCATTCTCTTTCATACTTACTCATTACTTTATTTAATTCATACATTTTACGATCCAACTCTTGAATATCTAAAGCATATTCTTCCATAGCTTGTTGAACATCCAAAGGAATTTCTTCATGAAATTTATAACGAATTTTATGGTCTAAACTAGCCCAGAAGTCCATCGCGACTGTTCGAACCTGAATCTCAGCTGTAACATACTCAACATACCCTTCTAAATAAACGGGAACCAAAATAATCAAATGATAACTACTATAACCACTATCTTTAGGTTCCTTAATATAATCTTTTCGCTTTTTTATCAAAATATTAGTCGACTTTGTGATCATAGATACAATATCATAAACATCACTTAAAAAAGATACGACAATACGTATACCAACCACATCTGAAATATGTTTTATAATATTATCTGTTGTATATTCATATCCTCGACTTTCTAGCTTTTTACGAATACTTTCATCCGATTTAATTCTAGATTTCACGTGTTCAACAGGCATATATCCATGTTTTCTTTCGAATTCGCTAATCAAAATTTGCAATTCCGTTTCTAACATTTTCTTAGCATACTCATATTTACACAATTCTTTCGGATCCATAAATTTTTTTCCACCTCGAATAAAAAAAGTAATACAAACTTGTATCACTTCTATATCTAAAATTATAACAAAAAAGTTTGCAAAAAGCAACTAACCTTCTAGTTTTTTCAAAACACCTTTAGTAACTTCAATAGCTTTTTCACGAACTGCAT
>ERZ1643246.4423-NODE-4423-length-11113-cov-9.250317_pt1 | contig 11113 bp, 7 predicted proteins | sample MGYA00579265_ERZ1643246 | MGnify/ENA primary metagenome ERZ1643246 (study PRJEB29033, sample SAMEA4952261) | chicken gut metagenome | biome: Broiler Chicken; feature: Gastrointestinal Tract; material: Caecum | place: Ireland | collected 2018 | study: Broiler...
TATTAGTCGTAGATGATGAAAAACTGATCGTAAAAGGAATCCGGTTCAGTCTGGAGCAGGAGGGTATGGAGGTCGACTGCGCATACGATGGCGAGGAAGCGCTGGAATGCGCGAAGAAATGCGAGTATGATCTTGTGCTTCTGGATGTAATGCTGCCTAAGCTGGACGGTTTTCAGGTATGCCAGCAGATCAGGGAGTTTTCGGATATGCCTATCGTCATGCTGACAGCGAAGAGTGAAGATATGGATAAAATCCTTGGACTTGAATACGGGGCAGACGACTATATTACCAAGCCGTTTAACATTCTTGAAGTAAAGGCGAGAATCAAGGCGATTATGCGCCGCACTTCCAAGAGAAAAGAAGCGGCGGGCAGTCCGGTTCTTGTAAAGGGCAATATGAAGATCGACTGCGAGAGCCGAAGGGTATTTATCGGGGACCGCGAGATCAATCTGACGGCCAAAGAGTTTGATGTTCTGGAACTTCTTGCAACGAATCCGAACAAGGTATACAGCAGGGAAAATCTTCTGAATCTCGTATGGGGGTACGATTATCCCGGAGATGCAAGAACAGTAGATGTACATATCAGGCGTCTGAGGGAAAAGATCGAGATTAACCCGAGCGAGCCGAAGTTTGTACATACAAAGTGGGGAGTGGGTTATTATTTCCAGGGCTAAACGTCATTTCAGATTAAGAGACAAAGTTTTCAAAAATATGCGGGTTCGCATTATCGTGCTGTTTGTGCTGGCAGGGCTTGTGCCCTGTCTTGCTGTATTGTTCGGAGTTGTTAAGTTTTATGAGCTTCGCGCCGTGGAACTCAGAACCGCAGAGATTCAGAATCAGTGTACGATTCTCTGCAATCAGCTGAGTAATTACGGATATCTCACAGACACCTCATCAGAGGTGATCAATACGAATCTGGCACAGCTAACCAATATTTACAATGGAAGAGTAATGATTATAGACCGGGATTTGAAGGTGGTTAAGGACACGTACAGTCTGGATGAGGGGAAAACAGATGTATCTGAGAACGTAATCCGCTGTATGCAGGGAGAGACGACAAATCAGTATGACCGGCAAAGCCATTATATTGAAGTGACATCGCCTATACTCGGTGGTGAAGACGACGAGGTTGACGGAGTGATGCTCGCCAGCGTCTCCACGGACAATATCGAGACAACTATTCAGATCTTATATACGCACGGCGGCGTCGTAGCCGGGATCGTTTTTATACTTCTGCTTGTATTCGGCGTATTTATTGCAGACAGGATGGTGCGCCCGATCCACAGGATTACGGGTGCCATTGAAAATGTTACGGAAGGATACGGGGATGATGTGCTGCACGTGGATACATTTACCGAGACCAGACAGCTCAGTGAATCGTTTAATAAGATGCTTGGCAGATTGAAAATACTGGACGAGTCAAGGGAAGAGTTTGTCTCGAATGTCTCACATGAGCTGAAGACGCCTATGACTTCTATGAAAGTGCTGGCAGATTCGCTCCTTGAAATGAAGGAAGCTCCGGTGGAGATGTATCAGGAATTCATGCAGGATATTGCGAAAGAAATCGACAGGGAGAATCAGATTATTACAGACCTTCTTTCCCTTGTAAAAATGGATAAAACCGCACAGAATATGAACATCCGCAGCGTTAATATTAATAATCTCCTCGAGCAGACGCTGAAACGGCTCCGCCCCATTGCAGATAAGAAGAATGTGGAAATGGTGATGGAGAGCTTCCGACCTGTAACAGCCGAGATCGATGAGATGAAATTTACTCTTGCCATATCTAATCTGGTAGAAAATGCGATTAAATATAATCATGACAACGGCTGGGTTCATGTATCCCTGAATGCTGATCACAAATATTTTTATATTAAGGTGGAAGATTCGGGAATCGGGATTCCGGAGCAGGATCAGCCGCATATCTTTGAACGTTTTTACAGGGTGGACAAGTCTCATTCCCGCGAAATCGGCGGTACGGGACTGGGTCTGGCAATCGCCAGAAATGCAGTGATCGCCCACCGCGGGGCAATTAAGGTCCACAGCAGTGAAGGGGAGGGGACGACTTTTACCGTCCGGGTTCCTCTGATCTATGTGGCGGCATAGGAGGGTGAGATGTATGAGAATAAGAAAAATAATTCTCGCAGCAGTGCTCTGCATTACATTATTATCCACGGCGTGCGGGAGCAGTTATGAGCCGGGAAATGGTGACCCCTATGTTTACTGCCTCAACGAGAGCGGAACCGGTCTGGTCAAAGTCGCCTGCGATATCCCGGATGATGATACGCAGAAGGCGGCAGAGACTGTTCTGGAGAAACTTTCTGCACCGGCAGATGATATCGAGTATATGAGCCCCATTCCCGAGGATGTGAATGTAAATAGCTGCGAACTGTTCGGCGGAATTATGGAAGTTGATTTCAGCGGCGAATATCTGAATATGAAGAGCATCCAGGAGAAGCTGATGCGGGCTGCCGTGGTGCAGTCACTTGTCCGGATCGACGGTGTGAATGCAGTTTCTTTTACCGTGGACGGAGAACAGCTTCTTGACGGGGAAGGCAATGCGGTCGGACTGATGAATGAGGATGATTTCGTGGAGACAGCGGCTTCCTCGCCGAGCGCATATCAGACAGATACGCTTACTCTGTACTTCGCGAATAAAAGCGGCGACAGACTGGTGGCCGAAACAAGGGAAGTCAGATACAGCAGCAATGTATCCAAAGACAAGCTGATAGTGGAAAAACTGATGCAGGGTCCGGATTCGGAAGATGCATACCCGACAATTAATCCCAGTGCAAATCTGCTGAGTGTAACGACCAAAGACAAAATATGTTATGTGAATTTTGACAGTACGTTTCTGACAGGAGCATATGATATCCTGCCTGAGCTTACAGTATATTCAATCGTGAATTCTCTGGTTGAGGGAACAGAGGCCACACAGGTGCAGATCACGATTAACGGGGAGACGAACGCGGAGTATATGGATGCAGTCGATCTCTCACAGCCGCTTGAGGAAAATATGGATTTCGTCGCAGCCGATGATGAAAGTGAATGAAAAAACGGCCGCTTTGCGCGATATGTATTCTATTTCTTGTGATACAGGGTATACGGGTGCTTTTTTTCGGCGTGGAGGAAATGAAGCTCTCCCCGCTGGAAAAAGCACTCCCCCGTGAGTCCGGGGTGGAACTTACGGGTACTGTATACAGAATTGAAGAGAAGAAAAAAGTAACGGCAGTCTTTCTGAAGGACAATGTCGTATCTTCAACAGATCAGACAGTCAGAGAATCTAAAGTTCTTGTATATATTTCCGGAAATCAATCAGAACAATCTGTGCCGGTACGGATCGGAAACCGGCTGTGTATCCGAGGCGAAACGCAGACTTTTGAAAGAGCGCGCAATCCCGGAAATTTCGATCAGAAGACTTACTATCAGAGACAGGGGATCCATGTTCTTATATGGGCTGAGAAAATCAGCGTAGTCTCCGACAGAACGGCACCGCTTCGCCAGTTCCTTTCCGAACTGAAATCAGAGTGGAATAAACGGCTGGTCCGTCATCTTGGAGATTATTATGGCTCAGCTATGAGTGCAATCCTCCTGGGGGAGAAGAGCGGACTGGATCCGGAGATGAAAACCATGTACCAGAAATGCGGAATCAGCCATCTGCTGGCCATTTCAGGGCTTCACATGACATTTCTGGGCATGGGTATCTACAATTTGCTCCGCAGGGCAGGATTGGGATTTGTACCGTCCGGAATAACCGGAGCCGCCCTGCTGATACTCTACAGTATGATGATAGGTGCGGGTGTTTCAAGCCTGCGTGCACTTATTATGTTCTTTGTGAGAATCGGGGCGGAGATCACAGGACGGGACTATGACCTGCTGACCGGTCTTTTTCTGTCTGCCGCAGTTTTGTGCGCCTGGCAGCCGCTGTACCTGACAGACGCGGGATTTCAGCTCTCCTACGGAGCCATTCTGGGCATAGCGCTGTTTGGACCTGTGTTTTACGATATGATGGGATGCCACAGGATTGCCGAAGAACAGAAAGTGCAAAAGAGGAAGGCGGAAAAACATACGGCTGCTTTTCCGGCGAATCTGCCGTCACAGCTGCGGGAGAAAGGAATGGCACTGCTTTCGGGGACGGTGAACGGTCTGTGTACCAGTCTGGCTGTCAATGTACTTCTGCTGGGTCCGCTTCTCTGGTTCTATTTTGAGATTCCGCCGTATTCTGTATTCCTGAATCTGATCGTGATTCCCGTCATGCCGGCAGCTATGGGAGCCGGTGTGGCCGGATCCGCATTGACGGTTCTGTCCGATACTGCCGGCGGAATGGTGCTCCAGGTGTGCCGCGGGGTGCTCTACAGTTATGACAGGCTGTGCGAATGGACGGAGATTCTTCCCGGCAGCAGATTTGTCGCAGGGAAGCCCGGAGTGCTGTGGATTGTACTGTATTATCTGGCCCTGGGAGTGCTCAGGCTTGTTTACTCCCGGCTTGTGTACAAGAGAGCTCAGGAAGAAGAGCGGGGAGCCGGTGGGGGATACCCGGATCAGGTCTGGCAGAGAAGATGCCGGGTGCCGGGCTGGGGAGCCGTTTTGCTGGCAGTTTTTATGGCTTTTATATGCAGAAATTCCTACCAGATCCGCGGGGAAGTTCAGGTTACTGTGCTGGATGTGGGACAGGGGGACGGGATCCATATCAGGGGAGAATTCATGAACTGCCTGATTGACGGGGGCAGCAGTGATATTGCATCGGTGGGGACATACCGTCTGGAACCGTATTTTTTGTCTCAGGGAATCGACCGTCTGGACTATGTATTTGTTTCACACGGAGATGAGGATCATATCAGCGGAATCCGGGAAATGCTGGAGAATCAGAAGTATGGGATAGAGATTGCCGGTCTGGTGCTGCCTCCGGTAGAATACCATGAAGAAAAAATAAAGCAACTGGCCCGGACCGCGCTCAATAACGGAACTCGTGTGTCCGTGATGGAGCCGGGGGATGCCATTGCGTCAGGCGGGAAAGACTGCCTGATACTCTCATGTATTGCCCCGGAGAAAGATCTTGATGTAAAACCGGGAAATGAGACTTCTCTTGTGCTGGATCTGGCTTATGGAAATTTTGATATGCTTTTTACGGGGGATGCTGAAGGAACAGGTGAGGACCAGATGGCTGAATCGGGACGTCTCCGGGAATACGATGTCTTAAAGGTGGCGCACCACGGTTCGAAAAATTCGGGGACAGAGAAGTTTTTAAATCTCACCCGGCCATCTTTTGCAGTTATTTCCGCGGGCATAGACAACCGGTACGGTCATCCCCATGCCGATACTGTCCGGAGACTTACCGATGCCGGATGCACAGTCTGCTCCACGCAGGATAACGGCGCCGTTACGATAGAAAGCAACGGAGAGACGATGAAACTGTACGGTTTTACGGAAACTCTTGTCAAACAGGGTTCCCTTCCTTTATAATACAAGAGTTATGAAAAGCCTGAATGAAGATTTGAAAACGGGACAATTTAGACAGATCTACCTCCTGTACGGCCCGGAGGGATATCTGAAGAAACAGTATAAAGAGCGCTTCGTCAAAGCCATGGTTCCCGAGGGGGACACCATGAACTATTCCTGTTATGAAGGGAAGAAAACAGATGTCAAAGAGGTGATTGACCTTGCAGAGACACTGCCCTTTTTTGCAGAACGCCGTCTGATTGTTTTTGAAGATACCGGGTTTTTTAAGGCCGGAGGAAATGATCTGGCGGATTATATCAATGAAGGCCTGCCCCAGACGACGCATTTTATTTTTATAGAAAATGAGGTGGATAAGCGGAGCAAGCTCTATAAGGCCGTAAAGGCAAAAGGACATATTGTGGAACTGGCCTCCCAGGATGAGAATACGCTTCGGAAATGGGTGTCCGGTCTGGTGAGAAAAGAGAAAAAAGAGATGTCGCAGCCGGATATCGCGTATTTTCTGAATAAAGTGGGCACGGATATGGAGAATATCACCAAAGAGCTGGAAAAGCTGTTCTGCTACTGCCTGGACAGGGATGTGATCACAAGAGAGGATGTCGACGCTATCTGTGTGACGCAGATCACAAACCATATCTTTGATATGGTGAATGCGGTGGCAGCGGGGGATCAGCGGAGGGCGCTTGACCTGTACTATGATCTGCTCGCGCTGAAAGAACCGCCTATGCGTATTCTGTCGCTTATGTCGAAAGAATACAGGGATCTGTTTCACGTAAAGCAGCTTTCAAGGCAGGGGTACGGGAGAAAAGACATTGCGTCAAAAGCCGGCCTGCATCCTTTTGTTGCGGGAAAATATATGGATCTGGCAAAACGTTTTCAGGCAGATGATTTGAGAAAGGTTATGGAGGAAAGCGCAGATCTTGAGCAGCGGGTGAAGACCGGCCTTATGACGGATCATCTTGCTGTTGAACTGTTTATAGTAAAACATTCGGCATAAATTCAGCATAAATATGGAGGAATCAAATTGGCAGTAATAGATCAGAGTAAAATCAGAAATTTTTGCATTATTGCACATATCGACCATGGCAAGTCCACGCTGGCTGACCGCATTATTGAGATGACGGGGCTTCTGACAAGCCGCGAGATGCAGGCCCAGGTTCTCGACAACATGGATCTGGAGCGGGAGAGGGGTATCACGATCAAAGCGCAGGCGGTCCGCACCATCTACAAGGCGGACGACGGTGAGGAGTATATGTTCAATCTGATCGATACCCCAGGACACGTGGATTTCAATTATGAGGTTTCCAGAAGCCTTGCAGCCTGCGACGGAGCCATTCTGGTGGTGGATGCGGCACAGGGGGTGGAGGCGCAGACACTGGCAAATGTCTATCTGGCGCTGGATCATGATCTGGATGTGATGCCGGTCATCAATAAGATTGATCTGCCCAGCGCAGATCCGGAGCGCGTGAAAGAGGAGATCGAGGACGTAATCGGCATTGATGCGGAGGACGCACCTCTGATCTCGGCGAAGACAGGACAGAATGTACATGAGGTGCTGGAACAGATCGTCTCAAAGATCCCGGCTCCGGAAGGAGATCCCGATGCGCCGCTGAAAGCTCTGATCTTTGACTCGAAATATGATCCGTACAAAGGCGTTATTGTATTCTGCCGCATTAAGGAAGGAACTGTCAGAAAAGGAACCCCGATGCTTATGATGGCTACCGGTGCAAAAGCGGAAGTTGTGGAAGTGGGAACCTTCGGGGCGGGACAGTTTATCCCCTGTGATGAGCTGAGCGCCGGAATGGTAGGCTACATTACTGCGAGCCTGAAAAATGTAAAGGATACCCATGTGGGTGATACGATCACGAATGCAGAGAATCCGTGCGCAGAGCCCCTGCCCGGATACAAAAAGGTAAATCCGATGGTATACTGCGGACTTTATCCTGCGGACGGCGCAAAGTACCCGGATCTGAGAGACGCGCTTGAAAAACTTCAGCTCAACGATGCCGCACTTCAGTTTGAGCCGGAGACTTCTGTCGCACTCGGTTTCGGATTCCGATGCGGATTTCTGGGGCTTCTTCACCTTGAAATTATACAGGAACGCCTTGAGAGAGAATATAATCTGGATCTTGTTACAACAGCGCCCAGCGTTATCTACAAGATCCATAAAACAAGCGGTGAGGTTATTGACCTGACCAATCCCACCAATATGCCGGATCCGTCCGAGATAGATTATATGGAAGAGCCTATGGTGAAGGCAGAGATCATGGTGACATCAGAGTATATTGGCGCGATCATGGATCTGTGTCAGGAACGCCGCGGCATCTACCAGAGCATGGAGTATATCGAGGAGAAGCGTGCCGTGCTCCATTATCATCTTCCCCTCAATGAGATCATCTACGATTTCTTCGACGCGCTGAAATCCAGATCAAGGGGATATGCATCCTTTGATTATGAGATGATGGGATATCAGAGATCCGAGCTCGTGAAGCTGGATATCCTTATTAATAAAGAAGAGGTGGACGCGCTCTCCTTTATTGTATTCGCAGGCAGCGCTTACGACAGAGGAAGAAGGATGTGCGAAAAGCTGAAACAGGAGATCCCGAGACAGCTCTTCGAGATCCCGATCCAGGCGGCCATCGGCAGCAAGATCATTGCCCGCGAGACAGTGAAAGCGATGAGAAAAGACGTGCTGGCGAAGTGTTACGGCGGCGATATCTCCCGTAAGAAGAAACTGCTGGAGAAACAGAAGGAAGGAAAGAAGCGCATGCGTCAGGTGGGAAATGTGGAGATCCCGCAGAAAGCGTTTATGAGTGTGCTGAAACTGGATGATGATTAAAAAAGATTTGGAACTGTATGTGCATATCCCGTTCTGTGTGAAGAAGTGCGCATACTGCGATTTTCTGTCCGCCCCTGCCGATGTGCAGGAGCGGACGCTTTATGTAGATGCCCTGACAGAAGAGATCCGGGCGCAAAAAGAGGATTATAAAAGTTATCAGGTGAGCACGGTATTTCTGGGCGGCGGTACGCCGTCCGTTCTGGATCGAAGTGAGATTACCCGGATTTTCCGTGCTCTTTATGAAAGCTTTGATGTATCTGACAGCGCGGAGATATCTATAGAAGTGAATCCGGGAACTGTAACGGAGACAAAGGCTGCTGCATGGAAAAAATGCGGAGTCAACCGGATCAGCATCGGACTTCAGTCGGTAAATGACGATGAACTTCAGATGCTCGGACGCATCCACACATACAGAGATTTCTTAAATACGTGGGAGATCGTGCGAGGAGCAGGTTTTCAAAACGTGAATATTGATCTGATATCAGCAATCCCCGGACAGACGTTAAAGAGCTGGTGCAGGACACTGCGCAAAGCGGCGGAGCTGGGACCGGAGCATATCTCCGCCTACAGTCTGATCGTGGAGGAGGGCACTCCGTTTTATGAGCGTTACAGTGAGGAAGCGGGCTGCAATTCCGAAACAGAAAACGGTCAGGCTAAAGCTGCGGGTGGAGCTCAGGCTGTCTTCCCGCCGCTTCCGGATGAAGATACCGAGCGCGAAATCTATAAAGCCACGGAACAGCTTCTTGCCGGGTACGGTTATCACAGATATGAGATATCCAATTATGCGAAAGAGGGATATGAATGCCGGCACAATCTCGGTTACTGGGAACGGAAAGAGTATCTCGGTCTCGGCCTCGGAGCCTCCTCGCTGATTAATGAGTGCAGGTTCCATAATACTGCAGATATGAAGAAATATCTTGAATTTTTCGGAAAGTCCGGTTCGGGTCGATCGGATCTGTCGGACGAAATTGACTGCCAGACAGATATCCGTGAAGAAATCGAATATCTGACCCGGAAAGATCAGATGGAGGAATTCATGTTTCTAGGCCTTCGCAAGGCGGAGGGGATCTCCATGGGAGAATTTTGCGCTGCATTTGGCAGGGATATTTTTGAAGTATACGGAACACAGATCAGGAAAATGGCGGAGCAGGGCCTGCTGATCGCGTCGGACGGGAGGCTCCGGCTCACAGAGAGGGGAACCGATGTGAGCAATTACGTATTTAGTGAATTTATGCTGTAGTAACAGTTCAGCACGCTCCATGGCTGAACTTATTTCGATAAAAAATCTATAAACATGGTTGACAAACGGAAATGTGAGTGCTATCTTAATATACGAAAGGTGTTAGCACTCAAAACGAGGGAGTGCTAATAGCGGGAAAGGAGGAAACATAATGGCGGTCGATACATCATTAAGTGAAAGAAAACTGATCATATTGAAAGCCATTATCCAGAATTACCTTGAGACCGGTGAACCGGTCGGCTCGCGTACTCTTTCAAAATACACGGAACTGAATTTGAGTTCCGCTACAATCCGAAATGAGATGGCGGATCTGGAAGATCTCGGATATATTTTCCAACCTCATACATCGGCGGGAAGGATTCCTTCAGATAAAGGATACCGGCTGTATGTGGATATGCTCATGGAGGAGAAGGAACAGGAAATCACCGAACGCGAGGATGCGATGCTGGAGAAAGCCGATAAGGTCGAGAAGGTACTGCAGCAGGCAGCAAAGGTGCTTGCTTCCAATACAAATTATGCGACCATGGTGTCAGCTCCGATGAACAGCCGCAATACCCTGAAATTCATCCAGCTCTCACAGGTGGATGCAGAACAGGTTGTAGCAGTTATCGTACTCGGCGGCAATGTGATCAAGAATAAGATCATCGAAGTCGGTGAAACACTAAGTAATGAGACACTGCTGAAGCTGAATATGCTTTTGAATACGACTCTGAACGGTATGCCGATTGATCAGATTACATTAGGTCTGATCGCCAGACTGAAAGAGCAGGCAGGTATTCACAGCGAAGTGGTGGGGCACGTGCTTGACGCGGTGGCGGAGATTATTCATGTGGATGATGATATGAAGATCTATACAAGCGGCGCGACCAATATTTTTAAATATCCGGAGCTCAGTGATAAGCAGAGCGCGCAGGAGATTATAAGTGCATTTGAAGAGAAGCAGCAGCTTGAGGAACTGGTTACAGAAACTCTTGCCAGTGAGAACAACCACGGCATACAGGTCTATATCGGTGACGAGACGCCGGTAAAGACGATGAAAGACTGCAGTGTGGTGACGGCAACTTATGAACTCGGCGAGGGTATGAAAGGAACCATCGGCATCATCGGTCCGAAGCGGATGGATTATGAACACGTCATGAAGACGCTGAAAACTCTTCAGGGAGAGCTGGATGCGATTTATAATAAAAACCCGAAAGAATAGGAAGGTGGAAAGCTGGTGAGTGACAAAATGAGCAAAGAAGATATGGTAAAGGAAGCTGTCGAAGAAGCAAAGGCAAAGGCTGCGGAGGCAGAGACAGCCGGGACAGATCAGACTGAGACAGCAGATACCGCTGAAAACGAAAATGCCCAGTCTGAGACGGACAGCGAACCGGAAGCGGAGGAAAGCAGTTCGGAGGCAGGAGATGCCGGAGAGAACGAAGCTGATGCGGACGGGGATTCGGATGATCAGTCTTCAAAGACTGAAAAAAAGAAATTCTTCGGCAAGAAGAACAAGAAAGACAAAAAAGACGAGAAGATCGATGAACTTACAGATCGGCTTACCCGTCAGATGGCAGAGTTTGATAACTTCCGCAAAC
>ERZ1643246.4424-NODE-4424-length-11112-cov-13.393597_pt1 | contig 11112 bp, 13 predicted proteins | sample MGYA00579265_ERZ1643246 | MGnify/ENA primary metagenome ERZ1643246 (study PRJEB29033, sample SAMEA4952261) | chicken gut metagenome | biome: Broiler Chicken; feature: Gastrointestinal Tract; material: Caecum | place: Ireland | collected 2018 | study: Broiler...
CAAAATACGTCATAATAAACAAGAAGGCTTTCGTCTTTTTTTATATTTCTGATGCCGTTGTTCCAGAGGCCCTGGGGCATTGCGCAGGAAACCAAAACTGTTAGGAGGTTTTTCCCATGGAAAACTTGAAAAAAATCCAGATGCCCACTCCCCTGGTGGAAATGGACGGCGACGAAATGACCCGCGTCCTCTGGAAAATGATCAAAGAGATCCTCATTGAACCCTATGTGGAGCTGAACACGGAATATTATGACCTGGGCCTGGAGCACCGTGAGGCCACCAAAGACCAGGTAACGGTGGATTCCGCCATGGCCACCAAAAAGTACGGCGTGGCTGTCAAGTGCGCCACCATCACCCCCAACGCCGACCGGGTGAAGGAGTACAACCTGACCCAGATGTGGAAATCCCCCAACGGCACCATCCGCGCCCTGCTGGACGGCACCGTGTTCCGCGCCCCCATTATCGTCAAGGGCATTAACCCCTACATCCCCCGCTGGACCAAGCCCATCACCATCGCCCGTCACGCTTACGGCGATGTGTATAAGAATGTGGAAATGGTGGTGGACGGCGGCTGCAAGGCGGAGCTGGTAGTCACCCATCCCGACGGCACGGAATCCCGGGAGCTGATTCACGATTTTAAGACCCCCGGCATTATCCAGGGCCTTCACAACATTGACAAGTCCATTGAGAGCTTTGCCCGGGCCTGCATGAACTACGCCCTGGACCAGAAGCAGGATTTGTGGTTTGCCACCAAGGATACCATCTCCAAAAAGTACGACCACCGCTTTAAGGATATTTTCGCGGAAGTCTACGAAAAGGACTACAAGGACAAGTTCGAGGCCGCCGGCATCGAATACTTCTACACCCTCATCGACGACGCCGTAGCCCGTGTGGTCCGCTCCGAGGGCGGCTATATCTGGGCCTGCAAAAACTATGACGGCGACGTCATGAGCGACATGGTGGCTACCGCCTACGGCAGCCTCTCCATGATGACCTCTGTGCTGGTTTCCCCCGACGGCGTCTACGAGTACGAGGCCGCCCACGGCACCGTACAGCGCCACTATTACAAGCACCTCAAAGGGGAGCCCACCTCCACCAACCCGGTGGCGACCATCTTTGCATGGTCCGGCGCCCTGCGCAAGCGCGGCGAGCTGGACAACGTGCCCGAGCTTTGCAGCTTTGCCGACAAGCTGGAGCAGGCTACTATCGGCACCATCACCGACGGCATTATGTCCGGCGATCTGGCGGCCCTGTGCACCATTCCCAACAAGCAGGCGGTTGGCACCGAAGCCTTTATGGAGGCTATCGGCGACCATCTCAAGGCCCTGATGCAGTAAACTCTCGAATTTTCAATCCGGCGGGCGGCTCTCATCGCCCGCCCGGATTTTTATAAGGATGGTATTCAAAAATCATGCCCAAACGCGACAATATCTCCATGTCGGTAATCCGGCGCCTGCCCCGCTATTACCGATTCCTTCATCATTTGAAAAGCAAGGGCGTTAAACGGATCTCCTCCAAGGAGCTTTCGGAAAAAATGGGCTCTACCGCCTCCCAGATCCGCCAGGACCTGAACTGCTTCGGCGGCTTCGGCCAGCAGGGCTATGGCTATCTGGTGGAGCAGCTCTGCGAGGAAATGGGCAACATCCTGGGCGTCTCCAATGGATACCGGTGCATCCTCATCGGCGCGGGCAACCTGGGGCAGGCCATTGCCTCCCACCTTTCCTTTGAGACCCAGGGCTTCTCCCTGACAGGGATCTTCGACAATGACCCGGACAAAATCGGGACCACCCTCAACGATCTCCCCATCCGGGACGTCAGCACCCTGGAGCAATTTTGCCGGGAGACCCGGCCGGTGATGGCCATCCTCTGCGTCCCTCGGGCGGCGGTGGAGTCCCTTTCGGACCAGCTCTACGCCATGGGCATTAAGAACTTCTGGAATTTCAGCCACTACGATATCGCTATGAAGTATCCCGATGCCATTGTGGAAAATGTCCATCTCAACGACAGCCTGATGACCCTGTGCTATCGGATCTCCGACCGGGATTCCCGGCCCTCTTAAAAAATAGAAGCCCGGCGCAGTTTTGCGCCGGGCTTTCCTGCTTTCTCACAGAGAAAACCGGGTTCCCTTTGAGGGGTTACCCGGTTTTCTTCGCATTCAGCAAAATTCAGTTTTCTTCATCAGAAGGCCTTCCCTCATCCGCCGGCAGATAGCCATTGGCGATTTCCTCCATGGTAGCCCCCTTTCTGGAAGGGAGCTTCAGGGCCGGCAGGCGGTTGTTGGCGAAATAGGTACAGATGCACCCCACCGGGAAGTTGAGGTAATAGGTGATCACACGCCAGATGGCCATGGCGGGAATCACCGTACCGCCGGTGAAGAACATATTGAAGAAGAGCAGGAAGCTCCCTTCGGCGCCGCCGGAAGCACCGGGCAGAGGGATAAAGGCGCTGACCATGGAAACGTAGGCCTGGGCCGCCATAATGGTCAGGGGGTCGGTGTCGTGGAAACCGAAGCTCCGGTAAATGCAGTAGGGGATCAGATACCCGATGCCGATCTGCACCACCGTAACCACGATGACCAGAGCATACATCTTCAGGGATTTTCCCATGAGACGGGTACTGCCGTGGAACACGGACAGCTGGCTGTGAATCTTTTCATACCGCTCGTCGGGATGGCGGCACAGGTGGAGCTTGTGGAGGAGGTGAATCCCCTTGTGCAGGAGCTTGTCCGTAAGCCGCTCACTGATGCAGAACAGGAGCACCAGGCCGATAAAAGTGCTGTTGCAGAGCAATCCGATAATGGTGATGAAGGAGAAATTGCTCACGCTGCGCTGGAAAAATCCCAGGCGGAATACCACCATCACCAGGGAATAGAGCACCATGATAATCTGATAGATCAGGGTTTTCACAGCGATAATGGAGCCCGCGGCCCCGGTATCCATGCCCAGCTTGTGCATAGAATAGATCTGCATGGGCTGGCCGCCAGTGGAAAAGGGCGTCAGGGCGCTGTAGAGGATACCCACCATGCCGATACAGAAGGAATATCGGAACCGCCACTGGGGGTAGATGAGCTTGCAGATGAGGTTCAGGGCAAACCCCTCCAGCACCCAGTTCATGGCCGCAATCCCCAGGGCCAGAGCCATCCACCGCCACGAAATACCGTCCGGCAGCCGCCGGATGGACTCAATGCTGTCGGAGAAAAATAGGAAAGCAATCAGAACAATGGCGGCAATGGAAATGGTAATAATGGCAAAAAGATTTTTACGAAGTGTTTGTTTCAAATTTGCAGTCATATAATTTCTGCACTCCTTTTTCAAACGGAAATCCCAACGCCTGCGGGCCAAAGGCCCCAGGGCTGTTAAAGCCGATGTACTGCTAATTGTATAATACCCCTTCTCAAATTACAATTCCCTATTTGTAAATTTTCTATCAGCCTTCCGCTATCAGGCCTGATTACGCCTTGCCCCGCATTTCCAGATACTCGTCAAAGGTGGTCATCCGGTCAAACACGCCGCCCTCCGGCAGAATTTCAATAATCCGGTTGGCCACCGTCTGGGCGAACTCGTGGTCGTGGGTGGCGAAGAGCACGATGCCTTTAAATTCGATGAGGCCGTTGTTCACCGCCGTGATGGATTCCAAGTCCAGGTGGTTGGTGGGCTGGTCCAGCAGCAGCACGTTGCTGCCGAACATCATCATCCGGGAGAGCATACACCGGACCTTCTCGCCGCCGGAGAGCACGTTCACCGGCTTGTACACGTCCTCGCCGGAGAAGAGCATCTTCCCCAAAAAGCCCCGGAGATAGGTCTCCGTGGTGTCCTTGGAATACTGTTCCAGCCACTTGATGATGGACTCCTCGTGGCCGTTAAAGTAGGCGGAGTTGTCCTGGGGGAAGTAGGACTGGCTGGTGGAAACGCCCCACTTAAAGGAACCGGCGTCGGGTTCCAGCTCCTCCATAAGGATTTTAAACAGGGTAGTCACAGCGATTTCGTTGTCCGCCACAAAGGCAATCTTATCTCCCTTATTCACCCGGAAAGACACGTTGTCCAGCACCTTGACTCCGTCCACGGTTTTGGTCAGGCCCTCCACGGTGAGGATTTCCTTGCCGGGCTCCCGGTCCATGGTGAAGCCCACATAGGGGTAGCGCCGGGAGGAAGCGGGCATTTCCTCCACGGTGATTTTATCCAGCAGCTTTTTCCGGGAGGTTGCCTGCCGGGATTTGGACTTATTGGCGGAGAACCGCTGGATAAAGGCCTGCAGCTCCTTGATTTTTTCCTCGGCCTTGCGATTCTGGTCCCGCATCATCCGCTGCATCAGCTGGCTGGACTCATACCAGAAATCGTAGTTGCCCACATACAGCTTAATCTTCCCATAATCCACGTCCACAATGTGGGTACATACGTTGTTGAGGAAATACCGGTCGTGGGACACCACGATAATGATGCCCTCATACTCCATGAGGAAATTTTCCAGCCAGGTGATGGAGTGGATGTCCAGGCCGTTGGTGGGCTCGTCCAAAAGGATAATGTCCGGGCTGCCGAAGAGGGCCCGGGCCAGGAGCACCTTCACCTTTTCCGCTTCCGTCAGGGCGCTCATGAGGCTGTAGAGCATCCCGTTGTCCAGCCCCAATCCCTGGAGGAGCTTGCCGGCCTCGGTTTCCGCCTCCCAGCCGCCCAGCTCGGCGAATTCCGCTTCCAGCTCAGCGGCCCGGTTGCCGTCCTCTTCCGAGAAATCCTCCTTGGCATAGAGGGCGTCCTTCTCCTTGAGCACCTCATAGAGCCGGGGGTTCCCCTGCAAAATGGTCTCGAAAACAGTGAACTCCTCATAGGCAAAGTGGTCCTGCTTCAAAACAGACATGCGGCTCTCGGCGTCGATAACCACTTCGCCTTTGGTGGGCTCCAATTCTCCGGAGAGGAGCTTCAAAAAAGTGGATTTGCCCGCGCCGTTAGCGCCGATAACGCCATAGCAGTTGCCGGGCTGAAACAGCAGGTTCACATGGGAAAACAGGTTCTGGCCGCTGAAGCTCAGTCCCAAATCGGATACGGTAATCATAACAAAATCATCCTTTCGCGGCCCGGGAAACGCCCTAGGGCCGTTATTGGTTTTCAGCAAAGTTTTGCAGATAAAGCCGGGGTGCGGCTTTGGCTCCCATGATTATAGCACGTTTTCCCCAAAACAAAAAGCCCCCAGGCCACAAAGGGCCTGAGGGCTTCGGGTCATCCCCGGGCAATTCCCAGGAGGGGTTCTGACTTTTACTTAATTTCAATCCGGTGGGTTTCCGGCACCGTGGGCTGCTCCTTGGGCAGAGTCAGCTTCAGCACGCCGTTTTCATAAGCCGCCTGGATACTCTTGGGATCCACGCCGTCCAGGGTAAAGCTCCGCTGATAAGAGCCGTACCGGCGCTCACGGCGCACATACTTCCCGGACTTCTCGTCCTTTTCGTCCTGCTTCTCCTCGTGCTTAGCGGAAATGGTCAGCACGCCGTCCTGAACATCCACGTGGATGTCCTCTTTATTGAACCCCGGCAGCTCGGCTTCCAGCACGTATTCCTTGCCGGTATCCTGAATGTCGGTGTTGAAGCCGCTGAAAGAGCGGCCGATTTCGCTGAAAAAGTTCTTTTCAAAGTTCTGGAACGAATCCAACAGGTCATTACTGTACTCAAAAGGCATCATTTCAAACATACTTCATTCCTCCATTCTTTAATACTTCTTCTGTATGTCCAGCAGATGCAAAAGGCGGGTGATTATTTGATTTCAATCCGGTGGGTTTCCGGCACCGTGGGCTGCTCCTTGGGCAGAGTCAGCTTCAGCACGCCGTTTTCATAAGCCGCCTGGATACTCTTGGGATCCACGCCGTCCAGGGTAAAGCTCCGCTGATAAGAGCCGTACCGGCGCTCACGGCGCACATACTTCCCGGACTTCTCGTCCTTTTCGTCCTGCTTCTCCTCGTGCTTAGCGGAAATGGTCAGCACGCCGTCCTGAACATCCACGTGGATGTCCTCTTTATTGAACCCCGGCAGCTCGGCTTCCAGCACGTATTCCTTGCCGGTATCCTGAATGTCGGTGTTGAAGGAACGACCGGTATTCCCGAAGAAGTTTCTCTCAAAATTCGCAAAGGAATCCAACAAGTCGTTGGTGTGGTTCCATTCAAAAGGCATCATTTCAAACATACTCAATTCCTCCATTCAGATGAATCAATTTGCTTTCTTGAGGCCTCAGGCAGGTGGCTCTTCCGCCATCTCCTGACGTCCTTCCGTTCCCGAAGGTCTCTGCCCATCTTTTTGGGCTCTTTTCCTTTCCCTTTTGGGAACGACTCTATTGTATGCCCTGATTATGACTTTTTTATATTTATTTTATGAACAAATTGTTAATTTTAGCACTCAATAGATTTAAGTGCTAAAAATTGATTTTCCCGCCCAATTCTGCTATAGTGTGCTGTATAGATGGCTATCAAAGGACTATCAAAAATCATAAAGCATCTAGATAAAAAGAAACGAGAAAACGGAGGCTGCCGCAAATGACCATGATGACCCGTGGGGAAAAACAAGAACGCCTGCAAAAAATCCGGTGCTTCGTGCTGGACATGGACGGCACCATTTATTTGGGAAACCGCCTTTTCCCCTATACCCCTGCCTTTTTGCAGGCGGTAACGGCCAGCGGCCGGGACTACTGCTATTTTACCAATAACAGCTCGAAAAACGCCCAGGCCTATCTGGAAAAGCTGTCGGCCATGGGCATCCCCGTCCCGCCGGAAAAAATGCTGGTGTCCAACGGGGTCCTCCTCCGCTGGCTGAATCAAAACCGTCCGGGAATCTCCGTCTATGTGGTGGGCACCCCGGCTTTGGAGGCGGACTTTCGCCGGGCAGGCATCCCCTTCAACGACCAAAATCCCGACGCCGTGGTGCTGGGCTTCGACACCACCCTCACCTATGAAAAGCTGGAAAAGGCCTGCCGGTTTATCCGGCAGGGCAGCGCCTTCTATGGGGTGAACCCGGACTGGAACTGCCCCACAGAAAACGGCTTCCTTCCAGACTGCGGCTCCATTGCCGCCCTGATTACCGCCTCCACCGGGGTTTCCCCGGAATTTTTCGGCAAGCCCTCCCGCCATACCCTGGAATATTTATTGGCCGAAACCGGCTGCCGGGAAGAAGAACTGGCCATTGTGGGGGACCGGCTGTATACGGACATTCAAACCGCCCAGGGCACCGGCGTGACCTCCATCCTGGTATTCAGCGGGGAGACCCAGCCGGAAGACCTAAAAACCAGCGCCGTCCAACCAGACTTAACCTGTCAGGATTTAGGGGAATTAGCCAGTCTGCTGAAAGGGCTTCCTCCCTTATAAAATGAAAAGCTCGCAGTCTCCCGAAATTCAAAAAGCCAAAAGGGCCTGCCGCCTGGAAACAGCGGCAAGCCCTTTTGATTTGGATATGCGGTATCCGAAATTTTTTCCTTATGGACAGGAAACGCAGCTGCCAGCGTTACAGCCGCTTGGTCAAAAAATAATGCTTTCCGGTAGCAGGGTGTTCTTCCAAAGCAAACAGCGTCTCATAGCCGTATTTTTGATAAAACCCCGGGGCCTGGAATTCAAAGGTGTCCAGCATACTGTGGGTGCAGCCCCTGCTCCGGGCCGTATCCTCTGCCTGCTGCAATATCCTGCTGCCCACGCCCTCTCCCCGGAGGGGCGCATCCACCCACAGCCACTTGATAAACAGCCATTTTCCATGGGTATACCCAATCAATCCCGCGGCTTTGCTCCCGCCTTCGCCCTCCAGGAAAACCCCCAAATCCCGGCATTCCGCCTGCTCCATGGGCTCCCGGTTGTATTCCAAAAGCCCGCTGCGGACGGCTTTTTCATCTTCCGGGCAAATTTTTTCTGTAACCAACAGCTCCATCTGTACGCCTGCTTTCTATATAAAATATGTCCTTCCTCATTCCGCTTTTCCGAATACCAGCGTCAAGTCCTCTTCCTGCTGGAGGAGCAGATTTTCCTCCTCTACCTCTAAGGTAATGGTTTCGCTGTTGCTCAGATACAGGGTGATCTGGTTTTCCAGCTGGGCCCAGGTGCCGTCCATAGAGGCGTTGTTGATCTGCCCATAGGCGCTCCCATCGCTGCGCAAAGTCAGGATAATATTCCCGCCGATTTCTTCCAGCACCGGCTCCACATCTACTGCGATGCCATTGCGCTTGGCCCCGGTAATTTCCCAGGTTCCCGCACAGGTAAACACTTGGGTTTGGCTGGAAACCGAGGAATCATGAACCGAAACTACGATTTCCGGTTCCCCCTGCCCGCAGCCTGAAAACGCCATACACGCGATTCCCATCCCCAGAGCCAGCAAAACCGCCTGCTTTTTCATACGACATCCTCCCTCTTTTTTCCTGTCTGCTTCTATCATATCCCATTCTCCCCGGCTTGGCAACCGCCCTCAGGCTTTCTCTTTGGATTTCTCCCGGAGAAAATACAGGGTTTTTCTTGAACCCGCTCCCCGCCTGTGTTATAATGAATACAGTTTATACAGATTTGACGACTCGAGTGTGTCTTTTATTATTTTCTTTGTAAAGGAGCGAAGTTCCAAAATGGTTGTCTTTTCCATGCTGCAATATCCCACCATTCCCGCCAAAGAGCTGCTTTCCCTGGCAAAAGAAGCCGGTGCTTCCGGAGTGGAATGGGATGACATTTCCCACCTTCATGCCGGCCACACCCATGAGGCTACCAGCGCCTATTGGGATGCGGTCCACGCTGATCTGACGCCGGTTTCCCTGCTGTCCCATTACACTCTGGGCACCAAGCGGGATATTCAAGAGCTCTTTATGCCGGTGATGGATTGCGCGTTTGCCCTGCACACCCGGGTGGTCCGGATTTCCCCCACCCCAACGCCCCCCGACAAGGCCGCCTACGCAGTGTTCAGCAGCGCTGCTCAAGAGCTTCGCACCATCTGCGATATGGCCAACATTTTCGATATGGAAATCCACATTATCTGCCGCCCCGGTACTCTCACGGATACCCCGGAAAGCACCAAGCGGCTCATTAAAATGGCCAACTGCCGCAACTGCAAGTGCTCCTGGCAGCCGGATTCTGCCCTTTCAGACCAGGAAAACCTGAAAAACCTGCAAAGCCTGCGGGAATTTCTGGGCAGCGTGGTGGAAAACGCAAGCTGGAAAAAGGAGTATACTTCTTATCTGGAAAGCAATCTGCCCCAGGTTCCCATTATTTTGGAAACTGGCCGTGTTTCCTGAAAATCGCTGTTACGGGCGCTGTGATTTTTTCGCAGCGCCCTTTTTGCCGAAATTTTCAAAGGAGGCGGTTCCATGAGACGGCGGAAGCGTTGGGCCGTGGGGATTCTGGCCGCCCTGTTTCTGGCGGCGGCAGGAACTGCCCTGCTGCTATGGAACGGCGTTATTTTACTGAACCATCCTTCCACAGAGGAATACCCGGTGCGGGGCGTGGACGTTTCTTCCTATCAGGGGGAAATTGATTGGGCGGTTTTGGCTTCCCAAGGGATTTCCTTTGCCTTCATCAAGGCCACCGAGGGCAGTTCTTTTACGGACAGCCAATTCGCCGGCAACTGGGCCCAGGCTCAAGAACAGGAGCTGCGGGTGGGGGCGTATCACTTTTTCAGTTATGACAGCCCCGGAAAGCGTCAGGCAGCGCATTTCATTGAGACGGTGTCTCCCTGTGAAGGGATGCTCCCTCCAGTGGTGGACATTGAATTTTACGGAGACAAGGAGCAGAACCCTCCCGCACGCCAGGAAGTGCAATCCCAGCTTGACGGCCTTTTGCAGGCGTTGGAAAGCTGGTACGGGGTAAAGCCCATCCTCTATGCCACAGAAAAATCCTATGATTTGTATCTTGCCGGCGGCTATGAGGATTATGCCATCTGGATTCGGAATGTAATCACAGCGCCTCGCCTTTCCGACGGCCGCAGCTGGACTTTCTGGCAATATACCAACCGGGCGCGCTTAGACGGATATAACGGAAAAGAAAAATTCATTGATTGCAATGTTTTTTCCGGGACAAAAGAGGAATTTGCACAGTATGGCCTTCCCCTTACACAATAAAAAAAGAGCGGCTGGTAACCGCTCTTTTTTACCTCATCGATTTCTGTTGTCAATTACCCAGGCTGCTTTTCCCCCAGGATCACCACAGCAGCGTATTCCTCCACATGGGTCACGCTGACGGAAAACTCCCAACCCCGGGCCAGCTCTGCCGCAGCCCCATGCAGCCGTAAAAAAGGACGGCCGCTCTCTTCCCGGAGAAGCTCTACTTCTGATAAAAGGAACCCCCGCACGCCTGTGCCCAAGAGCTTTCCGAAAGCCTCTTTAGCGCAAAAAGAAGCCGCAGCGGTCTCCACCCAGCGGGAATCCCCTTCCCGGGGATAGCCCCGCTCCTGAAGAAGGGCCTGCTCCCCCGGCCCGAAAACCCGCTGGAAAAATCGGGGCCGGCCAGCCGCTTTCTCCATCCGCCGGCAGGCGGTCATGTCAATTCCGACCGAAAACATCGATCTGCATCTGACGGGACATTCCGGCCTTAATGCCGGCCAGCACCTTCTCGTTGGGATTGAAAACCAGCATAGTGCGTCCGTATTTGGGGGTACGGGCCAGGATATACCAGGCGTCCTCTCCAATTTCTGTTTCCGTGGCCATAATCCGCTGGTCTACCGGGCGCTGCTCCATGCGCCGGGGATCGTATTTTCCCATTTCCTCCGCATCCTTCACGTCAAAGGAAAGCAGGCGCTTTCTTCTCCGCTTATTGATAATCTTGTCCACCGTCAAATCGCCGTTGGTGACGCTGTATTCAAATTCCAAATTCCGGGAAGTAATCACCCAATAGCCCCCGTAAATGGCGGCTGCGGCAAGAATCGCCGAAAGAAATGGGCTGATGGCAATCACAATAGAGAAGCTCACAAAAATCAATACGAAAACCGCCAGCCCTGTCCCAATCGAAATCATTACATCGGTGCTGGACCGCTTCCGCTTGATGATTTGCTCGGTAAAGATGTCCATTCAAAAATCCTCCTGTCAAAATGGCTGTTCCAAACTATCGTTTTTCCTCTATTCGCTATCCTTGTCGGGAAAACGCGGATAGTTTTCGATACTCTTTTGTGATTATAGCACAATTAGA
>ERZ1643246.4425-NODE-4425-length-11108-cov-3.707138_pt1 | contig 11108 bp, 8 predicted proteins | sample MGYA00579265_ERZ1643246 | MGnify/ENA primary metagenome ERZ1643246 (study PRJEB29033, sample SAMEA4952261) | chicken gut metagenome | biome: Broiler Chicken; feature: Gastrointestinal Tract; material: Caecum | place: Ireland | collected 2018 | study: Broiler...
TAAAAGCGGCATACCGGGAGCCATGGAACGATGCGGCGGTCACGGCTTCAACAGTAGCCTTCCTCTCCTGGCTGCTGGACGATATGGAAGGTTTTTTTCTCGCAGATAATTACGATCTGAGCCTTCCCGGTGACCTGGCGGCATATATGGCAGTGAACTGCCTGGCGATCCTGGTCCTTACCGGACTCGCCGCATGGTTTATCTCAAGGAAACATCTCGACGAGGAATACAGAAATTTTCTGTCCGGAGGCAGACGGTTCGGTTTCTGGAGGGGGGTTTTCTTCCTTCTTCCGGCTGTGAGGGTCACAGCTGTGGAACTGGTAAACGAAAGGATCATGCTGAACAACAGCAATCCGGTGGTCTCCCTGTTCCTGCTCCTGATCGTATACGGAGTCCTGAACTATATTTTTCGCTGCGATATGCAGACCAGGAGGATACAGGAGCAGCAGATGCACTTAAGGCAGCAGGAACTGTATATACAGAACCTGGAGAGTGTGCAGCGGGATGTGAGGATCTTCCGGCATGATTTTAAAAACCGGATGGCAGGAGCGGCTCTTCAGGCGGATGAGGGGAATCTCCAGGCAGTCCAGGAATTTATCACGGAGGTGACCGGAGAGTTTGAGCGGAAGGTAGGGGAGAAGATCTTCCAGACTGCTCAGCTTGGGAATATCCGGATCGCAGAGCTGAAAGGGCTTCTGGCGGTGAAGGCGGCGGAGATGCAGCGCCGCGAGATCCCCTTCCGTCTGGAAGCGGCGGCACCGGTCACGCGGATCGCCATCCCTGCCGGGGAACTGTGCAGGGCGGCAGGGATCCTTCTGGACAATGCGGCGGAGGAGACAGAAGCCTTCCTCCGGGAACGGGAAGCTGATGGAAAAAGAAGAGATGAAACATTTTCTAACGGAGAAGACCCGGGAAAATGTTCCGGTATCGGTGTGACAGCACTGTTCTGCGCCGATGAAACAGGAGTGAGCATCCTGGTCAAAAATCCTGCAAGGAGTCAGGTCCCGCTCTCACGGATATGGAAAGAAGGATACTCCACGAAAGGATCCGGACGGGGTATGGGACTGACCAGTTACCGGCAGATCGTGGAATCGTATGAACATGTCTCCTCCATGACGTATCAGGAGGACGGTTTCTTTGTGCAGGAACTGAAAATAGGGGTGAAAGGAGGATGAGGCGATGATCCCCATCTATCTGTGTGACGATGAACCGGCCGTGCGCCGGGCGGTGCGGAGCGAACTGGAAAAAGAGATCCTGATCTCCGGATATGATATGGAAGTGGCCTGCGATACCGGCAATCCGGAGGAACTTCTTGGTGCGGTGAGGGAGAACGGGAAGAGAGGCATCTATTTCCTTGATGTGGATCTGAAGGACGGAGAATACACGGGATTTACGCTGGGGCAGGAAATCCGCAGGGAAGATACGAGAGGATTCCTGGTCTACGTGACAGCGTTCGGGGAGCTTGCCTTTGAGACCTTCCGCTATAAGCTGGAGGCTCTGGATTATATCGTAAAGGAGAACCCGGAGGAGATGTTCCGGGGGATCCGCAGATGCCTGAACGTGATCACAGAGCGTATACAGAATGAGCAGGGGGAAGACACCCCCTATTTTACAGTGAAATTTATGGATACGGTGCGGCACATTCCGGTGGATGACATCCTGTATTTTGAGACCGGAGGAAAAAGCCACCGCATCATACTCCACGGGATAAAGGGAAACATGGATTTTACCGGAAGCATCCGGGATTTACAGAAAAGTCTGGGAAAACAGTTTCTCCGCGTGCACAGAGCCTATCTGGCAAATGTGAGCCATATCCGGGAACTGGATGTGAGGGACAAGAAAGTCGTTTTTACAAACGGGGAGGAATGCTTCTTTTCCCGCAAGGTAAAAAACGAACTGGTCCGTCTGCTGGATCTGAACCTTCAGACTTAGGTACGTTCAGTCACATGTCTGTTCAGGCACGAAATGTGCTGTTTGGGCAAAAATCCTCCGAAGCGCAGCCGGCTGCGCCATAATATACGAGTAAAATATCAGCCGGAGCGCTTCCGATGATCTGAGTTCCCGATGGTCGGAGTATGTCTGAGCATCACAGAGATCGGATCTTCGGAGAAAGAAAGCACCGGCGGAAAAGCGGAGGATAACGGACATGGCAAAAGAGACAAAAGTATGGGAAGTCATCAAGAACGCGGGATATGAACCGATCGAGAATAAAAGCATCATCGTTTCATATGCCCCGGAGAACTTAAGCGATGCGATCGTAAAATTTTTTGGACTGGATAATCAGTTTTTTGTACTTCAGATCTGCAGGGCTGAACTGGTTCTTGTTCCATTCGGCAGGTTTTCAATGGAACTGAAGAGGGAAGTGACTCTGTCCATCCCGTTTTCGGAGATAAAGGGGCTGGAGATAAAAGAGAAAGGATTAAATTATCATCTGACGATCAGAACAAAGGATGATGTGATCACACTTTCTGTCCAGCAGAAAGAGCTTAGCGGAATCAGGACTTCCGGTTTTCTTGGGACCACTATGCTGGGCGGAAACTGGCACAGCAGGAATATGGACGAAACGCTGAAGATGCTGAAAGAAATTCCTGTGTAAGTTGCAGAAAGAGGATCAGAGGACTATAATCATCTCAGAAATCCGGAAAAAAGAGGAGATGAACGTCCATGAAAAAGATATTTCTTATCGCAGCGGCAGTCATCCTGATCCTTGGAGCCTGTGCAGGCGGAATCCTGCTCTGGACCTGGCACAGCTATGAGATGCCGCAGATCAAAGGAGATACTGCAGAAAGTGAAAGTGATGACCTGGAAGAGATAAGCTGGAAATGGTTTTCTGAATATTTTCGCCAGTTTCACGGGATCTTCGTTCCTCCGAACTACCATATCGTTCACGCGAGGATAGAGGATATGGAACTTCTGACTGATCTGGACACCCCATATATCCAGATCGATTATGAAGTCTACGCGCCGTTCGGCGGTTCCGGGATCGTGAAGGAGCTTGAGTTGATGGATACGGATACCCGGTGGCTTTATACAGGCCAGATGGTGCTCTGCTGGAAATCGGATGGAGATGATGTTTACCGGATCACGGAGAAGATGAGCCCGGTCCAGTATCAGATATCCACGCCGGAGTTCCAGGAGGAGAGACAGAAACCTCAGACGCAGCATTTTGAGATGAAGACAGATGAGCCCATGACTTACTACATCCGTGACGGCGTGCTCTACGTCACCTATGATTCCGGCGAGAATTTTATCGAAGTGCCGGATGGATACGAGAAGGTCTGCAGCCAGTCCGGAGGAACCTATAATGAACTTCTGCCTTATAACAGATATGTGATCACAGAAGGATTTACCGGTTTCGTGACAGGTCATTCTCTATTGTACAGTACGGACCGGGGAGAGACCTGGAGCGAGAGCCAGATCCGTCAGGGCGGTTATGCGGCGAACCCCTTCCTTTCCGTGACGGACAACGGATATTATGTGACGATGGCGGTGGACCGTTCTCTGGGGAATGATTATTACGGCACATATTACTCGGAAGACCTGGAAAACTGGACTTCCATCACACTGCCGGACTATTTCTGCACGAATCTGACCTGCTCCTTCTGGACCAGGGACGGAAAAGGATATTACGCAAAGGGCGGAGAAATGATGGTCACTCAGGACGGCGGAGAGACATTTCAGGACATCACGATCCCGGAGGCAGAAGAGATTACCGGAGAACTGGGATTTGACCCCTTTGATACAGTGGAAAAAATGTATGAAAAAGACGGGACCCTGTACTTGGTGATGGGGCAGGGGGACGACGGCGACTATATGAAGGATGGAAAGCTCTCAGAGGCGCTGTACCGGTCAGAGGACGGGGTGAACTTTTCCTTTGTAGAAGAGATTGCGGACGATACGCCGGAGCAGGCGGGCTGAGAGATGGACAGAGATTATTTTGCCCTGATCAGTATCACGATGCGGAATTCATCTTCCGTGTAAGTGATATCCAGCGTCCCGTCATATCTGCGGACCACATCACGGACTGAGACGATTCCCAGTCCGTGAGAACGGGCGTCTTCCTTGTCGGTGAGGAAGGCGTCCTTTTTCTTTTTAACCTCATTTCTCTTTGAATTTACAATCTCATAGCTGAAGTAGCCGTTATCTGTATACCGCGCTTTCAGAGAGAGGTGCCGTTTTTCTGTCTCCGGGATCTTCAGGCATGCCTCAATAGCGTTATCTAATGTGTTGGAAAAGATGGTGCAGAGGGAGACCGCATCAATGCCCAGGATCTTATCGATATCCACATGAAAGAAACTGTCGATAGCGGCATCTTCGGCAGCGGTGTATTTCGCGTTGAGCACGGCATTTACAATACTGTCTTTACAGAAACGGCGGGTTCCGGTTCTGACGTGTCCTGCCAGATCTTCAAAATATTCCAGTGCATTTTGTATATCCCCCTTTTTCAGAAGTCCCTCTATAACGGAGAGATGGTTATTCATATCATGTCGGATTTTCCGGATCTGCTGCTGGTTCTGATCCAGTTCCTCATAGTAGCTTTTCTGGAGCTGAAGGTTCCTGCGTTCCATATCCGCCAGAATGGTGTCGGCAAGCCTGGTGGCAAGGCAGATGGTTCCGAAGTTCGTGACGATGCAGGCAACCATGCACAGGTAAACCACCGATTCAACGGCGGAGGAGAGTCGAAAAGAGATCAGACTGATGACTGCGGTCAGTGAAGCAAGACAGATGACGGTAAGGAGCATCCAGGACCGCTGATCCAGCATCCCGCATGTTCTTGAAAGGCGTTCGCCCATGAACCTGTGGAAGAGATACCAGAACAGGATCAGAAAGACCTGTGCCAGGACGGAAAAGAGATAGTTTTTTATGCCCATATCATCTGAAAAGGAAAAGAAGATAGTTGCCCCCAGGCTGTTGTGCAGAAAGTTGAATGCCGCGACGATCGGATAGAAGATCATGACGATCCCCAGCTTGACGAACCACTGCCCACGGAAAAGGAAGAAGACCGTCGCGAGAAAAAGACCGAGCATTCCGATAATATTGACCGGATCCCCGGCAAAGAGCCTGACGCTTCCTGTCATGCTCAACAGGAACCATGCCAGCAGTTTCCACGGGCGGGAATCCAGCGGGCGGATAGCGCAGCAGACAGACCTGTAGAAAAAGCAGCCCTGTATAAGATAAAGAATGATACTGAGAAAATGGATCAATGTTTCCATATGAGTTCCTCCTGGTAATTATCGGATCGGACTCAGCCGTTTAACATGGCTTTTGCAAACGCTGCCGCAAGGTCGTGGCGGTAGGGACGGCTGGCAGGGAGTTCTTCTCCTCCGCAGATGCAGGAGGAAGCGCCAAGGTCCGTGACATGACGAAGGTTGACAAGGTAACGGTTGTGGATGCGGAGAAAATACTCCGGCAGCCCTGTCTCGATGTCTGTCAGTTTCCCGTAGAATTCATAAGTGCGGTCATTTGTCACGGCAGAAACCTTTTTGCGGTCGCTCCTGAAATAGAGGATATCCTTTAGCGGAATCTTCAGGCTACGGCTTTTCTGCTCGATAAGGAAATACCGGTCGTCCAGGCGTTCTGTCTCTTCCAGGGCGAGACGCAGCACCTCACGGATCTTTTCTTCCCGGTAAGGCTTCAGGATATAGTGGAAGGCATGGACTTCATACCCCTGGAACACATAATCCGGATAGGCGGTGACAAAGATGATCACAGTCTTCCGGCACTTCTCCCGCAGCCTGTGGGCTGTCTCCATCCCGCTTATCCCGTCCATCTCGATATCCAGAAAAAGGATATCCGGCTCCGAGGACGGAAGAGCGGACAGAAGTTCCTCCCCGGATGAAAATTCTTTTATGGTGTAGGAGACCGCAGAGCTGCAGTTCCGTCTCCACTGCGTTCCGCAGGGATCTTCTCAGTTTTTTCTCATCATCGCAGATGCAGATCTCCATGTATGTGCTCCTTCTCTGTTTTTTACGGATTACCGCTCTTCATTATATCTGATTTCAGAAGGAAACGCCATATCTGATTATAAAAGGAAGTGTCAGACTGTAGATATGGAAAATAGAATGGTATGGAGAATATCGGACCGACCTGCCTGTTAAACTTTCCGTAATCTCTTCAAAACTTACCTTTTGGCAAAATAGTTTTTGTCTGTTCATGTACCTATAATTAACAGATGCAGAGCTGGATATAGAGAATCTGACAGAGGAGGAAATATTATGCTGAGAGTTGAAGATCTGATTAAAACATATCGTACGGGAAGCCGGGAATATCCGGTGTTGAAACATCTGTCATTTCAGGTGAAGAAGGGAGAATTTGTGGCGGTGATGGGACCGAGCGGTTCGGGAAAGACTACTCTTTTGAACTGTATCTCCTGCTTTATCCCACATGATTCGGGAAGGATCCTTTTAAACGGACAGGATATTTCCGGTTTAGATGAGCAGGAACTTGCGAAAGTGAGAAATCAGAACCTGGGATTTGTCTTTCAGGATTTTATGCTGCTGGACGGATTGACGGTATTTGAGAATATCTGCCTGCCTCAGGTGATCGCGGACAGACCGGTTCCGCAGATGGAGGCAAAGGCAGAGCGGTTCTGCGAGGCATTTGGGATCGGAAGGATCCGGGACAAATATCCGGCAGAGATTTCCGGAGGAGAAAAGCAGCGGACCGCGGTGGCGCGGGCACTTATGAACTCGCCTTATATCCTGCTCGCCGATGAACCCACAGGAAACCTGGACAGCCGTTCCTGCCGTGCTGTGATCGATACATTTCTACAGGCGAAAAAGGAGATGGGAGCGACCGTGTTCATGGTGACGCATGACAGTTTTGCGGCATCTTTCTGCGACCGTGTCATCGTTTTAAGAGACGGCATGATCTTTACGGAACTGACAAGGTGCGGATCAAGGCGGGAGTTTATGGATGAACTTTTGGAAGTGCTCAGAGAACTGGGGGGTGAGGAAGATGACGAGGAGTAAGGTGTTCGCAAAGCTGAGAGAAAAGAGCAGAGGACAGTACAGGATGCTGGCGTTTTGCATCTTCCTGTCCGTACTTCTGATCGGAGCGTTCGCCATGATGTATTTTGGACCTACAGTGCAGGATTTCCTTCCGGAGGGCGGAGATACCCGGAAAATGGCAGGGCTTCTCATGGGCGCGACGGCAGTGGGATGCGCTATCTTTACTCTGTATGCGTCCATGTTGTTTTTTCGCTATAAAAGCCGGGAGTACGGGATTTTCCTGGCGCTGGGAGAGAGGAAGCGGAACCTGAACCGAATGCTCTTCAGGGAACTTTCCTCACTTACATTATCAGCTTCCCTTGCAGGTCTTGCAGTGGCTGTCCCGGCATCCTGGCTGATCTGGAAACTGTTCGAACTGTTTCTGGTCTCCACGGATGAGATGGTCTACAGGTTGGGAATCCGGGGATTTTTTGTCGGGGTGGGCTTCGCGCTTATACTGGCACTGCTTCTTGGCATTGCAGGATACCGTTTTGTGCGGCGTACAGATATCATGAAGATCCTGCGTACTTCGCATCAGCCGGAAATGGTGAAAAAGATTCCCGCATGGACGCTTCCGGCGGGGATTGTGATGGTCCCGCTGGGAATCCTCCTTGCGCTGGGGATTCCTCAGATGAGTGTCTATCTGCTGGGAAAAAGCGCTCCTTCCGCTACCAATCTGTTTTATATCCCTGCGGTGGCGGGAATCTATCTGATACTTCTGAATATCGTGGGAGGCGGCAGAGAGAAGAACAGGAAACGATTCTATAAGAATATGGTCTCAGTCAGTCTGATGCGGTTTTCTGCCAGATCCACTACGAGGAATATGTGCGTGATCGTCCTGCTCCTGTTTGCCTGCCTGTTTGCCTGCTCCTTCGGGCTGATCTATCTGGATTCCGGAAGCCTGGGCGATATGGAGGAGACAAGAGGATTTGCCATGCATTACCCGTCCGGAGAGAACCGGATCACAGAGAAAGAAATCTTTGATACAGCACAACAGTACGGCGTACAGATCCGTGATTACGCGGAGGACTGTGCCGCAGACCTGGTCATTTCCTACAATACTACGGATTATACGGAAGACGGGAACTATGTGGCGGTGGATGAGGACGATGCAAAGACAGCGCTGTTTCTTTCGGAGGAGACATTCGCGAAACTTACAGGAAGAAAGGCTGAGGTGGAGCCGGGAACTTACCGGACTGTGATCACGCCAGGATATCAGGAGAATATCTGGGAGCATGTGGACGGTCTGTACCGCGCCTCAAACCCGGATACAGGGAACGGGAAAGATCTCGTCTTTGCGGGGACTGTGGAAGACGGCAATCTGCCTCTGATGTCAGATCCTTATGCTTATGTGATCGGCAACAGGGATTATGAAGAATTGACAGAAGGGATCAGCAGGACATGGACTGAACAGCTGATCATGTTTGATGTGGACAATCTGGAGGGCTCATATCCGTTTGCAAAAGCATTGTATGCGATGTATGTCAGGGGGGCCTCTGAAGAGACGTTCGTGATGACTCTTTATGACAGGTGGGAGGAAGAGAGAGCCTGCGAAGCCGGACAGGAATATGAATATTCGGGCCGCCTGGAGGTGACTCCGGATGATACAGGGCTCTTCGATGAATGGAAATATGTGCCGGATTTCAGGATTGTGTACAGCCAGGATATCCTTCAGAGCATCAGTGTGTACGTCATGCTCTGCCTCTATATCTTCATTATCACTCTCGCTGCGGCAGCGGTCATGACTTATGTGAGAGGCATCTCTGTCGCGGCGGATAACCGGGAGGTATTCCTGAGCCTGAGGAAACTTGGCGCAGACGAATCTTATCAGAAATGGGTCCTGAAAAGCCAGCTTGCGAAGATCTTCACCTATCCGGGCGCGCTGGGATGTATGGTGGGAATGTTGTTTGTCCTGGTGCAGAACTGGATCAATGACAGGCGCTACACTGTCTCAGAGATTAAAAACCTCTGTATCCTGGGCGGAGTCTGTATCCTGGTGCTGCTGTTCTTCTATGTGATCTACCGGAATGTAAAGAAAAAGGCGGAAGAGATCGTATTGTAAGAAAGTTGCGGAAAAAGGAGCAGAGGTCTATAATACATGAGGAAACAAATTCTGTTACAGAGGAGTGATCGGAGTTGAAACTGACCATGCTGGGAACCGGCAGAGCGGTGGTGACCGAGTGTTATAATACCTGTTTTGTACTGCATGAGGAAGAAAGATATTTCCTTGTGGATGGAGGCGGCGGAATCGGACTTCTGAGCCGGTTAAAGAGCGCCGGTATTGAATGGAACAGAATACGGGATATGTTTGTGACACACCGGCATATGGATCATATTATGGGGATATTGTGGATGATCCGTATGATCTGTCAGGCATCGAAGCGGGGAGAATACGAGGGGGAAGCGAGGATATACGGACATGAAGAAGTGATACAGATCCTGAGAGAAGTTTCATGCATGCTGCTCGCGGAAAAGGAGAACCGTTTCATCGGGAAGTCCGTGAAGCTGATCCCGGTAAAGGACAGGGAAGAACGGGAGATCATAGGTCATAGAGTATGTTTTTTCGATATCCAGTCAACGAAGGCGAAGCAGTTCGGATTTACCATGGATCTGAGGGAGAATGACCGGCTCACATGCTGTGGAGACGAGCCGTATAATGATTCGGAGAAGGAGTATGTTCAGGGGAGCAGGTGGCTGCTCCATGAAGCTTTCTGCCTGGCGCGGGATACGGAATGCTTTCATCCCTATGAAAAGCATCATTCCACGGTGAAAGACGCGTGTGAACAGGCAGAGAAACTGGGGATCAGGAATCTGGTTCTGTATCACACGGAAGATACGGATATGGTAAATCGGAAGCAAAGGTATACAGAGGAGGGAAAGCTGTACTTTTCAGGGAACCTGTATGTGCCCGACGATCTCGAGACCATCTGTCTTGATACAGGCGACTTTGATACAGACAATCTTGAGAAAGGCGAAAGTAACCCGGACGGAATCCGAACAGAAGAAAACAGAGAGGACGATGCGGCGATGGGAGAAAAGGAACAGCAGAGGCTGGAAGCATTTGAGAAGATGCTGCAGAACATTCAGAAGGAACATGACAGTATTCAGAGGCAGATGGAGGACCTGAAGGACAAAGGAAAGACAAAGTCCGCCACATACCGGCAGCTCATGGGGCGGAAGATGACCTATCAGAGCATGATCAGCATGTATGAGGTTTACGGACTGCTCTGACCGGGGCGAGGAACATCAGGGAGGGACAGCAGATGATAAAACTTCTCGCGGTGGATATGGACGGAACCTGTCTGGACAGGAAAAGCCGGATCACGGACGAAACGATCCGGGCGCTGAGAGACGCTGCGGCAGCGGGGATCACAGTGGTCCCCGCCACCGGTCGAAGTATGGCATGTATTCCCCACAGACTGGCGGCAGGAACCGTAAGAAAAAATATAGCAGGCTATGGAAAGACGGCAGAGGATGCCCGCAAGAATCGGGGACTGTTCCGTTATGTGATCACATCCAACGGAGCCCAGGTGACGGATGTTGTGGAGAAGAGGGAGATTTTTCAGGAGATGATACCGAGAAAGTCTGCCCTGGCTCTGCTTGAGTCATGCAGGAAGATCCGGCTGGGAGTCACTTCCCATATAAATCACGAATATCTTCTGCAGGGGAGACTTCTCGTTCTGCTGGGGCATCTCATCTATGGAAGGGACGCCGGAGCAGTGAGATGGGTGCGGGACATGTCCAGAACTGTGAGGATGAGCAGATATGAGATAGAGGAACTGCAGTTTTATTTCATGTCTTCGTCGGCAAGGGACGAGATCCGCGCAGTACTTTCCGGTTTTCCGGAACCTTCTGCCGCGTATACACGGCTGTATGTGGAAGTGTTTGCATCAGGTGCATCCAAGGGAAATGCGCTTCAGGCACTGGCTGATCATCTGGGAATCCGAAAGGAGGAGACTGCCTGTATCGGGGACGGAGAAAATGACCTGTCCATGTTTCAGGCATCGGGTCTTAAGATCGCCATGGGAAATGCGGTGCCCGAACTGAAAAGAGCTGCGGATGTGACCACCGCAGGGAATGACCGGGACGGTGTGGCAGAGGCGGTGAGGAGATATGTCC
>ERZ1643246.4426-NODE-4426-length-11107-cov-4.352787_pt1 | contig 11107 bp, 10 predicted proteins | sample MGYA00579265_ERZ1643246 | MGnify/ENA primary metagenome ERZ1643246 (study PRJEB29033, sample SAMEA4952261) | chicken gut metagenome | biome: Broiler Chicken; feature: Gastrointestinal Tract; material: Caecum | place: Ireland | collected 2018 | study: Broiler...
CTCCTCACCGTTGATGAGCTGCATCAGCACATCGATGGAGCCCTCGCCTACCTGAATCTCTGAGAAGTAGGTGGAGGCCTTCATGCAGGTGCCGTCCGCTCCCTTGTCATTCCACTCATCTTTTGCCATATATCCGCCGAGTCCCACGACGCAGGCATCGGCATCCAGTCCGGCGCTCTCCAAAGCACGGACAGCACCGATGCAGCTTTCCTCATTGGCACCCGTTACCATCCATTTTTTGATCTCCGGATGCGCGGTGATCACCGCCGTGGCGGCCGTATTTCCTTTATCCGTCGTTCCGTCGTTATCCGCCCGGAAAATTTTGCTCTCGTCAAAATCCGGTACCAGTTCCGTAAATTTGTCCAGCTCGCCGTCGATTCTGGGAACACAGCTGGAAACGGTATCGATGGTCATCAGCAGCAGTCCCACTTCCGGATCCTCAGCCAGATTGTTCTCATTTACGTAGTTGGCCAGCCATTCTCCGTTGGCCTGTCCGATGGAGTAGCCGTCGATGCCCACCCAGGGAGCCAGCTTCTCGCCGTTTCCATCCTCCAGGGCATCGTCACAGGCGACCACCGGAATTCCGGCCTCGCTGCACTTGTCGACCACAGCCTGGGAGGTCGTCTGTTCCGGCGTACAGGTCACGATGCCGTCCGCCTGGTTGGCAATCGCGTTGTCAATTGCCGTCAGATACTTATTGGAATCCAGCGCCACATCCACGTAAATGAACTCTCCGCCCAGTTTCTCCACGGCGGCCTGCGCGGCCGCTCCCTCGTTCAGGAACCAGGTCTGATCGCCGGATTTGTAAATCCCGTAAATCAGCAGATCGCCGTCCGCTGCTTCTTTGCTTCCTCCGCTTTCCGAAGCGGCCGTATCCGAATCCCCCTCGGATGAGGCCTGTGCATTGGATCCCGTTGAAGACGAACTGTCCGCGGAAGCGCTATTCTCCGCGTCAGAACCGCAGCCGGCCAGCACGCCTGCCCCCATGGCGGCTGTTAAAAGAACAGCCAGTACTTTTCTTTTCATTTTGTATGCTCCTTCATTGTGCGGGCACATTTGTGTTCCTTTTCGACCGCTGTCAAGCCCAGCGCGCCATTCTCCGTTTAGATGGAAAAATTCCGTCTCCACCTGATAATTTTCCGTAATCTTTACCACCGTCTCCTCCGACAGGGAAAGCACCTGGTGCCAGATGCCCTTTTTCAGCGATACAGCCCGATCCAGCAGAAAACACTGAAACCTCTCGGGGCTATCCGTCTCCGCCGTCAGAAGAAGCGCCGTCCCCTGCAGGGGCTCGAAGGTTTCCTTGGTATTGGGATGTCTTTCCAGCACAGTCACCTCTTTGTTCCGGAAGCGAAAAAGCGCTGTCCTCCAGGGAGCCTCCTCATCCTGATCCACCACATGAAAGGCGTCTTTGCATCCATCCGGAAACGAAAAGATCACGCCGTATTTTTGAAATGCTTCTCTGCTGATATTTAAGATCTCCATATCTTTTCCTCCGGCAGGTCAGTTTCTCTCCGCCATTTTCAGTGCCGTCCTGGCATACGCCTCCACATTCTCCATGGGCGTTCCGTATTCCAGGAAATCCACATTCTGCATGATAAAGCTCCTGAATCCTTTCCCTTTTTCCATAGCTTCCGCTGTGGCGCGCTCTACATCCTCCACCGTTCCCTCCAGAAGAACGTGCACCTGGTCTACGCCGCTGGTAACGGAAAATTCTCCGTCCATCATCCTGCTAAGTTCCGTCAGATCCGTGTTGCCCAGCGGTTTCGGCGAGAAGGGTTCAATATTCATGGCCCCCATCTTCTTGTACGCCGGGATCAGCTCCATGGCTCTCCCGCAGTTGTGGTAGATGACGGGATTTCCCTTTCTCTGGCAGTAGGCGATATATTCTTTTTCGTAGGGAAGAATATATTCTTCAAACATGCGGTTTCCCAGAAAACCGCCGGCCACATTTCCGGCCACGCAGATGGCGTCCACACCGGAATCCAGCAGGGCATCCGTATAGTCGTATACCCGCTTCTTCGCAAATGTCATCAGCTTTTCATAAAATTCCGGATCGGTCAGAAACAGCGCGTACAGTTCCGTCTGGTCGATCAGCGCCGAAACATTGTTGAACATGCCGCCGTTTCCCCAGGCAGAAACGATTCCATCTTCCCCCAGGTATTCCTTGATGATCTGGACGTTCTTTTTCATTTCGGCCTTGACTTCTCCGGAGTAGGGCGGCTCATATTTCATGGCCAGTTCCAGATCCTTTTCTGTTTTAATCGGCGGATTCGTGCAGGCGTACATAAAAATGCCGGGCCGTTCTTCATTGATGCTGAAGGTCTCCTCCAGATCGCCCTCCGGCGTATGGATCGTGTAATGAAAGCAGCGGCTGGAGCCGTTCTGCGTTTCCTCCGTGTCAACCTTCCAGGTTTCCGTCTCTGTCTGAAAATTCAGCAGATCAAAATGCGCGTAGAGCGGATGATAGGGGTTAAAAAACAGCATCCTCGCATGGACGTCCAGCCCCAGGCTCCGCTGATAATCAATGATGCTTTTCTGCGTCCGCTCAAAATTCCAGGGATCATACTTTTCGTCCAGCTGCACGGCAAAATGCCCCTGCGACTGGATAAACAGCGTAACCGGTACCCGGTCCGTCTCCTCCCCCTTCAGAGCTCTCAGCAATCTCTCTCTTCCTGTCATGAATGTTTTCCTCCTTATCTCTTCTCCATACTGTACTGTCCGCTGAGCCCAAGCGCCGTATCAGCGTAGGTCTTTACGTTTTCCAGCGGTGTTCCATATTCCAGGAAATCCACATTCTGCATGATAAATGCGGGAAATTTCCTGCCCTGCTCCATCGCCGCTTTCACAGCGGCAGCGACCTGCTCCCGGGTTCCTTCCTGCAGAATGTGTACCTGATCCACGCCGCTGGTAACAGAAAATTCCCCTTTCATCATCTCCCGAAGCCTTTTAAGATCCACGTTCCCGAGAGGGGCCGGAGAAAAGGGTTCTATATTCGCGGCCCCCATCTTCAGATAAGAAGGCAGCAATTCCATCACCCGGCCGCAGTTGTGATAGATCACAGGATTTCCCTTTCTCTGACAGTAGGCGATCAGTTCCTTCTCATAGGGCAAAACAAAACGCTCAAAAGCAGGATTCCCCAGAAATCCTCCGGCGGCATTTCCGCTGAGGCAGACCGCGTCCACCCCCGCGTCCAGCAGTATATCTGTGTAACTGTACACTCTTTTTTTCGCGAACTTCATCAGGCGGTCATAAAATTCCCAGTCTGTAAGAAACAGGGCATAAAGCTCCGTCTGATCCATGAGTGTGGAAAGATTGTTAAACAGGCTGCCGCTGCTCCAGGCTGAGACAATCCCGTCTTCTCCCACATATTCCCTGATAACCTGCACATTTTTCCGGATCTTCTCCCTGGTTTCCTCCGGATAGGAGGGTTCATATTTTTCTGCCAGCTCCAGATCTCTCACGGTTCTGATCGGTGCGTCCGTGCAGGCATACTGAAACGTCCCTCTGCGGATTTCATTGACCGTAAATGTCTGGTGCAGCTCGCCCTCCGGCGTGCGGATGGTCTGCCGGTAAAGACAGCTGCTGCCCTTCCATTCCTTTTCCTCCGTCACCCGCCAGCTGCCTGTCTCCGTCTGGCAGTTCAGGCCCTGGAAAACGGCCAGCACCGGCTCCCGGGGATTCAGGAACAACATTCTGGCATGCACGTCCAGCCCCAGACTTCTCTGATAATCAATAATGCTCTTCTGCGTCCGCTCGAAATCCCAGGGATCATACTTTTCGTCCAGCTGGCTGGCAAAATGGCCCTGGGACTGGATAAACAGCGTGACCGGTATCCGGTCGGCCCGCCCGCCTTTCAGTGTTTTCAGAAGTCTTTCTCTGCCCTTCATAGGTTTTCTCTCTCCTTCTGCGGCATCAGAGGGCCGCTCTCCTCCCGCAGCTGCTTTCTGAATCTGCCAGGTGACAGGCCGGTATATCTGCGGAACACATTGCCGAAATACTGCTGGCTGCTGTATCCCACCGCAAATGCGATCTCCGTGATCGTTTTGTCCGTTCTCCACAGCATCTGCCGGGCCTTCTCCATTCGGAGCATGGTAATATAATCGATGCAGCTCATCCCCACCTGCTTGGAAAAATATTTCCGTATGCTCCTGGAACTCACTCCAAAGCTTTCCGCCAGCATTTCTATATTGATTTTTGTATCGTAATTCTGATTGACGTACTGCAGAAGGCCGCCAAGTGCCTTTCCCTCTTTCCCCGATCCGGTCCGCGCCGGAACTCTCCGCGGTTCTTCCGGCCGCAGGGATGTTTTCTCCGATTCCAGGAGCATATTGGCAAATACCCAGTAAAGCTGAGCGAATCCCAGCTCCAGATACGTTTTCCGGAACTCCGCCTGCGCGCTTTCATGAAAGCCGTGGTAAAGCTCCTCCACCATTCCCCGCAGAATCCCGCCGCTGCGGACCGCCTCATACGGACGTTCCCCGTACAGAAAACGGAAGAACGTTCCGCTTTTCCTGGGCAGACGCATATCGTATTCAAACTGCGTGATATCGCAGCCTCTTTGAAATTCCTTCATAAAGGAGTGGGAAATTCCCGGAGAAATCACCACACAGTCCCCCTGGTGCATGGAGATAAAACTGCCTCCGATCTCCATAATGCACAGGCCGAAATTGACATAATTCAGTTCATAGCCTCTGTGACAGTGCAGGTCTCTTTCATACGGATTTTCACTGCGCACCTGAAACTTACAGGCTTCCGTAATTGTAATATCAAATTCTGAATTTCCCCAGATATCCAGCAATTCTTTTTTGAGTTGCTCCTTCATGGTAGATAGTTTACCCCTGCATCCCCCTTATTGTCTGTCAATAATTGGTGGATTCCGCCCCATTTTTTATAAAATCCGGAACGGAATTTCAACAAAATTTTTAGTGCAATTTCAGTATTAATGCCGATAGACAATTCCCCCCGCAGTTAAGTTTTAGTAAAAAAGGACTGTGCCCCAGCTAAAATCCTGTACGGCACAGTCCTTTTTCTTTTCCTTCTCTTTGATTTTAATTCAGTTCGATCTCGATCAGATTCTCCGGCGGTATCTGCTGCGCAGAAGTCTCCTTGAATTTCTTCAGGGCCGCCTGCGCGTTTTTAACGGGAATATTGGTTCCCGCTCCGGCCACGCAGCCTCCGGGACAGCCCATGCCCTCGATCAGGCATCCCTTCATCTTTCCTGCCTTCGCAAGCGTAAGAATCTTCCGGCACTCGGCCAGTCCTTCTGCGTGCTCGATGTGGACCGGCACCTCCGGATAATACGCCTTCAGACATTTTTCAATGGCCTCCGCCACGCCGCCCGCCACCGCGTACCCGCGCCCGGCGGCTGTGGCGTCATGAAAGGCCGAATCTCCCTCCAGCTTTTCCGGATCGATCTCTCTGGCATCAAACATCCCCTGAAGTTCCTCAAACGTGATCACAAAATCCACGTCGCTCCGGACGTCCGTCCGGGACGCCTCCAGTTTTTTGGAAGCACAGGGCCCGATAAAGACCACGCGGGCGTCCGGATGCTCTTTTTTTATGCTCCGGGCTGTAGCCACCATGGGAGTCAGTTCCTGAGAGACGCTGTCGATCAGATCCGGGAAATAGATTTTTGCCAGCATGGACCAGGAAGGACAGCAGGAGGTGAGCAGGAACGGCAGTTCACCCGTGGCCACCTTTTCCGCATAGTGATGGGCCTCCGCAACAGCCCCGATATCTGCTCCCAGCGCCACCTCATAAACCTCGGAAAATCCCAGCGCCAGCAGGGCGGCCTTGAACTTCTGCGGCGTTACCTGCGGACCGAATTGCCCGATAAAGGCCGGAGCCACCTCCGCGATGATCTCCTTCCCCTCCCGCAGGGCTCTGGACAGCTGAAAAATCTGCGACTTATCTGAAATAGCGCCGAAGGGGCAGCTGACCATGCACATGCCGCAGGAGACGCACTTATCCGGATTGATCACCGCTCTGCCCTGGCTGTCGCTCTCAATCGCGTTTACCCCGCAGGCCCGCTCGCAGGGGCGCTCTCTGTGTGAAATCGCATCATAGGGACAGACCGCCTTGCACTTGCCGCAGCGGATGCATTTTTCCTGATCGATGATGGACTTGCCCTTTTTGATCGTGACCGCTCCCTTGGGACAGACCTGACGGCAGGGATGCGCCACGCATCCCCGGCACATATCGCTGACCATATACTGGTTCGGTTCACAGGCATCGCAGGCCGAGGGGATCACCTGCATCAGCGGCGGCTCATAATATTTCTCATCAATATTGCTGGCCTCCATCCCGGCTGTGATATGCACCGCCTGGTTTTCCGGACGGAGAGACATGCCCATGGCCAGACGGACCCGCTCGCTGGCCACCGCCCGCTCCCGGTAGATGCTTTCCCGGTATGTGGCGCGCTCCCGGACGATCTCATAGGGGATCGCCTCGATCCTGTCCTGAAAATTCTCTTCGCTGGATTCAAACGCCACCTTGGAAATTTCCTTAAAAACTTCTCTTCTGATTTTTTTGACTGGTGTGTCAACGCCTCTCATGTTTTCTACCCATTCCTTTCTTCTATACACATTCCACAATCTGCACACAGCCGGCATTCCGCTGTTACAAAAAGGGCGGAAGAAACCACTCTTCCGCTCTTTCCGTTCTTTTTTATTTTTTCTTGCCCAGCCTGCCCATAATCCACACGCAGGCCATGATGATGATAATCGTCACAAAAATTCCGCCCATTCCCTGGCCCATCATCTCAAAGGCATGCTCAATATTTACGATTCTATCCATAGGACCTCCTTACAGAAACTGGCTGACCAGATTGATAACCAGGCCGCCGGCGATAACGGAAGCAATCTGTCCCGATACATTGGCTCCGGCCGCATGCATCAGGATAATGTTGGTGGGGTCTTCCTTCATGGCCATCTTCTGGATCACACGGGAGGACATGGGGAAGGCCGAGATACCGGCGCCGCCCACCATGGGATTGATCTTCTTCTTCAGGAAGAGATTCAGGAACTTCGCCAGAAGCACACCGCCGATGGTATCCATCACAAAGGCGAACAGACCGATCGCCATAATCATCAGCGTGGCCGGCTGTACAAATTTATCTGCTACCATGCTGAAGGAGATCGTGATTCCCAGCAGCAGCGTGATCAGATTCGCCAGATTATTCTGCGCTGTATCAGACAGCGTCTGCAGAACGCCGCACTCCCGGATCAGATTTCCAAACATCAGGAAACCAACCAGCGCCACAGACTGAGGAGCCACAAATCCTACGATGATCGTCACCGCGATGGGGAAAATAATCCGCATGGGCTTTGACACCGATTTGGGATTGTACTCCATATGGATCCTGCGCTCTTTCTTTGTGGTAACCAGCTTGATGGCAAAGGGCTGCACAATGGGCACCAGAGCCATATAGGAGTAGGCCGCGACCGCAATTGCCCCCACGTACTGGGAATCCAGCATCTGGGACACCAGAATGGATGTGGGGCCGTCCGCCGCTCCGATAATGCCGATGGAAGCTGCGTCCTGCAGATTGAATCCCAGGACCGCTGCCAGCGCGATTGCCGCAAAGATACCAAACTGTGCGCCGGCGCCGAACAGGAACATGATCGGATTGGACAGAAGCGGTCCAAAATCGATCATAGCGCCGATTCCGATAAACAGAAGAATGGGCATTACCTCGGATGCCTCAATTCCCACATTGTACAGCCACTCGATAATGCCGGGGGTGGGACCGACGCCTTGAAGAACCTGATCGATCACGCCGGAGAGCGGCAGATTTACCAGGATCGCTCCGAAGCCCATGGGAAGCAGCAGCGAAGGCTCATATTCCTTCTTGATGGCCAGCCAGATCAGCACAATGCCGATCAGGTACATGACGCCCTGCTGCCAGGTCACATTCCGGAACCCGTCAATTAAAAAATCCATTCACTTTTCCTCCAGGGTATTTTCTTTTTCTTTCCTTCCGCGGAAACCGCAGATACTCATTGATTATAAGTCATAATTCCGCAGCGTGTCAAGGCTGCTCTTCTTTTAATCCAGAAGAATCAGCGCCATAAAAACAAGGTCCGTCTCCCCGGTGTTGGAAAGGCCGTGGCTGTGGCCGCTGGGCGTGGAAGTGACGTCCCCTTTTTTCACAGGGCGCTTTGCGCCGTCGTCCACGTACTCCCCTTCTCCCTGCAGGATATAATACGTCTCGCATTCTCCCCGGTGTTCATGAACTCCCAGAGAACATCCCGGCTCCAGAGTCACCTCTGCGTACATCCTGCATTTTTCGCCCAGCTGTTCCTGCTCCAGAATGTCCCTGATCAGCACATGTCCGGTTCCTCCGGCCATATTTTCCACTCTTCTTACTTTCATCGCTTCTCTCCTTTTCTTTCTTTTTCTGTGCCGCATCCCGCCAGATCGCGGATGACCTGCCCGGCCAGCAGAAGCCCGGCCACCGAGGGGACAAAGGCCGTACTTCCGGGAGCCCGCCCTCTGCCCTCCGGGGCGCGCTCTTCCTCCCGGGGCTTTATGGGCTCCTCCTCGGAATACACCACCTTGACCCCTGTGATCCCAAGCTTCCGCAGCTCCCGCCGCATCACCCGGGCCAGCGGGCAGACCGAGGTCTCCTCGATCTCCGCAATTTTGAACAGCTCCGGATACAGCTTGTTGCCCGCACCCATGGAACTGATCACCGGAACGCCTGCCTCCCTGGCCCTGCGTATGATCAGCAGCTTTGCGGTCACATTGTCTACGGCGTCCACCACATACTGATACCTGCTGAAATCAAATTCCGCTTCATTTTCCGGAAGAAAAAAACAGCGGTGGGTCTCCACCTCCGCCTGCGGATTAATCTCCAGCGCCCGCTCTTTCATGACATCCACCTTATACTGCCCCAGGGTTCTGTGGGTGGCAATGATCTGGCGGTTGATATTTGACAGGGAAACCGTATCGTAGTCTACCAGAACCAGGGATCCGACCCCGCTTCTTACCAGCGCCTCCGCCGCATGGCCGCCCACGCCTCCGATTCCGAATACCGCCACCCTGGAAGCCGCCAGACGCCTCATGGCTCCGGCTCCCAGCAGCATCTCTGTTCTGGAAAATTCTTCACGCATATCCCTTTCCCGCCTTCCGAAAACTGACCGGCCCTCCCGCGCCTGCGCGCGCTCTGTCCGGTCTTTTTTTATCATACCACAGCTCCGGAAGCCTGGCAACCGACAGAAGCCCTCAAAATCCTCCCGGGAACTGAACTGTCACTTTGCATTTACAACATTTAAAACAGTTTCTTTTTTTTCAAAAATGTATTATGATTAGAATTATTATGTATCATCCTATGGGGAGGTTTTTATGGACAGAAAGCGTCAGCAAGCACTTCGTATGCTTGGCATTACTATTTCCTATTACCGGCGGGCCAAGGGCTATACACAGGCCCAGCTTGCAAAAGAGATCCATGTCAGCCGTACGCATATCAGCAATATCGAAGCGCCCAACGCCAAGACTTCTGTCTCCATTACTCTCCTGATGGATATTGCGGATGCCCTGGACATCCCTCTCACCTACTTATTCGATTTTCACGACCAAATTCCCGACTGATACAGACAGAACTGTGAGGACAAGATTATGGAAGCTGCTATTGATTTGCACGTTCACTCAAATTTTTCCGACGGAACATTCTCCCCGGAAGAGCTGGTCTCCCTCGCCCTGAAAAAGGGCCTGGCTGCCTTTGCTCTCACCGACCACGATACGGTGGATGGGATCCCCCGCGCCCGGCAGGCCGCCGCCGGAACCCCCCTGACGGTCATTCCCGGGGTGGAGCTTTCCTCGGATTACCAGGGCCGGGATATCCATGTACTGGGGCTTGGCCTGGATCTTCAGGATACGCGTTTTCTGGGATATCTGGAACAATTCCGGCAGGCCAGGGACGCCCGCAATGCCAAAATGCTCTCCAGGCTGCAGGAACACGGTGTTAATATTTCAAAAGAACAGATGCTGGCCGCCTTTCCGGGCTGCGTGTGGACCCGCGCGCATTTTGCCCGTTATTTAAGAGATCACGGCTACGTCCGGGATATGCCGGAGGCCTTTTCCAGATACATCGGTGACGGCGCTCCCTGCTTCGTCCCCAAGGAACAGATTTCTCCTTTTGAGGCAGTCAGACGAATTCTGGAAAACGGCGCCCATCCGGTCCTGGCGCATCCGCTGCTCTACCATTTCAGTCCTTCCGAGCTGGAAACCCTGACTGCAGAACTCTGCGCATGCGGACTTCAGGGGCTGGAGGCCATCTACTCCACTAACCGCTTTTCTGATGAATCTGCCATGAAGCAGCTGGCGAAACGCCACGGCCTGCACATTACCGGCGGTTCCGATTTTCACGGTTCCAACAAACCCGATATTGATCTGGGCAGCGGCCGCGGAAATCTGGTTATTCCTCTCTCCCTGTGGGAATCTCTGAACGGGAATTAAGCTCCATCGGGCCAGCAGCCCGCTGCCGTTATCAAAACCGGCGGCGCCCAGAACATGGGACGCCGCCGGTCCTTTTTTGCGGTTTTCTGTTATTCTGATACCGGTTCCGCCGGGATAAACACCCGCTTATCCGGAGCCGACTTCTTTTCCTCCGCCCTCTTGGTGGCCTCCTGGCAGAAATAATCCTGGGCGCAGACCGGCGTCCTGCCTCTCCGGTCAGGCTTTACGTAAGTGCCGTCGGGCTGCAGAATGTGCGCCTTCATGTTATCTTCCATCTGCACTTTCAGGATGTTCATGACCTCTTTCTTGATATCCGGATCTTCCACCGGGAAGACGATCTCCACCCGCTTATCCAGATTTCTTGGCATCCAGTCGGCGCTTCCCATGTAGACCTCCTCATTTCCGTTGTTGTAGAAATAGAAGATCCTCGCATGCTCCAGGAAATTTCCCACGATGGAGCGCACGGTGATATTTTCACTGACTCCCGGAATTCCGGTGATCAGGCAGCAGATTCCGCGGACGATCAGATCGATCTTCACCCCTGCCGCGGAGGCGCTGTACAGGGCGGCAATGATTTCCCGTTCGCAGAGCGAATTGATCTTTGCCACGATCCTGGCCTCCTGTCCGTTTCTGGCCTGCTCCTCCT
>ERZ1643246.4427-NODE-4427-length-11105-cov-6.933756_pt1 | contig 11105 bp, 10 predicted proteins | sample MGYA00579265_ERZ1643246 | MGnify/ENA primary metagenome ERZ1643246 (study PRJEB29033, sample SAMEA4952261) | chicken gut metagenome | biome: Broiler Chicken; feature: Gastrointestinal Tract; material: Caecum | place: Ireland | collected 2018 | study: Broiler...
TAATGACATATCTTATATCAGTTTTTTGAATTTACACAAAACTTGAAACGGTCTCGTTATTGATGATTTTGCGACACTCCCTTTTCCGACATTTTTACAGCACCGATTCCAGCAGCCTCCTGGTATAAGCTTCTTTAGGCCGGAGAATCACCTCGTCAGCCGGGCCTTCCTCCACAATCTTTCCATTTTCCATAACCAGCACCCGGTCGCAGAACTGCTGCACCAGGGCAAGGTCGTGACAGATAAACAGATAGGCCATGCCCTCTTCCTTCTTAATCTCTGCCAGCAGCTCCAGAATCTGCTTCTGGACCGTCACATCCAGCGCGCTGGTGGCCTCGTCGCAGATCAGCAGTTTCGGGCGGATGGCCAGCGCCCTGGCTATGGCTGCCCGCTGGCACTCTCCGCCGCTGACCTCATGGGGATAGCGACGCCCATATTCCTCCGGAAGACCGCAGCGGCGCAGCAGCTCTGCCACACGCTGTTTTCTTTCTGCTTTCCCCATTCCGCTGTTTTTCAGGCTTTCACCGATGCCGTCCCCCAGAGTCCGCCGGGGATCAAAGGAGCCGGCCGGAGACTGGAAGACCATCTGAATCTCCCGGTAGACGTCCGCCAGCTTCCGCCCCTTAAGGCCTGTTATTTCCCGGCCTTCCAGATAAATTTTTCCTTCCGTGACAGGGAGCAGGCGTGTCACCGCCCGGGCCACCGTACTCTTGCCGGAGCCCGATTCTCCCACAATCCCCAGAGTTTCTCCCGGATACAGGCAAAAATTCAAATGATCCACGGCGGACAGAGTTTCCTGCCCCTTCTTTTTAAACACTTTTGTAAGATTTTTTACTTCCAGCAACGGTTCCATTTATTCTCTCCGCAGCTCCGGCACAGCGGCCAGCAGCTTTTTCGTATAGTCTGCCCGGGGATGCGCAAGGACCTGCGGGGCAGGCCCGTACTCCACCATCTCTCCCTCCTTTAGAACCAGCACAGAATCCGCCATGGCCCTGACGACTCCGATGTTGTGGGTTACAAGGATCATGGCAGTTCCGTACAGCCTCCGCATCAGCAGCATTTCCTCCACCGCCTGCTTCTGGACCGTCACATCCAGCGCGCTGGTGGGCTCATCCGCCAGAAGCACGGAAGGTTTCAGCAGCATGGCGATGGCAATTCCGATCCGCTGATTCATGCCCCCGGACATCTCAAAGGAGTAGCTGTTCAGAATCCTTCTCCCATCCCGAAAGCCCAGTTTATCCAGCAGCTCCAGAGCGCGCCCGTCGCTTTCCTGCCTGTCCTTTCTTCCATGGGCCGCCATGCTCTCATAGATCTGATCGCCGATGGTACGGATCGGGCAGAGGGAAGCGCCTGCATCCTGGAAAATCATTCCGATCTGCGCCCCGCGGATTTTTCTCATCTCTTTTTCCGGCAGATCCGGCAAATTTTTTCCCTGGAACCAGATATCGCCCCGGCTGACCAGACCGCCCTGTCCCAGAATTCCCAGGGCCGCCTTGATTACGGTGCTTTTTCCGCTGCCGGATTCCCCCACAATCCCCAGGATTTCTCCGGCCTGCAGCGAAAAACTGATATCTCTCACCGCGGCCTGCCCGTTATAGGAAACCTCTACCGAGCTGTACCTCATAAGTTCTTCCATGAGCTTTCCTCCATTCCCGTCCGCTCACATTATTCGGCAATATCCAAATCTACTGTAATCTCATAATAATCACAGGGATGGGCCGCAAGGCCGGTCACCGTGGATTTTGAAATCATGCTCATGCGGAGATGGGAGCAGAATACATAGGCATTGTCATCCAGAATAACCTGCTGCATCTCCACCGCCAGCTCTTCTCTGCGCTCCGTATCAAAGGTCTGCCCCATCTCCTCCGCCAGCTCCTCCAGCTTATCGCTGTGATAGTGGCCGTCGTTGCTGCTGGAGCTGTCCAGGCAGTGATAGGTGAAGAAATACTCCGGATCTCCCGTAGGCGCGGTCACCATGGCGCTGACGTAAATATCCCAGGCACTGGTATCTGTGCGGATACTGTTATGGTCCGCCGTATTATTAATCTGCACATCGAAGCCAATATCTCCCAGCGTGGCCTGGGCAGCTTCCGCCAGCAGCGGCTGCTCCTGGCGGCTTGGATAGGTCAGCCAGCGCAGGGTCAGCTCCTTTCCGTCCTTTTCCCGGATGCCGTCTCCGTCCGTATCCACCCATCCAGCTTCCTCCAGTACCTCCATGGCGCCTTCAGGATCGTAAGTTTCCGTAGTTACCGCGTCCCCGCCAAAGGAAAAGCTGTCCGGATATACGCCTGCCGCAGTATAGCCGTTTCCGTCCAGAAGCGTCTCCACAAAGCCTTCCTTGTCAATTCCCATGGCGATGGCCTTCCGCACGGCGGGATCAGAGGTAATCTCAGTTTCAAAATTCATGGCGCCGAAAAATACCCGGCTGGTAGCGCAGCTTGTAAAGGTATACTCGTCGTTTTCAAACAGGGGATAGCTGGCGTAGGGCATTCCGTAGGCTGCGTCAATCTCTCCTGACTGCAGGGCCATGGTCAGGGTATCGCCGTCGGAAATAGTCCGCACTGTAATTTCATCAATCTTCGGCTCGCCGTCCCAGTAGTTTTCATTCTTAACCAGTTCCAGACTGGTGTCCGTTACCAGGGAAACCGCCTGATAAGGGCCTGTGCCGCTGACAATTCCTTCATCGGTGATCCCGGCTTCCATATCGATGATGCAGCCGTAGGGATCCGCCAGAAAATTTATCAGAGCCGGGACCGGTTCCTCTGTGGTAATGGTCAGCGTCTGTCCGTCCGCCGTAATTTCCGCGATATGCAGGTCACCGGCCGCCCGTTCATGAACCTCCACCAGATGCTCCAGGCACTCCTTTACCGCCTGCGCGTCCATATGGCGGCCGCTGGTAAAGTACACATCCTCCCGCAGGGTAATTCTCCAGGTCAGCTCATCCATGTTCTCATAGCTTTCGGCCAGCCAGGGTTCAATCTCCATACTGTCGGAAAAGCGGAACAGCGTTTCCCCTATTCCGTACCGGATACAGGCCCAGCCGCTGTTATCATTGTGGGGATTGACGTCCGGTTCTCCATTTTCCGCGTTAAAGGTCGTATCTCCCCAGACAAGACTTTTCGTGCCCGTGGTTTCGCCGCTGCCCCCTCCCCGGCTGCCGTCTTCGTTTCCTTCGCTGCAGCCTGCCAGCACAGAAACCAGCAGCCCAAGAGTCAGCAATGCCGCAATCATTTTTCTTTGCATCTTCCTTTTTCCTCCTGTCTTTTTGGTTCCTTTTTATTATGATTCTGTTCTCTCCGCGCGTTTCGGGGATCCAGATAATCCCGTATGGTATCTCCCAGCAGGTTGAACAGCACGACGGATATGAAGATGGCCAGTCCCGGGGTCAGCACCACCCAGGGATAGGTCTGCAGCATACTTCTGCCGCTGCTCATCATGCTGCCCCACTCCGCCGTGGGTGGCTGCGCGCCCAGTCCCAGGAAGGACAGCGCGGCAATCTCCATCATCATTGTTCCGATGTCCAGCATGGCTGTCACCAGAATGGGGCCGATTATATTGGGAAGAATATGCCGCAGGATAATCGCCGGGGATGTGCTGCCCGACAGCCGGGCGGCCTGAATATATTCGGTGTTTTTGACCGTCAGAGTCTGGCTGCGGGCAATCCGGGAATACTTCGGCCAGCTTATGACAGCCAGCGCGATGATCGCATTCTGAACACCGCCGTTTAACACTGCCGCGATGGCCATGGCGAACACCAAGCCCGGGAATGCCAGGCAGATATCGGAAATCCGCATGACCACCGTATCCACCATGCCGCCGAAATACCCGCAGATCACGCCGATCGCTGTCCCGGCCACCGCGATAATAGCTACCAGGATCAGTGCGGAAGCAATACTGGTCTGCGACCCGATCAGCACTCTGGAGAGCATGTCACGCCCGTAACGGTCTGTTCCAAAGGGGTGGGCCATACTCGGCGCCTGCAGGGCGTTGGCCAGATCCTGCTCGTTGGGATCATAGGGACAGATCCACTCCGCAAAAACAGCGATAAGAAGCAGAGCAATCACCAGCGCCGCAAAAACGATGAGCCGCACCTTCGTATTGTCCTTTCTGATCTGTTGACGCCGGACCGTAACAGACGCTGTATTTACGCTCATACTTCTTCACCTCCCACCCGGATTCTGGGATCCAGCATCCGGTACGACAGATCCGTAATCAGGTTCACAACCACATAGATAACAGCCATCCAGACCACGTAGGCCTGTATAATCGGATAATCCCGCATATTGATGGCGTCTACCGCCATCTTTCCCACACCGTCCCACATAAAAATGGATTCCACAATAGCCGTGCCACCCAGCAGGTTTCCAATGGACAGCGCCAGCAGCGTCAGGATTGTCACAAGACAGGCCCGCAATACGCTTTTCCAGAGCGTCACAGAAAAACGTATGCCCCGCGCCTTCGCTCCAACCACATAATCCTTGCTCAGCTCGTCCAGAACAGCCGCCCGAACCTGGCGGAGATATTTCGCAGACATGGCGATAGCCAGGGTCAGAGTGGGCAGCGCCGCGCTCTGAAGGCTCAGCCCGTCTGAGATTACCGGAAAAATCGGAAAATAGATGGCGAACAGATACATCAGAACAAGGGCTACAAAAAAGTTTGGCAGACTGTTGCCGATGAAGCTGCAGACACGGATCAGATAATCCGTAAACTTATTCTGCTTTACCGCTGAGAGGATTCCCAGAGGAATGGAAATCACCACGGTCATCAGGATCGACGTCCCTGTAAGAAGCAGGGTGGCAGGCAGTTTGGAAATAAAGGTGGAAAACACATCCTTTCCTGTTATATAACTGGTGCCCAGATCTCCCGTCAGAAAACCTCCCAGCCAACGGAAATACTGCACCAGAAACGGCTGATCCAGCCCCAGCTCCGCCCTCTGCGCTGCGATCACCTCTTCCGAAAGCGCTATGCCGGAGGCATCCGCCCTCTGGAGGATTGCGTCACTGCCGGCGATCCGCATCATGGCAAAGGACAGGAACGTGATTCCCAGCAGAATGGGAATCAGCAGAAGCAGCCGTTTTATTACGTACCTTTTCATACCTTGTACCCTTCCCGCACAATTGCCCCGCTTTCCGCTTTTACCGCCCGGACCAGGAACATGGGGGTGGAAGCATTGTTGATTCTCTCCTCCCGGGTCCACACCCGCTTCCAGATTTCCGTATCCGCGGATACCTGCATCCCCAGACTCTCCAGAACCTTCCTGTCCCAGGCTGGTCTCTGCAGAGCAGACAGGGGCGCCCTGCCGGCGATCGCCTCCATAGCCGGGATATCCGTTCCGTCTGTCTCATTGGCGACCCCCGCCTCCCGGATATTCTCCCGGTCCTGCAGATATCCCTGCCGGGCCGTCTCATCATACAGATAATGGTACCAGTTGGCATCAAAATTCAGCAAAAGTCCGCCGGGCTTCAGAACCCGGTTCCACTCCGCGTAGGCCTGCTCCGGATGCGGCAGATTCCAGGTCAGATTCCGGGTGACAGCCACATCAAAGCTGCCGCTCTTAAGCTCCAGTTCCTCCGCGTTCATCCGGAAGAAGTTAATTTTCTCCCTCCAGACGCCGGCATTGGCTTCCGCTCTCTCCAGCATGGACGCCGTATAGTCCACCCCCGTCACCCGGTAGCCTCTCTCAGCCAGAATAATGGAAAAAAATCCGGGCCCGCAGCCGATATCCAGAACGGAAATTTCTCCGGGATTTCTGCCCGGCATATGCCCTCCAATCAGCTCCGCCAGCGTGTCTCCCCATACCCGGCGCTGGCCGGAGCTCAGCTCATTCCGGTTCACCTCTGAATAACCGGGAGCCCGGTTGGACCAGTAGGCGATATTGTCTGTTTCATATGTCTGATGAATCTGCATTCTTACCTCCTTGATGTAAAACACTGCTGTTCCGGCAGCGGAACACATCCGTGTTCATCCGATAGTACCATACTAGCATACTGTTTCGGGGGCCGTAAGCCCCCCTAGGGGATAAAAGCATTCCGTGTTCCGGAAAAAAAGCACCGGGGGCCGCCTTGTTCCAGGCCGCTCCCCGGTGCTTTTTTATTTTTTCCGGGCTTTTATCAAAAACAGCGGGGTCGGATTGTAGAACTGATCCTTCTCCAGATAAATTTCTTTTCCAATCTCCAACGCAATTTGAAAAGACTTCATCCCGGCCGCCTCCAGCGCCTCCAGATCCCAGCCGGGCCGGCTGCAGGAAGTGATGGCAAGCTGCCGCTTCATCCGCTCACATTCTTCCAGCATCCCGGCTCCCAGCCGGTGGTGGGCGTGATTTCCGGGAAGTCCTCTGGAATCCCTGCAGTCTTCTTTTCCGTAATCCGCGTCAAAATTCAGCAGAACCCCGTCTTCCTTCAGGACGCGGCACCACTCACGATAAGCGGCGGCCGCATCCGGCAGGGTCCAGGTCAGATTTCTGGAAACCACCGCGTCAAAGGTGCCCCAGTCAAAATCCGGTTTTTCCGCATCCATAACCAGGAAACGGCAGCGCGCCCTCTCCTCCTCCGTTAATTCCTCGCCGGCCAGCATTTCTGCGCCGCGGATCATTCCGGGAGTCAGGTCGATCCCCGTTACCTCGTGTCCTTCTCTGGCCAGCAGAATGGAAAAAAAGCCGGTTCCGCATCCCACATCCAGAATCTTCAGTTTTCTGCCCGCAGGCAGATTCCGCCGCAGGATATCCAGGAAGCGGCCTGCCAGCGGACTGTGCAGTTCTTCCCGGCGCTGTGCCAGGAAATCCTCGCTCCGCCTGGTCCAGTATCCGGCAATCTGCTCCTTCCGGTCATCCGACCGGTAATCTATTTTCCCGTAGGCAATCATGGGTCCGTTGCCGCACACCTGCAGACTGCCCGTCTGATACAGGATCACTCCGCTTTCCTCGGCAAGGGATTCCTCCAGAACATTTCCCTCGTAATCTCTGGTCACACCCAGCAGCTCTCCCCGTCCGAACAGATCTCCGGGGCGCTTTTCCGGATACCAGAGACCGAAGCAGGAGGCAGCCTGATACTGGACCTCCGTCACATCCAGGGGATAGTGTGTCCGCGGGATATGACCGGCGGGATAAATATCCAGGTAGTCCAGAATGCTGCGCACATCTTTTTTGGTGGACTGCACTTCTTCCATGGTCCATCCGCCCATGCTTCCCCGCTCCAGGAGCACGCTGGGGATCCCGCAGGAAGCCGCATAGTTATAGGAGCCGCCTGCCCCCACATCCGAGCGCACCATATAGGGAACATCCGCCTGGCGCGCCATCTGTCTGGATATCTCCGTCACCTGCGGATCTGCCTTTCCGGCATAATAAATGTAAGGCGTAAGTTCCTCATAATCATCCCCGCTGTGCAGATCGATATAATAATCTGCCTCCCGGTGCAGGGTATCCACCACCGCCCGGGCCAGCCGCTCCATAACCGTTCCATCCGCCCTTCCCGGGAACTCTCTGTTCAGATTTTTCCCGTCCTCCCGGCTGACGCTCCCGGAACGCCGCTCAAAATCTGCCCGGTTTACCGCCTTGACCAGCAGAATCCGGCCTTTGACCCTCTCGGGCTCAAGCTCCGCCGCAAGCTCCACCGCCGCCTGAATGCCCACGTATTCCGCCGCGTGGATGCCCGCCGTAATCAATACAGTCTTTCCGGGGGCAGTGCCCTGGATCACTGTGGCCGGTACGGAAAATTCTCCCCCGGAAAGTTCCAGCATTCCGCTTTTCTTCTCTCCGGCTTTTATTTCTTTCAGACAGATTTCTGCTGTTTCATATTTTCTGTAACCTTCTGTCATTCTTTTGATCCTTTCCATACGGATTCCGGGCAGCTGGAACTTTTCTCAGCGCCCGGAACCCGGCAGTCATGATGAGTAAAATTCATATATTTACTATATCGGTCCGAACGGCTTCGCACAAGCCACCGGGGGGGATATTTTTCTGTATTTTATCCCGTACATTTATAAAGAAAATTATAAAAAACTCTATGCAAATGGTTCTGACAGGGTCCCTCTGAAGCAGACGGGGCAAATAACCGGATCTGCATAAAAAAGTTCCTATCCATCACATCCACATAGAGTTTTTCCTATTTTAAAGATACAGATCCCGGTAGTAATCCAGCTCGTCCTGTATGATCTCATCCAGCACCCGCATGCCAAGAAGCTCCACCGGCGCCTTGTCGTCCGTCAGGATTCTGTCCTGCCCCTGATATTCCGTCATATTCTCCGCAACCACTTCCATCATATCCTTCAGGTCTCCCGGTTCCAGCGCCTGCCGGTGGCTGTCAAAATCCTCCGGCAGCGTATCGGAATTGGTGGCATACACCTCCATGTTCGTGCTGCCCTCCACCGGCACCCGGTAAACGTGCCTGAATACCGCATCTATGGTATCGCAGAGATAATCGTTGATGGAATCCTCGGCGCTGGAACGCATATTCATGTTCACCACCATGACGCCGTCCTCTTTCAGATGATTGCTGACCTCTGTAAAAAATTCCACCGAAGACATCTGAAAGGGTATGGTAATATCCTGGTAGGCATCCACCATGATCACATCGTACTGTTCCTCCGAGGCGGACAGATAGGCGCGGCCGTCCTCCACGGCCACCTCCACACTGGAGGGCAGTTCAAAGTAATCCCTGGCGATATTGACGATCTTCTCATCAATCTCCGCTCCCTGAATCTTCGTCTGCGGAAAATATTCCTCACAGTATGTGGCAAAGGTTCCGGAACCCAGTCCGAGAATCATGACCCGGCTGTCTTCTTTCTCATTCAGGCCGGCCATTACCGGAGCTGCCAGAGCATAATCATAGTACAGGCCTGTCAGTCCCTCCTGCTTCATTTTGATGGACTGAACGCCGAACAGAACGTTGGTAGACAGAATGGTGCTCTCATCCGTATCCCGCACCTGCAGGTAGTTATAGATAGACTCATCCTCCATTGTCAGCTGCTCCCTCTCCCAGAAAGCGAAACTGAAACGCGGCGTCAGGCAGCCCAGCGCCACCAGCACCGCCGCCAGAACCCCGCAGAGAATCCGCTTCTGCTTTACAGAAATAAAATACAGAATCGCGATCACGCCCAGAACCCCGGAAAAGATCAGGAATGTGGCTGCGGTTCCCACCGCGGGAATGGTCACAAACGTGGGAAGAAAGGTTCCAATGATACTGCCGATGGTATTCAGGGCGCCCAGTTCTCCCATGGTCTTTCCATTGCTGTCCAGATTGTGCATGGTATACTTCACCAGGGAAGGGGTTACCGTTCCCAGCAGCACACAGGGGAAAGCGAAAATTACCAGGCAGGTGACAAATGCCGCCCACACCAGAAAATTATGGCTTACGAAGGTTGCCAGCAGCAGAGAAATCCCCGCGATCAGATAGCGGCCCACGAAGGGAATCAGAGCGATCCAGATAGCCGCCACCAGAATCCTTCCGTAAAGCTTTCCCGGATTCCTATGCTTGTCCGCGGAGCGGCCGCCCCACACATTTCCGATTGCCATGGCAATCATAATCACCCCGATAATCACCGTCCAGACAATCTGGGAAGAGCTGAAATACGGCGCCATCAGGCGGCTGGCTCCCAGCTCCACGGCCATGACGGACATGCCGGAAAAAAACTCCGTAGCATACAGAAAGTATTTTTTACTCAGTAATTTTGACTCCATATCTTCTGTCTGTTATCCTTTCTTTCCATTAAATAGAGGCTGAAAAAAGCCACTCTTCCCTCCCCGCACCAGTAGGGAATTCCGGCCGTATCCGCCATTTTCTCCGCGCTCATGCAGTAGGCGGAGATGCAGGAAACCTGTTCTTCCGGGAAATTGCAGGGGCTGCCCCCGGCGCTGGCGCAGACCTCGCAGGCGCTGCAGGGGCCGGCCAGCATGGCCAGGCCTTCCTCCCCTCTTTTTCTCAGTTCTCCGATCAGCCGCCGGCTTCTGGCATTGTGGCCGTCCCGGACAGCCTTCAGAGCCGCCGCATCCTTCCAGTCCGCCTCGGCAATGGTCTGAAAAATCCAGGCCAGCCGGTACTGCTCTGTTCTCGCCTTCATCTCCTCCGGCGTACCGCATTCCGGCGGACAGGAATAATTCTTCCCGTAATTTCCGCAGAGATTGTCTTCGCAGTACTTCCGCAGCGATGGGTCAAAGACAAGCTGATCCGCCGGGATTACAGCAGTATTGGTAAATCCCGCTTCCCTGGCCAGGCTTTCCATTTCCTCTTTCTGCATAACAAAAACCTCTCCTTCTCTCTTAATTAACCACAGGCGCCGGTTCTCCGCGCCTTCCGAACCCCGTCTCTTTCTCTGAACTGCAGGGCGTTCAGACCCTTGTACCATTATAATACAGCCCTTTTCATTGCGCTATGTTTTTTTAGTTAAAACCAAAAACCCCGGCCGGCTTTCGCCGGACCGGGGCCCAATATAGAAACGGTTTCTGAAACCGCTGTTTGGGAATTATCCCTCAATGGAAATATATTTCTTTTCCTCTACCTTTTTCTGATCCACTTTCGGAACAGTCAATTTTAAGATGCCGTCCTCAAACTTCGCATGGATATCTTCCTGCTGCACATCCTCGCCCACATAAAAGCTTCTGCTGCAGGTTCCCGCATACCTCTCTCTGCGGATGTAGCTGCCCTTCTGATCCTTTTCTCCGTCTTCCGCTTTCTTAACGGCCTGGATGGTCAGATAGCCATTCTCCAGCTTCGCACTGACATCCTCCTTCTTATAGCCGGGAAGCTCAATATCCAGCTCATAGGAATCATCCTTTTCTCTGACATCTGTATTCATTACATTCTTCGCTGTCTGTGCGCCTGAGAAGAAATCGCTTCTCCAGGGCCGGAACATAAAATCATCAAACAGGTTTTCTCCAAAAATACTGGGCATCAACATAGGTCATTCCTCCATTCTCTATCTAAGTTTTTATCTGCTTTTTTATGACTCCAGGAATTCTTTTTCTTTTCTTCCCTTCGTTCTATTTGTACTATAACACTTATTGTTAGCACTGTCAAGAGTTGAGTGCTAATAATTTTTATATTTTTTTGCAAACCCAGTAAAATCAATGGTTTGCAAGCATTTTCCACTCTTGAAATTGTCATTTTTCTTAG
>ERZ1643246.4428-NODE-4428-length-11105-cov-4.466606_pt1 | contig 11105 bp, 9 predicted proteins | sample MGYA00579265_ERZ1643246 | MGnify/ENA primary metagenome ERZ1643246 (study PRJEB29033, sample SAMEA4952261) | chicken gut metagenome | biome: Broiler Chicken; feature: Gastrointestinal Tract; material: Caecum | place: Ireland | collected 2018 | study: Broiler...
CCCGTAATTCATTGGTTTCCCATTTATATCAAAGTCAACTGTAAAAAATAATGGTGAGTATTGTGGGGCCGCGCCCGCCGTTGCCTCGTGAAGTGGCGGATTATACTCAATATGATAAGCAACGACTATATGTTAAGCCCGGATGCACTGGATTATGGCAAGTGACGGCTAGAAATAGTGTGGGCTTTCAAGAAATGGTAAATATTGACTTGGATTACATTCAACGTCGCAGTATTTGGCTGGATTTAAAGATTATGTTTAAGACGGTCAAGGTAATATTTGTCCCGAATGAAGCATATTGATTATTAACATATTGTTTCAGAACTTAAAGGAGAGAATCTATGTCGACAGCAAAGAAAATCGGATTAACGGCAGGTGCGATAGTGATTTTAGGCATTGGTGGTTATGCGCTTGCGAAGTATGATACTGGTTCTTACGCTCATGTTTTGTATGAAAAGACGCTAAAAAAATCGTCTAAAGACGATACTCAGGTTCATCGAATAACTGATAAGTCTGTCAAGCCAACAGTTAAAGTTGATGATAGGTCAGAATCTCCAAAATCAAATTTGGGTAAGATTGAGAAGACATTACAGGAACAGAACTTTACTGGGACGTATGCAGTAATTAAGAACGGGCAGGTGTCCGATAGTAAAACCATTGGGAAAGGAATTGAGAATGGTAAGCTGTATCAGGTTGCAGATTTGGAAAACACCTTAACGGCTGTTGCAATCATGAAATTAGTTGATAGTGGAAAGCTGAGTTTATCGACACCAGTAAGCAAATTTTATAATGAGTCATTAGAGCTTAGTAAAAACGTCACGATCAAGTCATTGCTTAATATGACTTCTGGAATTACGAATAATAATGTTCCTAATAATCAACTTCAACCGGGCGATAATATTTTACAGTGGAATTTAAACCATGCAAATACGGGAACATCAGGTACATATAACTATCAAGAAATTAATTATGTTCTTTTAGAAGGAATTATTTCTCAAGTATCTGGAACGTCATATCAAAACTATATTAATAATAATTTTTTGAAACCTAATAATTTGAATAATATCAAGTTTGTAAGCAAGGTAAGTGATCCCGAACTTGCGACACCATTTAATGGTGATCAAAAGATGACCGGTGGAGAGCTTGCTAAGGCAATGAATTCGCAAATGGGAATGAACCAAATCATGGCAAGCCCAAGTGATTATTTGAAGTTAATGCAAATTTTAATTAAATCGTATGGCGATAAGCAAGGATTTACAGCTGCAAATGCTCAGAATATGACAGGGCAGTTAGAATCGTCGGCAGATGGTTTTGAAGGTTCAGCTGGAATTCAAGGCTACAAAGTTGCTGTTAAGATTTCAAAAGATGGAAATTCAGGAATTATTTTGATGAGTAATAATTCAAATGGACAGACAAGTGATAGTAATAGTTTGTTAGAAATTGTAAGGAAAGTATTTATTACAGAGAGGAATTATAATTAATGGAAAATACTGAAAAAAATAATTTATTTAATACTTTGGATATAGAATCCTTTTTCAATGTTTTAAAAAAAAGAAAGAAAATAGTTTTTTTGACGACATTGATATGTGCGGCTTTAACATTGTTTGTCTCGCTTTTTCTCATTTCACCTAAATATAGCTCTAGTACAAACATCTTGGTAAATAGAAAAAGTGATATTCAACAAGTTAATGAACAAGCTCAAATTCAAGCTAATGTGCAGATGATTAGTACGTATAAAGACATTATTAAAAGCCCAACTATTTTAAATACTGTGAGTAAAAAACTCGAAAATAAAGGATATAAATTAAATGCAGATGAAATAAAGAATGACATTGATATTTCTACCCAACCTAATTCGCAGGTCTTTACTCTAACTGTAAAAACGAAAACTCCTACACTTTCAGCTGATATAACTAATACAGTTGCAGAGGTATTTAAAGATAAAGTAAAAAAGATAATGAACGTAAATAATGTCTCAATTTTATCTGAAGCAGAACCTAACGCTAAACCAGTTTCGCCTAAGGTTATTTTAAATTTAGTAATAGGAACAATAGTAGGTTTATTATTGGGATTAATTTTTGCATTTGTAACAGACGGATTAGATAAGACTGTTGAAAATGAAGAATTTATTACAGATGTATTGAATCTAAATGATTTAGGAATTATTAGTGAAATTCCTGCAACAAAAGTGGAAGAATTATTAGCGTCCAGCCATTTCAAACATAGAAGAAAAGCGAAAAGAAGGGTTTAATAATGAAATTTTTCAAAAGAAATAAGACCAAATTAGATGAAGATAGTATGAAGTATGGGGTTGCGTTAGTTACTAAAAACGACCCTAAATCAGCAATTTCAGAACAATATAGAACAGTCAGGACAAATCTGAAATTTTCATTTATGAAGGACAACTTTAAAATTTTGGCAGTAATGTCTGCTCTGCCTTCAGAAGGAAAATCCACAGTGAGTGCTAATCTGGCTGTTTCGTGGGCAGAACAAGGTAAGAAAACGTTATTAATTGATGTTGATTTAAGAAGACCTACAGTACATCAAACATTTAAAGTATCAAATAAATATGGAATTTCGAATATTATAACTTCTTCTGCTAGTTCGGTAAACATTTCAGAGATGATTGATAAGACAGATAATGATTATTTAGACATTTTAACAAGTGGACCTATTCCGCCTAATCCTGCAGAATTACTGGGATCAGAAAGATTTACACGCTTATTGGAATTCTTAAAAGAGAAATATGATTTTATTATTTTGGATGCTCCTCCAGTGGATACAGTGACTGACGGGCAGATTGTTGCTGCAAAAGCAGATGGGGTTGCATTGGTTGTTCCTCAAGGAATCGCAAGAAAGGATGCGGTTTTACAAGCTGTAAGACTGTTAAATAAGGTAGATGCAAACATTTTAGGAGTGATAATGAATAGATTTACTACCGGAGAAACAGGGGGGGATTATTATGGAGGATATTACGGCGGCTATTATGGTGTAAATGAGAAGAAGGAATGATAAAGTGACATTAGTTGATTTACATTCGCATATTTTGCCAGGTGTAGATGATGGTTCTCCAGATACGAACCATTCTTTAGTATTGGCAAAAGCTGCAGTTGATGATGGTGTTACTCATATGCTACTGACACCTCACCACATGGACGGAAAATATATAAATCATAAAAAGGATATAGTTCGAAAAACAGAAGAATTTCAGCAAGCATTGATTGAGAATGACATTCCGTTGAAAGTTTTTCCAGGTCAAGAAGTTCACTTAAGTGATAAGTTATTAGAGGCAATAGATGATGATGACATTCTTTTTGCTGATGAAGGTTGCCGTTATCTCATGTTAGAACTTCCGCATACGCATGTTCCGGAATACTTTATGAAGAATATATTTCCAGAGTTAATAAATAGGGAAATTGTTCCTGTTATTGTTCACCCTGAAAGAAATCAAGGAATTCAAAGAGATCCTAATTTACTTTATGAAATGATAAAAAGTGGGTGTTTAGCCCAATTGACGGCAAGCAGCTATTTGGGTATTTTTGGAGAAAAAGTTACGGAATTTACTCAAAAAATTATTAATTCAAATTTAGGATATACATTTTCATCTGATGCACATAATCTTAAAGGACGAAAAACTAGAATGACAAGCGCATATGTTAAATTAGGTAAATTTAATGAAAGGTTATCAGAAAGTTATCAAGAAAATGCAAAACTAATTTTAAATGGTGAAGATATTATACAAAGAAATGCGAAAAAAATAAAAAAACAATCGTTCTTGTTTAATATGTTTCATAAAGATAAATAATTATTATGAAGTGGAGAATAGATAGTAAAAGTGGACAATTATGAAATTGTATACGCAGCTGATAATAACTTTGCGCCAGTATTGGGAACATCCTTAGTGTCTTTATTTGAAAATAATAAGGATATAAATATTAATATTACAATTTTTGATTCAGGAATTTCAGAGAATAATAAAAATAAAATAGAAGAAATATTTGATAAGTATCATCGAAATTTACCAAGATGGATAGTTCCTGTTGATTTAGAGGACAAAATAGGAGTTAAGTTGGATATTGCACGAGGTTCGCTTGCGGTATATTCAAGATTATTTTTGAAAGATTTTTTTGATGATGATGTGGATAAAGTACTATATATAGATAGTGATACTATTATTACTTCCTCGATAAAAAAGCTATGGAATATTAATCTAGGAAAACAGATAATAGCGGCAACTAAAGATGCATTTAGTAAATTTTATCGGGGAAATATCGAGCTAAAGGAAAATGACGCGATGATAAATGCAGGGGTATTCCTTATTAATCTTCCGGAATGGAAGAGACAGGGAGTTGAACAACAATTTTTAGAATACATATGTCAAAAAAATGGAAAAGTTCAACTGAATGATCAAGGGGTACTTAATCATGTTTTGAATAACAAAATTTACTTTTTAAACCCTAACTATAATTTATTATCTTTATATTACGATTATTCATATAAAGAGATGGAAGAATATCGTAAACCTGTAAATTTTTATTCTAATTCAGAAATTAAGAACGCTAAAAATAATCCAATTATTATTCATTATACAAGCGCATTTAATACGATTCGCCCTTGGTATCAAAATAGTACTCATCCATTAAAAAAGGTTTGGAAGGACTATTATGATAAGTCACCATGGAAGAATGTTTCGTTAAAGGTTGGAAAGAAAAAAGGCATAAAGCGAATTCTGTTTTCTATATACAATATCTTACCAAAGCAGGTATCTTTAAGAGTGGCATCTATTTTTCAAGTTTATATTCGACCATTGTTAAAAAGTTCTTAGAGGGTCGAAATAAATAAAAAGTGGTAAATGGCGAAATTCTAAATTGCAATGTGTCCTTTTTATATAAAATAGTTATGGTTATAAAAGTTTTTGAACAATATACTTCTATTATGACAGAATTATATTGTTGTTATTGCGAAAATTTAGTTTTAGTGAACTAGTAATAAAGTTAAGCAAATAGTAGTGACTTTGCAGTTATATGGAATTAGAAATCACTTCAGTTGTGTTAAGGTGAAGAATATAGTTAGACTTCCATATTGGATTTATTATTCACTATGGAAGTTTATTATTTTAATAGATATGAATAAAGGAGGATAAGATTGTTACCGTATTTTATTAATATTGCTATTTTTTTGGCATATTCTCCTCTTTTTATTTATTTAAATAAAAAGAATAAACTTTTTTCAGAACTTTATTATATTATCATTATCATTCAATTGACATTTCTACTATCATTTAGATATGTAACAGTAGGTAATGATACTGGAGCGTATGTGCAAGCGTATCTTAATCAAGTCCCCAATGATAGTTTGTTTGGGTTATTAAGACGTATAGTGTGGATTTTATCTGGTGGAAATTATAGTGCTTTTTTATTTGTATTATCATTTGTAACAATTTTATGTTTTGTTCAAGCATTGAGAGTGAATTCAAACGAATTATCCAAAAATTTTTGGGGAATTCTTACTTTTTTAATGTTTTTTTATATCGAATGTTTTAATATTGAAAGACAAATGATGGCTACATCCATAGCTTTCTTAGCTGTTTCTTTATGGATTAATAGGCATGATCGAATATTGCCGATATTGCTTTTTGGGATTGCTTTTGGAATTCATAATGTGACTGTTTGCTTATTAATTGCAATAGTTGTTTGGAAATTAAGAAATAGTAAAAAGATATATTTGTTATTAATACTATTGGCAATTCCATTTGTAATGTTTTCTTCTGTTATTTTTGGGTTCTTTGCAAAATTTAATGGGCACTATGAAATGTATGCTAATAATATCTACGGGGCTTATCAAAATGCTGGCGGCGTAATAATTTTTGGATTGTTTTTCTTTGTGATATCTGTATTGTGCATACTTATTACTGATATTTGTCAAGAAAGCAAGGCTAATTTTTATTTAGGATTAGTGTTTTTAGGATCAATTATTTCAATAGTAGGTTATAGTTCATATATTGTTACTAGAATCGGTGAAATGTTTATTTGTTTCATTATTTTTATAATATCTGATATATTAAACAAATTTTCCGAAAAAATACGACCATACAAAATCTTTTATGTGTTAGCACATATTTTATTTTTCTTAATAGGAATTCTTTATTTATATATGCGATTAAAGAAAGGATATGCAGGTGTTGTTCCGTATGTATTCTTCTGGAATGCATAATGATTTTTAGTTAGGGATAGTGTTTAAAGTGAAAGAAAAAATCGATATTGTATTTACATGGGTCGATGGCAGTGATCCAAATTGGCAAGAAAAAGCTAAAAAGTATATGCCAGAAAGAAACTTTGATAACGAAAGATTTCGCGATTGGGGGACATTTAAATATGTATTTCGTTCCATAGAGAAATATGCTCCGTGGGTACATCACATATATATAATTACTGATAATCAGTGCCCTAATTGGTTAGATTTAAGTAATTCAAAAGTTTCAATTGTAGACCATAAGGAAATTATTGATGAAAAATATTTACCGACGTTTAATTCTAATGTGATTCAGGTTAATACGCATAAAATTCCGGGATTATCTGAGAAATTTATCATTTTTAATGATGACACGTTTCTCAACGCCCCAGTAAAAGAAACGGATTTCTTTAGGAATGGGTTACCATGTGATTTTTTAATTGAAAATGCGCTTACAGCTTCAATACCATGGTTTAAATCATTATTTGGTGCAATGCTATTTATTAATCAAAAATTTAACAAACGTGAATTTATAAAGAAAAATTTCAACAAGTACTTTTCGGTAAAATATGGCATACAAGGACTACGGAGTTTTCTTTCATTACCGTATTCACAATTTACAGGTTTTATGTCAACTCATTGGGTTCAGCCGTTCTTGAAATCGACTTTTGAAAATGTTTGGACTGATTTTGGTAAAGAATTAGAAAAAAGCAGTTATAACCATGTTCGTAATGCTAATACTGATATTCCTGATTATTTAATGCGATATTATCAACTTGCGTCAGGTAATTTTACACCTGTTAAGATTAGTAAACGAAGTAAGTTTTTGCCAATTGGTGACGAGTTTGATGTTATTAAAAATGTAGTTACTAAGGAACAGTATCTTGGATTTTGTTTAAATGATGACTTAGTCGAAGACGATCAGTATGAGAAAATAAAAAAACGAACAATTGATTTATTAGAAAATAAATTTCCTGAAAAATCTAATTTTGAAAAATAATTAAGAGGTAAAAAATGACTAGAAAATATGTAATTACGTCAATAAAAAATAGTAAAACTTTTGATGCTGGTTCTAAGGCTAAAAATGATGATCGATTGATTTTAGAAGACCGCGGTTATACGCCTCTTGATATTCCAAATTCAAGTTCAAGAATTCAAAAATTATTTCAAGGAATTTGGAAAATAAAAAAGTTAATAAAGGTGCATCCCGCAGAACAGTATGTTATTCAATATCCACTATATTCTATTTTTATTATCGAAAATGTTATTAAGAATATTAGAAAATATACTCCTAATGCGCAAGTGATCTTATTAATTCACGATATTGAAGCTCTTAGACTTCGAGTCGATGACACTAAGTATATTCGAAAAGAAATGGATGTCTTTAATAGTGTGGATTCAATTATTGTACATACTGATAATATGAAGAAAAAACTTACAAAAATGGGTGTAACAACCAAAATGGTTGTACAAGGGCTCTTTGATTATTTAAATCCACAGCGAATGTATACCAATGTAAAGCAAATTGGAAAAATTAGTTATGCGGGTAACTTGCAGAAGAGTGCATTCTTAAAGAAAATTAATTTAGAAAGAACACACCTTGAAGTATTTGGAACACCTAGACCAACAACTGATTTAGGAAAAAATGTAGAATATCAAGGCGCATACCCAGCAGATGAGTTACCTAAATATCTGAACGCGGATTATGGTCTTGTTTGGGATGGAACATCGTTGGAATCTTCAGAAGGAGTATTTGGAGATTATACAAAATATAATTCTCCTCATAAGGCATCGTTATATATTAGCTCGGGATTACCAGTAATTGTCTGGAAGAAAGCAGGCATTGCGTCAATTATTGAGAAAAATAATCTTGGACTTGTAGTTGATAATATTGAAGATTTAGATGAAATTGTTTCAGACGTAACTGAGGAAGCATACATAACAATGAAAAAATCTGTTATTGAATACGGTAAGTGTATCAGAGAGGGAAAAATTCTAATGTCTGTATTAAGTAACGGTGGAAAATAATAGCGATTTTTATATGAGGTGATTTCTTGAAAAAAAGAAATGTTATAATTGACGAATTTAGAATTGTGGCTGTTGTGTTAGTTATTATGATTCATAGTTTTTTAGTTCCGCAACTTTCAAATAGTAATTTTTACTATGATGGAGGATCATTAATTGCTAATACTATTGGGAGATATGCAGTTCCAATTTTCATGTTAATAACAAGCTATTATTATTTCTTGAATCCAACTAGTCAACATAAGAAAAAAATAATAAAGAATTTTTTGAGACTTTGGTTCGTGTGGATTATTATTTATATTCCGAGAATATCCTTATTAAAGGGTGATACTTTTATTGAGTTTATAAAAGCAATGGTATTTACATTGTTTGGAAAGAGTATTTTTTATGCAGGTAGTTGGTATCTTACTGCGTCGATATTCGGAATAATAGTTGTTGATTTTTTGCGACAAAAAGGTCTTTGGAAATTCTCAAATATTCTTTCGCTAATTATTTTATTTTTATGTTGTGCAAATTCTACATATTTTCAATGGTTAAATAAATTTGATTTGGGATTTAGTCAGGGAAATCTTAGTACATCTATTATTGTTGGTATATTATGGGTAACCTTAGGATGGGATATAGTTTATTTACAAAGTAAGTTATCGCAAGTGGGAAATTTAAAATACGTTATTTTTGCCATTCTATTGACTATGGTTGAACACGAAATTGTATGTTTATTTTCAAAAAATGCTACTTATCCTCGATTAGCAGATATTTACTTTACTCTCCCTATATCAGTAACAATAATTTTTATCTATATGATAGATCATGCTCGTATGATAGAAAAAAATAAAGTTATGTTTTTACGAGATTTGTCAACATTGATGTATTTTGTTCAATGGGGAGTACTAAGTTTTGTAGAAAGTCATTGTCCAGTTAAATATTTTTTCCCATTGAATTTGTTAATAACTTTTGGAATCTCAATTTTAATATTAAAACTATCAAGAAAAGTAACAGTATTAAAGTTATTGTATTAGTTCGTATAAGGAAATAAAATGAAAGAAAAAAGAGAATTAATAAATAAAGTATTGAGTTTTACATTACCATTTATTGTATTAATGATAATGTTTAGTTTAGTAGGAATTTTTCCATTTGGAAATAGTTCAGTTACGGTAAACGATGCTAATAATCAGTATATTGCAATTCTTGCGTACTTTCGTGAAAACATTTTTCATCCGCAGAATCTACTTTATTCATTTAAGTTAAACTTAGGTGGTCAGTTTTTTAGTGTTTTAACTTACTATTTGTTATCGCCAATTAATTTATTGTCGTTGCTATTTCCAATCAGTAAGATCTCATTATTTTTTGAATTAAATACAATTTTTAACGCTTGTTTAACAAGTTTAATGATGTATGTTTTTTTGAGTAGATCTAAATATACTCGTCAATCAAATAATGGAATAAATATTGTTTTTTCACTATGTTTCGCATTAAGCTCATATTTCTTCTTATATAACCATTGTGAAATGTGGTTTAATGTAATAGCATTTTTCCCTTTGTTAATGCTTTTTCTTGAAGAGCTGTTAGATGGTAAAAACAGTTGGAGATTTGGAACATTGTATGTAGTAATGTTGTTGATGAATTACTATATTACATTTATGATCACTGTTTTTGTTGTAATTTCCTATTTTATTTGGGCAATAAGTACAAAAAACATTAAAGTTATTATTAATCGTACAAGAACATTAGTTTTAACAGGAATTATTGCTTTTTTGTTAGGTTCGGTAAGTATAATTCCTTCATATTTATGCCAGAAATTAGTAAAAGACCAGGCTTCGTTCCAAATTAATTTACATCGAATCTACTATATAAAGGATTTATTTAATAATTTATTCTTTAATATTAGCTCGGCAAAGGGACAAATAATTGGTAAAGATGGAATTGCGTTTAACCACTATCCGCATGTATATATGACATTTGTTATTACATTTGTCTTAGTAAGTTTTTTCTTTAGTAAATTGATTAAAAAAAGGAGTAAACTTCTTGCTGCTTTGCTATTAGGAATATTATTCCTATTTACGTGGAATCAGACTCTTTATTTTATGTGGCATGGTTTTACTGCTCCCCATGGTTATCCTCAACGTGGGACATTTATCATTGATTTTGTATTAGTTATTATTGTAAGTAACTACATAAAACATTTCAACGAGAAACGGGAAAGCTTAAAGGTTCCGATAATTGTAACGTTAATTTTAGTTGGATTAAATTATTTAAGCGTACGTAATATCACTAACTTAATTATTAATATTATCTTTCTGTTGTTAGTTGTATTGATATTAATAGTGAGAAAGGAAAACTGTATCAAATTTTTACTACCGTTAGTGGTAATAGATATTATATTCTCAAATGTTTCAGTATTTAGTAAATTATCAGAACAAAGTACTAATATAGAGGCATATGCAAAGGGTTATAACGAAATGAAGCAGACTCTTAATAAAATGAGTAAGAATGATAAATCATTTTATAGAATTGGGACGGCTGATGAGATGAACCCTAATGATCCATTGCTTTATGGTTATAATGGATTGTCGAACTATGTCTCACAACAACCAACGCAGTTAATAAACTTTATGTCAACAGTAGGATATTTTCAAAGAACTAATCCAGTATACCGTTGGAGTTCATACAATAATGGATCTACGCTAGCGATGGATAGTCTATTAGGAATTAAATACTATATTGGAAATAATGATTCTTATGCCGAAAATATTATTAAAAGTAATAACGAATTACGTTCTCTCTCTTCGATAAGTAACGGAATTACGACTGCGAATAAACCGCAGAAAATTAATGACTTTGATGTTTTT
>ERZ1643246.4430-NODE-4430-length-11100-cov-129.999552_pt1 | contig 11100 bp, 13 predicted proteins | sample MGYA00579265_ERZ1643246 | MGnify/ENA primary metagenome ERZ1643246 (study PRJEB29033, sample SAMEA4952261) | chicken gut metagenome | biome: Broiler Chicken; feature: Gastrointestinal Tract; material: Caecum | place: Ireland | collected 2018 | study: Broiler...
AAACTTGACAAAAAATAATTTGTCAAGTTGAAAGTATATTATAAGTATTTTATTTAAGTTATTTTAACAATTCATTAACTTTATTTTGAACTGCTTGATAAATATTTTCTTTACGTTCGTTACCATCACCATATTTACCTGCTATTACATCTCTAGCAAAGTATGTTAAATAATCATCTTTGTTCATATTATCACCTGTTGAATTTGGTTTATTATCTTTAGAATTCGCGTACTTGTTCCATGCGTTAACATCTCCATAGAATAATGATAAATCTAAATCACCATTATAACCTGCAATACGTCCATGCCCTGTATATTGTTGTAATACTGTTGTAAATGGTGTTGTACTCTTACCATCTTCCCAAGGGTCTGATACCCACCCAACATCATTATTATCTGCATATTGGGCAAACCATAAACCTACGTTCATATTAGCAACGCTAGACCAATCACACTCATATATAAGTGACTTGCTAATATATAGTAAAGGTATTACCCCCGTTTTATTAATAACGTTTTGAATGAATTGTTTGCACCATTCAACATCATCATTTGTGTAGGTTCTTCCATTGATTGCTACTTCATAATCAAGGGCAACTAGCACCTTACCAAAATAGTTTTTGCAATTATTTATAAAATAATCACTTTCTGCTATTGGGTCATTAATATTACCATATTCGTGTGCGTAATGGTAAATGCCCGCAGGCTTTCCTAATTTAAAACATTGTTGTAAAACAAAATCGCAATATTCATTTACATAATTGTTTCCACCTGTCGCTTTAACGATAACAGCGTCGCACTCAATAGATGAAATATTAATTGAACCTTGATTCGAGCTTACATCAATTGTTCTCAATGTCATTTTATATTCACTCCATTATTTAAAAGATTTTGTAAAGCATTTAATTCATTAGCATTGATATTTATATTATTTAATAAAGTACACTTTACATTACCATTATACCCCTTTAATGTTCCCTTTTCATTAGTTGGATAGTATTCACTGTTTAAAATTGGTGTTGGTTGCTCAATTATGATATATGCTTGTTTAATACTATTTTTAAATACTGTTTTCAATCTATTAATAACAGCGTACTGGGCACCTTTTCTAGCATTACTAATAAATGGTACTTCACTAGCTAAATTCACTTGTTCCGAGTAAAACAAGTCATCACCATTCATTAAATTTATAGTTGTATCACCGTTTACAACATTAACAATATATTTAATTGATACTGTCTGATTAATAACGTGCTTTGGGTCTAATTCAATCATATTTGTATATGGTAGCATTAAACGGGTTTTAACGTTGTAATAATCATAACCATTTTTATACGATTCTGGAACGGTGATTTTACCTAAATTAACATTTAAGTAATTGTTATCAACTGTTGAAAGTTGAGTTTTAAATACTTCGTTACCTGCAACAACATTAGATTTTTCACCACTGGGAACATTGAACGGTACCAATACTAAGTTATTTATATATGGTGTTACATCATATGCTTGTAAATTACCAGATGAACCACCAACAGTTTTCATTATTACTTCATTACTAAATTTCAATAAATTAGTATAATCTGCTTTATATATGTTAGTAAATCCGCCTGTTGTTTCTACAATTTCAGATTTTACAGCTCCCATTGTCAACATGAAATTTCCTTGATACTCCCAATTTATATCAGAAGGTAAATTAAATGTTACGGTGTTTGTGTGAGTTGCTTCAATTGTATATTCACCTTGGTCTCCTTCATCATCAATTTCATATGTTAATTTACCGTCGCTTTCGAATGTGTACCCGTCGTTAGCTTTAATTGTTATTGTAGTATGGTCTGGGTCTAAATAATAAACTGTTTTCCCGTATTTATCGATAGTAGGTTCTGGAACGATAATTTTAGCATTTTGTAAAGTTGGTATTAATTCATACCTTTTTGGTGGTTTTGGTTCTGGTGTTGGTGGTTTTGGTTCTGGTTCTGGTTTTGGTGGTTCTGGTGTTTCTTCTTTGATATGCTTGTAAATTATTTCCATATTGTTTACATTACTCATACCAATGTCGGAGAAAGCTAAATCAGTATCAAAATTAATTTTGGTGTTTAAGTCGCTCCTGCCATTACGTTTAATTGTGATTGTGTCGTCTGTTTTAATATCACCACTAAACAATATATTAACCGCTTGACCATTAATAAATTTGTGTGTTCCTGTCGTGTAGTTGCATTTAACATCATTAGGAACTGTAACAGTAGCATTAAATTCTGATACATTGCTTTTATCATCTAACTCAATAATATCAAGGGTCAAGGGATTTGAATTAGAATTTTTAAATCTAATGTTACTATCATTGTTGTTGAACCTTAAATTGTCTATTTCTTGTCGTATTATAGTACTCTGAGCATTTTGCAAGCTATCATAATTAATACTTGCTAGGTGTCCGTCATCATCAAGCACTTCAAAAGTTCCACCACCTTTAAAATTAATAACAGCGTCAGGCTTTACACAACATAAAGCAACGTGTTGTACTCGTGAAACTTGTGATAAATCATTACTTGTTTTACTTCCAACAGCATAAAAAACTTTATTACTTGTTAAATTGCTGTCGTATTGGTTCACCCCGTCGTCACATTCTATTGTTACTATTAAATCATCTTTGTATAATTGATTATAATTTATCATAATAAACCACCTTATTTACTTACTCCACCTACTGTGGTTAAAATTAAGCTATTTTCTTTATTTAACGTTACATCAGATTTTACTACCCTTTTAATAGTTTTTGTTTGAGTTGGTAAATTACTACTAAAATAACTGGGTGTGTTTGTTGCTGTAATTAGTACGGTACTATTAATAATTTCATCTTTATAAGTCATTAGTAAGTCAGTAGTTAAATTAATACGTACTAAATTAGCTGTGTAATTATCCACACTACTAATAAAATAATAACGATTGAAATTAGGTATATGCACATAGTTCGAACCAGTTAAATTATCTTTATTTAATATAATAAAAGGTGTGGATTCATTAACAGCCTGTCTAAAAATAATATCTAGTGTCTTAATTGGTTGTAATGTTTTATTTAGTGTGTTTGCATTGTCTGCTGTATGATAAAATTCTACTTTCATAATTTCACTCCTTACTAAAAAGGAACTATGTAAAAACATAGTCCCAATAAGTCCCTTTAGGTTATGCACCTACTGTACCACCTACTGTATAATCTGTATCTGCTACATAGAATACTACAAAATTTTCGTTTAGGTCATTAAAGTAACCCGCGTCCATTTTATAAAAGTTAGTATAAAATTCTGCTCGTGCATTGTATGCTGTCGTTGTTCTTTGGTTCAAGTTAGATACACCTAAGGCGTTAGTATCAAACATTACACCAACAATACCAGTTTGTGAAACATCTTTAGCTGTCTTTGTACCGTCGTTAATTTTCACCTTGATTGATGAAACATCTGCAAATGAATATGTTTTCCCGCTTCCTTGCCAATATGGTACTGTTTCATGTTGTGGTAGTGATACTGTGTCATTGTGGTAAGTATCACTCATTAAATAAACTTCTGCACTATCTGCAAAATCAGATAATAAAACGGTGTGTAAATCGTTAATATTAGTAAAACGTGATTTTTGTCCTTGGTTGAATAAGTTACTCATTTTAGTAATACGGGCTTGATACTTCTTAATAACTAGACTAGCAAACTTTAAAAAGTCCTTGTCTAATAACGCCTTGTTTGCTTTTAATGTTTGACCTGTTGCTGTATTGTATGCTGTCAATAAGTTTACTTTTTGCATTGCTTGACCTTTGTATAATGTTTGGGCTGTCATGTTGTTAATAGTTCTCATAATTAAACCATCTAATTTAACAGTCATTGAGTTTTTAACTCCCGTTTCAAGCATAGATAAAAAGGCGTTTAATTCGTTCACACTTGCAAAACTTTCCTTTACTTGTTGAGTTGTAAAAGATAATTTAACATCAAAAGTAACTTTGCTGTTAAAGAATTTTGCACTGACTTTAGGTTGGTAGAATGTATCCTGTGAATACTCTTGACCGTTTTCTAATTTCCAACTGTCGTTTTCATCTGCGTCGGGCATATCTGCACTGATTTTTTCAACAATAGACCCGAACTCCCAACTATCCATAAGTACACTAGGTACTCCACCTGCATAAAGTCGGTTCACAAAAATAACTTTTCCGATACGGTCAATTAACTTTTTTACATAATTATCAACGTTATCAGTGTTAATGATTTCATTTCCAACATCAACTAAATTAGATAAATCTTCACTAACAACATCTTCCTTGCCTAACACTTCACTTGTAACGGTATTTACAATATCTTTTAACTGTGTAACTTTCATTTTTGTTACTCCCTTTCATTGCCATATAATGTACTAAATATATAATTTCTTATATCTGAAAAAAGTTTATCATAAAAAACATTATTTTTCAATTCACTTAATAAATTAGTAAGGTCTTCATAATTCAATGTTTTTACGCTGTTTGTATTGGTGGTGTTTCCTGTGGTGTTACTACCATCACTATTAACCATGGTATCACTATCATAACCACTCACTTGATTCGTGGTATTTCCTGTTGTGTTTAACTCACTATTACCAACTGTAATACTGGTATAAATTGGGTCTGTGTCTTTTAATTGTGAATTATATAATACTTTCCAATATTTAGAATATTTAATTTTGAGCATGTTTGCCACTGGTGCTAAATCGTTGTTAGCTATTAACATGTTTTCAACTGAAAGCGTAAAATTTTTATTTCCATTTTCCAATAAAAAGGTATCATCTAACGGTTTGATAATATCACTTAGTAAAAAACTTAATGTTTGATTTTCACCCAATAAAGTGATGATACCTTTCCCACCTTGTTTTATATAATCACTATATTTCATTTTTTATCATGCTCCTTTTTATCATCTTCTTCTGGTTCTGATTCTGTTTCTGCATCGTGTTCATCTGCTATATTAGTTTCTTGTTTTTCTTCTGGTTTATCTTCTTCTGGGTTATCTTCTTTTGTTGTTTCTGAAATTTCTTCTTGCTGTATAGCACCACTAACAGCGGGCTTATTATCAATAGTATCCATATTATCCATACTATTAATATTATCATCTTCATTACTCTCATCTTCACTCACCTTACTATCATTAGTATTGTCAGTACCCCAAATAGAGCTATAACCAACATTAATATCTAACCCAAACATATCATTTATTTGTTCAACAGCTGTTTGTCTATTTCTTAACATGTTATCAACTAGCGGATAACTAGCGTTTTTATTAACTTCAATTTCATTTGTGGTTAGTCGTTCCCGCTTCATGTTGTTATTGGTAGCAAGTCCAATAGTATTGTTTAATTGAGCTAGTATAAATTGTTGATACCCGTATAAGTCAGCAAAAGTAGCTGTCTGTTTGCTGTTTGTTGGTGATACACTTAACGCTTTAAATAACTTTTGTTCACCAATAACCCCTAGTGAACCGTCAATAATTTTGTTTAAATATTCTTTAGCTGATTGTGTTGTTTGGTCGTCGCTTGATGAAATTGTGAAGGGCATTCTTAAATTATAGTCAGTCATTAACATTGTTATTTGATTCTCTATTAATCTTTGCCCAAAATATTCATATATTTTAATTAACCCTTGTTTCATATCGTCGTTTTTAATAACTATGCAATCTTCATTAATTGTATATGTTGTATTAAGTTTTAAAGCAGGGTTATTAATAATAACCTGGGTAGGTCTGTTATATGCGTCTTGTCCACTAAATCCACCATTAAAGGCGTACACATCACCCTTATATTTTGCTATGATTGCATAACCGTTAATCTGCAGCATTTTTTCAAGTTCCACCATTGGCAACGTATCAGGTAAATTTTGCCATTCAAACATGGTTAGAGACTTATTTAATTGATTTTCTTTAAACTGTTTTAACAGCCCTTTTTTGTCTGTTAAGTTAATCATTTATTATCACTCTTTTCTTTTAGTATTTCATCTTGGTCTAGTTTCTCAATTAGTCGCGTTAATATTTCGGTGTTGCTTTCGATTTTGTTTTGTAGTTGTTCTGTTAACTTCTGATAATTAGCAGACAAAATGTTATTTTGGTAAAACATTGCAACTGATACAACTATTGGGAACCCAACAGATGATATAAAATTACTTAATTCATTCATACTATAACCCCTGCTTACATAATTTAATATAATTATTAATACTATCCCCAACATCATTATTCTGATAGTAAACTCTATCAGTCATAAAAAACCATTTAATATTTTTTTGTAGGTCTGTTATTGGTTTAAGTATATTTCTATTATAATTCATTTTTGGAACATAATCAGTAGAATAGATTAAATCTTTGTCAGTATCTTTTATAGGTGTTGTCTTTAAATGAATAAAAGTAAAATAATACGGGTCTTTATCCACTACTTCACACTGAAAAATTTGGTCGTTAAATACAATAAAATAAATAAACTTGATGTTATTTGGTTTATATTTAATCGGAACGTGTGGGTAAATATTAAGCTCCCACGCACCACCCGTAATCATTGAAAGTTTTGGGTTATTAAAAGCAAAATAAAAATTATTCTTTTTATTACTTGCTGTGTTTGCTGTATACTCAACAGCAACCTTTAATTTACTATCACCATATGAATAAACATCTATTGAACCTTGTTTCATCTCTCTAATATGATTCAATCCCATCTCTTGAAAGTAAGGGCAAAATTTATTAACGGTGTTACCCAACATGTAAATTTTAACGTTGGTACGTAGTCGCACTATTGTTGAAATAGTATTCATAAATAATACAAACTCGTCGGGTAAATATAAATGTTTTGTTAAAAACTCATCAAACATTATCAAGGTAACATTTGGATATGAATTACTTTTACCGTGTTCTGTTTCAGATAATGCAAACGTATATCCCAAAACATCACTATCTGAATAAATTGCTTTACCTTTTTCATCATAAGTACATAAATAAAATTTACCGCTGTAATAAGTAACGCCTGTATACTCACCATCAAATAATTTTGAAATAGTTCCATCATCTTGCAAACCATTAAATACAGTGCTTGCCCTTCTTGCCTTAATATCATCTTGCCATCTTCTCACATATGCAAACTGTGAACCATCATTTTTATAATTTTCTAACGCCTGCTTTAACACGGCGTATGTTTTACCGTTTGAACGCTCCCCAAAAATAACGTTATAGGTTGCGTCCTTACGTTGTATATTTTTCAAACTATAATATTTAAATTTCTTTTTACTCATAAGTATTATACCCCTTGAATTTATAACCTTGTTTCATCATCTTAATAAATTGTGAATATTGTTCACTAATTGATAGTGTAAAATCAGCACCATAAAGATATACACCACTTTCAGAATGAACTTCTGTTGTATTACCTAAATAGTCAGTTACTAACATTGTTTTGGGCTCATCAATATATAAGTGAGTGTTTTTGCCTGTGTACTCACTAGGTATATACATTTCATCATTAAAATAATCAAAAGTACCTTTTATTGTTTTACCTTGCTTTTTCATATACTCTAACCCACTTTTTTTGGGTAGTCCTGCACATGTTAAAGCTAACTTATCATCTTGTAAAACTAGATACCGTTTAGCACCTAAAGTCTTAAATTTTTTATACAATCCTTCATAATCCCACACTCCTAATTGTTTCTTTTCACCCTTAATTGTAGCAGGGTTAAAAATATTTGGGTCTAAACTGTAAAATTCACACATAGCATTTATCTTGTCAACTACCCAACTATTATATCTATTAATAAAACCTTGGTGTTTTTCACCATGTTCAATTTTAATACTGTCAGTATCACTGTAACAATAATCATCTTTACATGAAAGTATACCAAGCCATAAGTTTCGCCTGGCGTATGCTGTAACCCAAACGCCCCATAAATAATAGCTAAATCTAGTTATTTTTTTATTGTACCTTTCTAGTTGTTCGTTAACATCTGCTTTTTTTGTTGCCCACTCGCCGTCGTATATGTTTTCATCTCTAACAATATCAGTAACACTCATACCGTACATAGAATTTAACATGCCCTTACTTCGCATATATTCACCATGTTTTTCTGGTACACCTTTCAATTTTGTCTTATTCTGATAAAGGTCTGCAATAGCACGAATGAAATTCTTAGGTAAATATTCTCGATAAAATGCTCGTACCGTTCCAATTGCTATTTTGTCCCAACTGTAACACTGTTTAAGTATCCACCAGTCAACATCAGTTATTGTTGTAATCACCGTACTTGCTGCATAAATACGCCCGTTATCTTCAATGCAATCAGATGAAACTTTACATCTTGAAACTGAAAGATAATTTTCATAATCTATTTTAGATTGTAAATTTTTGAATTTAACATCAAACATACAAGCAGACTTATAAATTAACTTTTCTAAATCATCTATACTATTAATTTTAGGATAAAAGGGTCTAGACATTGGGAACTTTTCGGATACCATTACGGTAGGGTAGGAACTTGTAAAATCATAACTAGAGACATTATTAATAATTTTTCCTTGTTTCCTAGCATTAGCATGTGTAAACCCACCTTGAAAAGCCCTTTTTGCTTGTTCATAAGTACCCTTGTCTATCGTTAAAATGTTCATTAAACGCCTGTATTGTCCGAATGTTCCACCCGTTTTCCTGTGGTCTTTTCTGTGATTATAAAAAACATAATCTCGTGTAAACTCTCTAACCCGTCCCGTATTGGTTAAAGGTATCTTAGTAATTGACCCGTACTCATCTATTTGTTCATGTATATAATCTACTACTATAACAACATCATTAGAACTGTATTCTAACTCTTTTTGTGTGAGTGGTGTTTCTGGTGTTCTGATTTTATCATAATCAAGAAAACCAATTAATTTTTTTATTTTGTGACTATGAAGATTTTTTGCCACTAGATTCAAAGAATAACCTGCTAAAATATAACTATCTCTGTATACATAACCTTGATTAGTAATACCATAAACTACTTTTCTTTCATCAGTAGCAAAAACTTTTTGCCATTCTATCATTTTTCTTATGAATTGAAATTCAAACGATAAATTATGAACCCAAATAATTAATTGTTGATTAGTTGTTATATTTCCAACATCTTGCAATTTATCCATAAAATCAAAATATTCTTGCCACGTTCTTCCATAGATAACATAATTTTCTAGTGAAAATTGCCATATATACATAAATGCAATGTCTTCATCTTCTTTACTAAAACTTGTTGTTTCAATATCAAAACTAGAAACTAATTCATAAACGGCGGGTTTTTTCTTGCTTGGTTTAGTGATTTTAGCATTGTTAAAAATGCTTCGTATTTTATCCCAATTTACATTTTTAACATGTTTCATATAAACCACCTATCCTATAATATCCATTTTAAATCATAATCACTATTAAAAATTGTGTTTTCTTCAATATCTAAACTACGTATTACATTGTCTAATATATCATCTGGGGAACCCTTACCCCCAACACTTTCGAAGACACTGGTGACAGCGTTCATTGTAGAGCGATAGGAACGCCCAACCCCCTTAACTCTGTCGTACTCTCGCATTTTCTTATAAACTTTAAAATACTTGTCAAGGGTCTTTTTATTTTTCATTATATCCTTAGTCTTAAAATGCTTGTCTAATCCTGTTGTTTCCAACATCTTATTAATAGATTTTCTTGTACCAATTTTGGTACTTGTCTTACTGTTAAGAAAGTTTTCTACCCGTTTTCTTTCCTTTTGCATTTCCTTATAACTCATTGAACGACCGTTTTTAAATCTTCCACCCGTTCTGTTTGCCGTTTCCATTGCCGGACTGTTCCACCCTGCTTTTTTCATTCTGTCGTATCTATGATTCGCCTTACTAACTAATTTTGATAAATGCTTTGAGTACTCTCTGTATTTTTTTGAACGTTTAGCCATTATATAGACACCCCTTTATTGCATTAAATAATTCTTGTTGGTGTTGCCTGCTTAATTGATTGAAATAACAATCGAATAATAAAATCGCTGCGTTACTTCGTCCGTTTTCAAATGCGTATACAGTTTGTGGTAAATAACCTGCCTTGTTTGCTATATCTCTAACCTTAATATTTTCTTTTTCTCTATAATGTTTACATATTTTACCTATTTCAAGGGCTTTAATTTGTCGTCTTTTTGCTTGAGTTTCTGTGTTCATATAATCACCTACTAAAAAAGAGTGGTAAAAACCACCCTTATAATTTTTTACAAGTCGAATACACTTGCGTCTACACTACCACCTGCGTCTTGTAATTCTATGTTTTCTAAAGGTGTTGTAAGTTTGATAGCATCGAACCCACACCCAACATTACCATAACCCTTAAATGTTGTTACATGTACTAAAATTGATTGTCCATTCTTTAAGCATTTACCATCTGGAATTAGTTTATCAGATGACTCTTTTGCGTTATCCTTACCGAAGATTGTAGGTGCAAACGGTGATTTGTCTCTAAGGGATAATTGGTCTTTATGTTCACCGTATTGGGTTTCCCTTAAAGCATTGATTAGATTTTCATCACCTTTAACATATTGTGGATTCTTGATTGCCACAACATACTCTGGTTTAGGATTTGGCACATATTGATTTGGTGCTTGCGTGCGTGGCTTGTCTAAAACATTGAAAACCAACTCACCCATTACCAAACAATCAACTCCTGCTACAACGCTGTTTTTTTCATATACTGTTAAACTCATATTAATTAATCTCCTTATTATTTATTTTCTAATAATACTACTTTGCTAATAATTGAATATGTTTTGATTAGTTCGTTATTTTCATCAACAACATCAATAAAAGCATTATCATTTAATACTGATACTTGGATATTTTTACCTTGCAATTTTTTCTTCATACCATGTACAATAGTATCAAGTGTAAAAATATTACCATCATAAACACTCTCAACATACACATCTCTCAAGTTTTTAGTGCTTGCTACAATGTAAATTTTGTTACTGTGCATATGTATCACTACCTTTCTTTTTTCTTGTTCCTTTTGAACATCTTTATAATAACATATTTAAAATAAAAGTCAACATTTTTGAAAAAACTTTTTGAA
>ERZ1643246.4432-NODE-4432-length-11098-cov-8.266323_pt1 | contig 11098 bp, 2 predicted proteins | sample MGYA00579265_ERZ1643246 | MGnify/ENA primary metagenome ERZ1643246 (study PRJEB29033, sample SAMEA4952261) | chicken gut metagenome | biome: Broiler Chicken; feature: Gastrointestinal Tract; material: Caecum | place: Ireland | collected 2018 | study: Broiler...
TACCGTTTGATTACGAACCATTCGGCCATCGCCATCATAATAGTACGTACCTGCATCAGTTTTCACCAATCCAGAACGGAATGATGTCCCATTGTTCAAGAAAAGGTAAGTTCCTGAAGCTCCATTACTACTAATTTCAACAGGACTTTGGTTAGCAACCATATTACCATTTTTATCGAAGTAATACCAATTACCAACACTATCTTGAATAAACGCATCTTTTACCATCTGTTTATTCTCATCATAGTAATGGTAATTATTTCCTTCTTTTACAAATCCATATCCTTCATTATCTTGAACTAATAATTGAGACGGTAAGAATTGTTGAGTGCTTGTACCAAGATTATAGTATTTACCATCATTAGAGCGCAATACATATCCAGCACCTCGATGAAGGATATTAGTACCATTAAAGTATTTAGCAGACCACTCTTTAATCTTAACACTAGGATCAATTGTCGTTTGAGTTACTGGATATACCTGACTAAATAATTGTGGATATTCTTTTTGAAGAGTGTCTAAGAATTCACCACCATATTTCTTCTGGTATTCACCTCCACCAATCGTATTTGTAATATAGACAACATTCTTTATTGGCGAAACTTCCCATGTAGTACCGTGATCATCTGAACGTGTTACTGTTACAGCTTCTTTACCAGGTAAGTTATAAATTTGATCAGGAACCCAGTCGGCAATTGCTTGTAAACCAGCTTTATGTAAGGCTTGTAAAGCATTACGTAAGTCTTCATCAGATCCATACTTGTTAGGAGTACTCATTCCTAAATCATAACGATCAGTAAAGGCATATCCATTATCAATTATTGAATCAAGGAACGTACCATCTTTACTTGAATTGTATTGTGGAGCTAATTCAAAGGTAGTAATTCCCCATGACTTAAATAGATCCGCATTTTGTGCAATTCTCACATTAGTCCGTTCGCTTTCAGTAGTTGGCCAGTAAATGAAGTTAGAGAATCCTTCATAAATAACGTTAGAATCAAGGGCTGCATTAGAGCGATAAGCAGTCTTTGTAGTATGGGCCTCATCACTTGGTGCAGTACGTGCATCTTGATCATCTGCTGCTCCAGCTGGTACCCAAACAGCTAGATATCCTGTTACATCAGGATTTGCATATCCACGAACAGCTGTATATTGTTGACCATCTAAATTAGTATTAGTAAAGTGAAGGTCACCATTAGCATCAGTGTATGCAACTGGTGAGTCTGTATCATTAGTGTAATTCTTAACACCATCTTCAGTTGTTAAGATCACAGCACGATACTTTTGATTCTTATGAGCAGCTCCCATATGAAGCACTACTGATTCACCATCATTAAGCTTCAAATTAGTATTGTTACTAATTACAACACCGATACCTTCTGTTCTTGTTTCATCAGTACCAGTATCAGTAGCATTCATGGCGCCTTTCCCAAAACGAACGCTTGTAAGAATACCATTCTTATCAACACTCATAGTTTGTCCACCGGCAACATACTTAACCCGTGTCTTTAATAAGTTAGTAATAGTATCAAAGTAACGTGTTTTATGTTCCATATATTGACCACCATCTTGGTAGAGATCTCCATAGTAAACACGAGGAACTGAATCTTTATTCGTTAGAAGAATAGTATAAGCAGAAGGCATATTATAAAGATTCCACTTCTTATTAGTAGAATTCTGATCATTAATATATGCTTCCATACCCTTCTTTTCATCATCTAAGTTAAATTCGCCATATGGTTTTCCAGTTGCAGCTTGAATAGCTTGACGAATTTGGTCTTGAGCATTACTATCATGTGCTCGAACAAAATTATAACTTGGAATAACCGCGTTTTCAGTATTATCATTAGCACGATTTACTAATGACTGAGTAATTAATTTATTTAATGCTTGGTTTTTATCAGGTGCCCCTGATAATGTATCCATAATTGCATTTCGTAAACGATCATCCATTGTTAATTGAGGATTTCCAATCTTATTTACATAAGCAGGATCATCCCATCCCCAATCTTCTAAAATATTAATGTGCTTATTAGCATTAGCATCACTTTGCTCCATGTTATATGCTGCATTAAAGTAATCACGTGCAATACTCAATAAGTCAACATCTACATTATCAACAGCATCCACACGAATACCATCAAAATTAGCTTCAGGATTATTTCCTGTAATTGTGCCGAAATTCATTAAATAGTAAAGCCAGTTCAATTCTTCAGCTTGAACAACTGGGTTTGAGTTATCAATATCATTAGCTAATAAGAATTCCGCACCACCATAGTTCTTACCATCAATATTAGTAGCTGTACGGTCCATTAAACGCCAATCTGAATTTGCATATTTGGTAAGATCACTATTTACATACTTAAGGAATCCACCTTGTAATTGCAAACCACCGTAATCAACGTTTTCACTATCCTTATTCCACATAGAATTCTTAGTAACGAACTCATGCATTAGTGTACGTAACCAATCAGTATTACCGGTCTCACTGATCCGCTTTTCAATGTTTTGTTGCACAATTTCAGAATAATGATTTAATTCTGCAGGATCAGTATCCGCATTAAAGAATGGTAAAGCAGATGGTAATAAATTACCATGTTGTTTCATGTAATTAAGGTAGTACGCTTGGGTAAGAGTATTAGGCCACCATACCATCAAGATTGGTCGCATATCGGTTTCTTTTGAATCAGTCCAGGTAGTTCCATCCTTTAAGATCTGCTTTGGACGGTACCATGTATCTGCTGTTAAGTAACCATTTACATTTTCGATACTCTTGTCGTCATAACTGTAAGCTGCATTACCGTTACGATATTGTTCATTAGACGAAACAGTTCCCTTTGCAAATTGTAATTCAAGTGCATTAGTACCCACACCAGTATCACTATCAAAGTAAATCCAATTATTTCCACTTTGTAATAAGAAATTCTTACGTGGTTGACCGGTTGTTAGGTCAATATAATATTGTTGACCGTTAATAGTTTGTAAACCAAATTGCTTAAGTGGACCATTCCCCTTTTGGAAGCTATCCTTAACAGGCATTAGCTCTGACCAGAAATCAACATAGTTGCCTTCACCAGTCTTCACATCGTTACTAAACCGATGAACAAGTTGGACATTTTCGTTTTTAACTGTCACAGGTAAAGTAATAATGCCTTGGAATCCAGACATATAACTGTTTTCAATAGCTGGATTTACTTTGTAGACATCGTTTCGGTTGAAGCCAGCAGCCCCCTCTTTAGTATCATTAACTAATTGACGCTTTACTTCTTTACCATTAACCAAAACAATAATCCATTGTAAATCTTTATCATTTGATTGGTTAGTTGCATGCCAACCACTAAATTCAACTTGATTACCATTTACTTTTACATAATCAAAGTTTCCACCAGTAGTTGCATAATTTTTACTAAATTGATCAGTTACAGTATTATCACCACTTGGATTACCATCAGCAGCTTTAGAAAAACGTAACAATACTTGTAATTGACCATTAAGCGCTTGATACTGATCATTAGTCAATTTAATAGTAGTATCAAAACCACTAACAGCACTATTATAAAGTGAAGGATATACTGCTGCTACATCTGGACGGGCAGTTAAACTCATCTTTTGACGAGTAACTTCTTTACCGTTATTGAGAATAATAGCATATGGAGTTGTTTCATTAATTGAGTTATCACTTGCCATCCAACCTGCAATATGTAAACCATTAGATGTCATTGTAATAGTATCAATGTTTGAAGCATTCTGGTTTAATGTTACTGGACTAAACCAGTAATCTGTATGACGCTTATCATTACCATTACCATTTTCGTCAGCAGAAAAACGACTTACAACACTATATTGATGACCTGGTTGTAAATTATTAACTTTGAATGTTACCTTAAAACCAGAATTTGCAGCAGTTTTTACTGTAGGATAAGCCTTAGCAACATCTGGACGTGAAATTAAATCAGCCTTTGTAGAAGCTACTTGTTGACCTGCTGTTTGATCGAATAAAATCACATAATGATTATTTTGCAGTTCAGATAAATCAGTAGCATTCCATCCAGTTATTGTTACTTCACCGTTTTTACTGATATCAAAGGAATCTAAATAACCCTGGTTACTTTGATTAGCAGGAGTAATGGATTGTGGATTGAACCAGTAGGTAACGTTGCTTCCTTCACCATTAGCTGCATTGCTATAACGACTAAGAACTTGGTATTTATGAGTATAATCTAAGTCACTAATATTAAATGTTACGTCAAAGCCTGAGTTATCAGCACCAATTACCTGTGGATATACTTTAGCAACATCTGGACGTGCTTGACCTTCATGCACTTCTTGGCGTGCTACTTCTTTACCATTTGTTTGATCAAATAAAATCACAAAATGATGGTTATAGTTAATTGCTTTATTAGTAGCATTCCATCCAGTTGCATGTAGTTCACCATTTTTTACTTCAAAAGTATCAAGGTAAGCATAGTTATTTTTGTCAAAAGTGATTGGTTGAGACCACCAATCAGTAGACTTACCATTTCCACTATACCGACTGACAATTTCAATTGAATCACGGTAATCTTTCACCTTACTAAAGTCAATATTGATATTGACATCGAATCCAGAATTTGCAGCGTTATAAACGTTATGAACATTTTTAACATCTGGACGTGAAACATTGTTTGTTACTTCAGTGCGACCTAATTCATTATTAGTCGTGATATCACGAACAATTACTTGACGATTATCTGTTCCTTGAGATGCATTTGTTGCGTGCCATCCTGAAACATGCAATTGATTATTGTTAAAGTAAGCGGTGTCAACATTTCCATAATTTCCATTGTCTTGCTTATTATAACTTTGATTTCGTTCATCATTATTAATTGATGCAAAAGTAGAAACTGGTGCAGGAGTATGATCATTAACAGTTCCTGAAGTTCCATTATTTTTACTTTGATCACCAGTTTTATCGTTTAAGGCTGCTTGATTTTTGTTTGTTGTTTGCGTTGACTGATCAGTAGAAATCACCGTTTTAGCAGTATCAACATTCACAGCAGAAGTTTGATCTTGGGTTGTGGAAGATTGATCTTGGGTTGTGGAAGATTGATCTTGTTGGTCAGCATGTGCAACTCCTCCATAAAGAAGTGCAGTTGAAACAGCAACAGTAGCAACAGCCGCTGTTACCCATTGCTTACCACTTTTATATAATTTAAAATGTTTTTTTATTTCCATTTTAATCTCCTTCATATCAAAATAAACAATTTGATTATCAATATTATGATACCATGATGTTTTATTTTTTCAAAGAAAATTTTCAAATTCTTCCCGAATTTTCTTCAAATAAAATTCAAACTTTTAATTTTTAGGCTTTACAATTTTAAGTACTGATGGATTTAACATCAGGGCTTTATTTGTTTAAAATTTAAAATAAAAAAGCGAAAGATGGTTGGACCCCGTCTTCGCTAAGAAAGGACCATCTTTCATGAACAATTCTATCAAAACTATCTTAGGAATTAAAGATCCTTACCTCAAACTAGATGAAAAGAATTTTGATAACCCAATTGAAGATCAACCTAATCAAATCATTGTCCATCTTATTCAAACTTACCCCATGCATTGCCCAAAATGTGGACACTTAATGTGTAAAAATGGCTATAAAACAGTTAATTGCTTGGGACCAGAGCTTCACTTTAAGCCAACAATCTGGTCGATTAAAAAGCAAAAATATATCTGTAAAGCTTCTTCTTGTCCTGAAGTAGTTACTAAATTAGCAGCCGTTGAAGATATTCATTATCGTAATCATATCTCTTTAGCGATAAAACAACGGGCAATGATGCTTCTAACAAAAAACGAATCACAAAGTGATTTAGCCAAAGAATTAAATGTCTCTGATTGGACAATTAGACGAGTCATTACAAATCTTGATCAGTTTTTTAAGCCTAACTATCATTGGTTACCTCGCCATATTGCCTTTGATGATTTTAAGTCTGGTCGCTTTGCCCCCAGCGGAATGAGTATGATTCTAATGAATATCGAAAATAAGCGGACACTTGATATTATCTTGTCACGTAAAAATAGCTATCTGCGAAAATACTTTCTTCGATATGACCGTTCAGCACGCTTAGCAGTTCAAATAGTAACGGTTGACTTGTACACTCCTTACCGCCATTTGATTCATGAGCTTTTCCCCCACGCTTTAATTATCGCTGATCATTTTCATATTGTTGCTCAAGCATATCGTGCATTTAACAAAATTAGGATCCAAGTAATGAATCGTGCCGGTGCTGGCACTCATAAATGGCGTGCACTTAAGCACTTTTGGAAATTACTCCTAACGCCTGCTAATGAGCTTAAATATGATAATTATTGGTCAAGGCGTAACTTTAGTTACGCTCAATTAACCGATGTTGAAGTCATTCATCGTCTTCTAAGCTTTGATAATGAACTAAAAAGAGCTTATGAATACTATCAAAACTTAATTCTGGTGATTGCTCATCGTAGTAAGAAAGAATTAAAAACTTACTCGCGATTAAATGGACGCAGCTTCCCCAAGCACTGCAAAAAGTTCAGCGTACTCTTCGCAGACATAAACAAGAAATTTACAATAGTTTTAAATATGGTACCTATACAAATGGTCCCGTTGAAGGAACTAACAATAAAATTAAAGTTATTAAACGAACTGCTTATGGCTTTCGTAATTTCTTTAATTTCCGAATTAGAATCCTCCTTGCATTACCAAATACCTACATTGCAATAAACTGGAGAAATAAACAAACAGCTCATGCCAAAGTCCAGGCACAAGCTGCTTAGTAAAATTATTTTATTTTCTCATCAGTACTTCTTGACGAAGAGCCTAATTTTAAACAAAAATAAGGCCCAACAGATAAGCATCTTTTGAGTCTTATTTAAAATAATTTTTAGTTGTTAAAGTTTAATGAAATTGCAGTTGGTAATAAAGTGTTGAAAGCTTTATTATCACCACTATTCAAATATGCATAATCACCATTAGCTAATTTCACAGCTAGACCAATACCAATATTTTGCAATGATGTCCCATTTTGGTATTTAGCAGACCATTTATTAATACGAACGGTTGGATCAGGTGCAACACCTGTCGAAATTGCCTTAGTTGTAAATAGGTCAGGATAGTTTTTTTGTAATTCGGCAAGGTATTTACCACCATAAGTTTCTTGACCATTTCCGCCACCAGTTGTATATGCAAAATAAATTTGATTTGCATATGTTTGACCATTTACATGAATCTGCATTCCACGATTATTTGTTCGAGTAACTGTTACTGCTTCTTGACCAGAGAAACCGATCATTTGATTCATAACAATATCTTCTTGAACTTTTAATCCTGCTTTATGCAATGCAGCAATTGTATTTGCAAGCTCTTCTCCACTACCATATTTTGTTGGATTAGCTGTCGTGCCTAAATTGTAACGATCCGTCATTGAGTATCCTTCATTATAACGACTCCTTCCAAATGGAGTATAGGCAGGAGCCATCCAGAAATCGGTAATACCTAAATCACTAAAGAGACTAGCATTTTTAGCAATTACATTATAAGCATGATTTTCTACACTTGTTGGTTCTGGTTGGAACAAGCTGAAATCTTCATAGATCATATGAGAATCAAGAGCAGCATTAGATTCAAAAGTCTTTTCTTTATTAGCAACAACATCACTTGCATTAGTAGTAACATCTTGATCACCAGAAATTACTGGAACCCAGACACCAAGATAACCACTTACGTATGGGTTACTGTATCCTTTAACTGTTACTTTTAAGATACCATTACTATCAGTTGTCAAAATGGCTGGATTTTCACTATTATCTGCATCATATGTTAAACCATTTTCGGTAGTATCGATTAGATTTCGATATTGTTGGTTAGCATGAGCACGTCCCATATTAATAGCAACAGTTTGTTGAGCCATATTACTATCATTACCAACTAAGACAGCCATCCCACTTGTCCGGCTAAGCTTATCAGTGCCATTGCTATTAGCATCAACAACACCCTTACCATATCGAACGCTAGCTAATAAATTATTGTTAAGTTTAGTCATCGTTTGACCACCACTAACAAAGTGTTTACGAGCTCTCATAAGAGTCGTGATTGCATCATAGTAGATTGACTTCTCTTGCATATATTGAGCCGTTTCATTATAAAGGTCACCATAGTAAACTTGTGGAACCGTATCTTTATTGCTCAAAAGAATTGCATACTGAGCCGGAACATTATACTGTGCATATTGCTTATTAGTCTTTTCCTGATCAGCATAGAATTCTTGCCATGCTTGATTTGCATATTCGACTTTGTAAGCTGAACCCATAATATCCGGAATGTTAGAATGATCCTTAATAATTAATCTATTAATCAAATTCTTTCGTTGATCATGGTTAGTTACAAATGACCAGTTTGGCGTAGCTTCATTCTCTGTTGTATCATTTTGCCGATTAACAATACTATTAGTAATTAAATTACCGATATTATCACGGTTATTTGCACGTCCAAGAACATTCTCAAGGGTATAGAATTCGCCTGAATCCATGTACAATTGAGGATTTCCCTTTTCATTTAGCATTTGAGCAGCACCAGAATGATAGCCCTCATTATAACTTAGATGATCATTGGCATTTTGAGGATTTCCCTTTGTGTGATACATATCATTCATTAGTTGACCCATCTGATCTAAGACATCTGCATCAATATTATCAGCAGCATCAACTCGGAAACCATCAAAATTACCATCTGGGTTGTACCCCATTAACTTACCATAATTTAGTAAGAAGTATTCCCAGTTAAGATTTTCAGCTTGTACTACTGGGTTTGAATTATCAATATCATTACCAACAAGGAGTTCTGGACTGTTATCACTATTATTATTTCCGGCCTGATTATTAATCGTCCTGTTCATTAAGCGATAGTTGCTGTCCGCATAACTAGTGTTTCCTTTACGGGGATCCTTTGAATTATTATTAACAAAAATGACTTGATCACTATCAATAGTTCCACTTTTATCTGGTCGATAGTTTGGCATGCTTTGCAATGATAATTCAGATGATGCAGATAATTCAGGAACCGTTGCAGCAAAACTATTAATATCATTTGCTAGTTTACTTGTGCCTTTATTAGCAGTAATACTCTGTTCAATTACATAGCGTAAGTTTTGAGCTATATTAGCAAGAACAGTAGTATTTGTATCTTTATTGATGTTAGCAACAGTATCTTTAGTTAATCCATAATTAGCATTCTCATAACCATTATTAACAAAATACTTAATAAATTGTGCTTGAACATCTTTACTTGGCCAAATATACATCAGTAATGGACGCCAATCCATTGCAGTTGTTTCGTACCATGTTTTACCATCTTGACTTGTGCCATAAGGACGATACCAATCAGTATAACTTAAGTAACCATCAATATTATTAATTGCGCTACTATCTTGAGCGAAAGCCATATTTTCCCAAGTACCTGGTCCTAATGTTTTTACTAAGGTATTCCCATTGTAAATTTTTAATTGATTCTTATTAGGTTTTGCAACCAAGTTTCTCATGAGCTGATCGGTGCCTTTTTGGAATGTATTGGTTACTGGCATTACCTCCGACCAGTAATCAACGCGGTTCCCTTCACCATTTTGACCATCGTCACTGAAACGATGAACTAATTGAACATTAGCATTCTTGATATTATCTTTTAACGTCATAATTCCTTGGAAGCCAGACGTACTACTGTTACTAATAGCTGGATTTACATTATATACATCTGGACGGTTATAACTTACAAAACCATTAGTTGTAGAAGAAATTAGTTGACGTCCAACTTCTTTACCATTGGCTAAAACAATAATCCATTGGTATGGCTTGTCGGTAGCTTGATCACTAACATGCCAACCAGAAAAGGCCACTTGGTTATTATCGACTTTAACGAAATCAAAACTTCCGCCATTAGTAGCATAATTCTTACTATATTGGTCAGTAAATCCACCGTTATTAATTGGATTACCATCTGCAGCTGTAGAGTACCGAAGAAGGACCTGCATATTACCTGTTAATTCATTCAATTGCGGAACAGTTAATTTAATTGTCGTATTGAAACCACTATCTAAACTGTTATAAACATCAGGATAGACTTTTGCTACATCTGGACGAGCAACTAATGTAAGCTTTTGGCGTGTAACCTCTTTACCGTTATTAAGAACAATTAAATATGGGTTAGCTTGTGTTGCACTTGCATCACTAGCCATCCAGCCTCTTACATTTAATTCATTGCCATTTAAGGAAATGCTGTCAATATATGAAGCGGTCTTATTTAATGTAATTGGTGTTGACCAGAAATCTGTATGCTGTTTATCGTTTCCATTACCATTAGCATCTGCAGAGTAACGACTTACAATACTATAACTATGGTTTGGAAGAAGTTGTGCAATCTGATCTTGAGTTAGATCAAAAGTTACATCATAACCAGAATTAGTTGCATTTAATACTTGTGGGTATACTTTTTCAACATCTGGACGAGCAGTATTTGTTATCTTAGTTGAAGCGATTTGATGGTTAGCAGTGTTATCAAATAAGATTATAAAACGATTACTTTGAATATTTGAAAGATTAGTTGCTTGCCAGCCACTAACAGTAACTTTTCCGGCCTTACTGATATTAAAACTATCTAAATGACCACTGTTAAATTGATTAGCTGGTGCAATGCGTTGAGGCTTGAACCAGTATGTAACATAGCTCCCCTCTCCATTGTCATCATTGCTATAACGACTTAAAATTTGATATTCATCGTTTGGATTTAAAGTCGTTATATCAAAAGCAGCATCAAATCCAGAAATATTTGCATTAATTACTTGTGGATATGCTTTTTCAACATCGGGACGATTGATACCGGCAGTTACTTTTTGACGTGCTACTTCACGATTAATAGTACGATCAAAAAGAATTAAGAAGTGATTTGGATTTTGAATAGCCTTATTTGTTGCATTCCAACCAGAAACGTGTAGTTTACCATTTTGGACAGAAAAATCATCTAAATGAGCATAATTATTCTGGCTCTACGTCAAGTAGTGTTGATACGCAAATATGAATTTTCGCCAATTAAATT
>ERZ1643246.4433-NODE-4433-length-11098-cov-5.112017_pt1 | contig 11098 bp, 10 predicted proteins | sample MGYA00579265_ERZ1643246 | MGnify/ENA primary metagenome ERZ1643246 (study PRJEB29033, sample SAMEA4952261) | chicken gut metagenome | biome: Broiler Chicken; feature: Gastrointestinal Tract; material: Caecum | place: Ireland | collected 2018 | study: Broiler...
TTCCACCGGCTATGCGGGGGCGGAGATCGTCCGTCTGCTGCTGGGACACAGGGAGGCGGAGATCAAATGGTATGGTTCCCGCAGTTATATAGATAAAAAATATTCTTCTGTTTATCAGAATATGTTTCGTCTGGTGGAGGACGTGTGCAGAGACGACAACATGGAAGAGCTGGCGGAGGAGGTGGATGTCATCTTTACCGCCACGCCCCAGGGGCTGTGCGCTTCGCTGGTCAATGAGGAGATTTTATCGAAGGTGAAAATTATCGATCTGAGCGCGGATTTCCGCATCAAGGATCCGGCAGTCTACGAGGCCTGGTATAAGATCCACCATCCTACGCCGGAGTTCCTGCCGGAGGCTGTGTACGGCCTCTGTGAAATCAACCGGGAAAAGATCAAAAAAGCCAGGCTGGTGGCCAATCCCGGCTGCTACACGACGTGTTCGATCTTAAGCGCCTATCCGCTGGTGAAGGAGGGACTGATCGATGGAAATACCCTGATCGTGGACGCCAAATCCGGAACCTCCGGAGCAGGGAGAGGGGCCAAGGTGGACAACCTGTTCTGTGAGGTAAACGAGAGCATCAAAGCCTACGGAGTCACCACCCACCGGCATACGCCGGAGATCGAGGAGCAGCTTTCCTATGCGGCAGGCTATCCGCTGACTATCAGCTTTACCCCCCATCTCGTTCCCATGAACCGGGGAATCCTGGTGACCGCCTACGCTTCTCTGACCAGGGAGACTACGGAGGAGGAACTCCGGGCAGCCTATGAGAAATACTACGGCGGTGAGAAATTTATCCGCCTGCTGGATCCCGACGTGTGCCCGCAGACCAGATGGGTGGAGGGAAGCAATTTTGTGGACCTGAACGTGAAGCTGGACAGAAGGACCAACCGGGTCATCCTGATGGGAGCCCTGGATAATCTGGTAAAAGGGGCGGCCGGGCAGGCAGTCCAGAATATGAATCTGATGTTTGGGATTCCGGAAGATACGGGCCTTAGCATGGCTCCGGTATTCCCGTGAGAGGAGGAGAGAGTATGAAAAAGATCGAGGGCGGCGTGACAGCGGCAATCGGATTTAAAGCGGCAGGCGGAAGCGCCGGTATTAAAAAGGAAAATGTAAAGGATATGGCTCTGATCTACAGCATTGTTCCCTGCGCGGCAGCGGGGACCTTTACCACAAATCTGGTAAAAGCGGCTCCGGTAAAATGGGATCAGGAGATCGTCTATGACGGGGATACGGCCCAGGCGATTGTCTGCAACAGCGGTGTAGCCAATGCCTGCACGGGAAAAAAAGGATATACCTACTGTCATGAGACGGCAAAAACAGCGGCGGAGGAGCTGCATATTCCGGAGGGCTCCGTGCTGGTGGCCTCCACAGGTGTGATCGGGCAGCAGCTTCCCATAGAGAAAATGCGGGAGGGCGTCCGCAAGCTGGTTCCGCTTCTGTCCAATTCCAGGGAGGCGGCCAGGGAGGCGGCGCAGGCGATCATGACCACCGATACGAAACAGAAGGAGGCGGCTGTGTCCATCGAGGTGGGCGGCAAGACGGTAACGATCGGCGGCATGTGCAAGGGTTCCGGTATGATCCATCCCAATATGTGTACGATGCTCTCGTTTCTGACTACAGATGCGGATATCACCAAAGAAATGCTGCAGGAGGCTCTTTCCGAAGTGGTGAAGGATACGTACAACATGATTTCTGTGGACGGAGATACCTCCACCAACGATACGGTTCTGCTGCTGGCCAACGGTCTGGCAGGCAACCCGGTGATCAATAAAAAGGACAAGGATTATCAGCTGTTCCTGGAGGCTCTCCGGGAGGTCAATACAGTTCTGGCAAAAAAGATTGCCGGGGATGGTGAGGGAGCGACAGCTCTGTTTGAGGTGAAAATCCTGGGGGCGCAGACGAAGGAACAGGCGGTGACGCTGGCCAAGTCGGTCATTACCTCGAATTTGACGAAAACGGCTATTTTCGGCCATGACGCCAACTGGGGCCGGATCCTCTGCGCTATGGGATATTCCGGAGCATCTTTTGATCCGGAGAAGGTGGATCTGTTCTTCGAGAGCGAAAAGGGAAAGATCCAGATTATCGAGAACGGCGTAGCGGTGGATTACAGCGAGGAGGAGGCCACAGAGATCCTCTCGGCGCCGGAAGTGACGGCCATAGCGGATATAAAGATGGGAAAAGAGACGGCCACGGCCTGGGGCTGCGACCGTTCCTGACAGCCCGCGGAAAAGAGGATAAGAAAATGGTAATGCAGAAATATCTGGATAAGGCGGAGGTCCTGATCGAGGCGCTGCCTTATATCCGGCGCTTTAACAGAAAAATCATCGTGGTCAAATACGGCGGAAGCGCCATGGTGGATGAAACGCTGAAAAGGAATGTGATTAAGGATGTAGTGCTTTTAAAGCTGGTAGGCTTTAAGCCCATCATTGTGCACGGCGGAGGCAAGGAAATTTCCCGCTGGGTGGGCAAGGTAGGCATGGAGCCCCGGTTTGTGAACGGCCTGCGGGTGACGGATGAGGATACGATGGAAGTGGCGGAGATGGTGCTCAACAAGGTCAACAAGGAGCTGGTGAGCATGATCGAGTCCCTGGGCGTCCAGGGCGTGGGCATCAGCGGCAAGGACGGCGGTCTCCTGAAGGTGGACCGGAAACTGTCCGACGGCCAGGATATCGGTTATGTGGGAGAAATTAAGAAGGTGAATCCCAAAGTGCTCTACGATCTGCTGGAAAAGGATTTCCTGCCTGTCGTCTGTCCTATTGGAATGGACGATGATTTCCATTCCTACAACATCAATGCGGACGATGCAGCCAGCGCCATTGCCGAGGCCCTGAATGCGGAGAAGCTGGCCTTTCTGACGGATATTGAGGGGGTTTACGCCGACAGAGACGATCCGTCCAGCCTGATTTCCGAGCTGACGCTCGCAGGCGCGGCGAAGCTCATCGAGGAAGGACATGTGGGGGGCGGCATGATCCCCAAACTGCAGAACTGTATTGATGCCATCAACAACGGGGTCTCCCGGGTCCACATTCTGGACGGACGGATTCCCCACTGCCTGCTGCTGGAGATCTTTACCAACAAAGGTATCGGAACAGCGATCCTGAAAGACGATGAGGAGAAATTTTACCATGAAGACAAGTGACTATATTCAGAAATCGGAGCAGTACCTGCTTCATACCTACAACCGGGCTCCGGTAGTGTGGGAGAGGGGCGAGGGCGTTCATCTCTATGATACGGAGGGAAAGGAGTATCTGGATTTTGCGGCGGGCATTGCCGTGTACGCTCTGGGCTATGGAAATGCCTCGTATAACAGCGCGCTGAAGGATCAGGTGGATAAAATTGTTCACACGTCCAATCTTTTTTACAATATTCCGCAGGCGCTGGCGGCAGAGAAGCTTGTGAAGGCCTCCGGCATGAGCAAGGTGTTTTTTACCAACAGCGGAACGGAAGCGATCGAGGGAGCCATCAAGGTAGCCAGGAAGTACGCGTATCTGAAAGATGGCTCTACGGATCACGAGATCATTGCCATGAAACATTCCTTTCACGGAAGGAGCCTGGGCGCTCTGTCCGTTACAGGCAACAGCCACTATCAGGAGCCTTTCAGACCGCTGATCGGAGGGATACGCTTTGCGGATTTCAACGATCTGGAGAGTGTCAAGGCTCAGATCACGGACAAGACCTGCGCCATTATTCTGGAGACTGTCCAGGGCGAGGGGGGGATCTTTCCTGCCTCCCGGGAATTTCTGGAGGGCGTGCGGAAGCTCTGTGACGAGAAAGAAATTCTCATGATCCTGGATGAGATCCAGTGCGGCATGGGACGTACCGGATGGATGTTTGCCTGGCAGGAATACGGCGTCAGGCCGGATGTGATGACCTGTGCCAAGGCTCTGGGATGCGGTGTGCCGGTGGGAGCCTTTGTGCTGAATGAGAAGGCGGCGGAACATTCCCTGGTGCCGGGAGATCACGGGACGACCTACGGCGGAAATCCCCTGGCCTGCCGGGCAGTGAATGCTGTGTTTGATCTCTATGATTCCCTGAAAATTACGGAGCACGTGCAGAAAACAGCTCCTTATCTGGAGAGGAGGCTGGATGCCCTGGTGGAGAAGTATGACTGCTTTTCCGGGCGCAGGGGCAAAGGCTTTATGCAGGGACTGGTGGTAGAGGGACGTCCGGTGGGAGAGATCATCGGAAAGGCCCTGGAGAACGGCCTGGTGGTCATCAGTGCCGGCAGCAATGTGCTGCGTCTGGTTCCTCCGCTGATCATAACAGAAACGGATATTGACGAGATGGCAGAGAAGCTGGAGGCTTCCCTGTAAAAGGTAAAAATCACTGCCAAAGCAGCCGGTTCCAGCAGAGAGCCGGCTGTTTTTGATGCATAAACAGCACTCTATCCGGATAAAGTATAGAAAAAAGGAGGGTGCGATATGGCAGGAATTTTCATTGCCCTGCTTTCCGGGGCGCTGATGAGTATTCAGGGAGTTTTTAATACAGAGGTGACAAAGCAGACAAGCATCTGGGTGGCGGCGGGATGGGTGCAGCTTTCCGCGCTGGCTGTCTGCCTGGCCGCCTGGTTATTTACAGGCAGAGAGAGCATTGGCGCTCTCTGGAAAATGGATAATAAGTATGCTCTGCTCGGCGGGGTGATCGGAGCTTTTATCACCATCACTGTCATCAAAGGCATGGATGCCCTGGGGCCGGCGCAGGCGACTATGCTTATTGTCATCGCTCAGCTGGCGGTTTCTTATCTGGTTGAGCTTTTGGGGTGGTTTGGCGTGGAACGCCAGCCTCTGGAATTAAAAAAACTGCTCGGCCTCGGCGTGGCGGTGGCAGGGGTTGTCTTATTTAAATGGGAATAACTGGTTCAGAAGCCAAAGTCTGAAAAGGAAAGCTGATTGTCCAGCCAGGATTTCTGTACTGCCGTGTGCACCCGGTCGTCCGGGCGGGCACCGCCGATCAGGAAAGGCGAGGACGGATCATGAAGACGCATATTCCGTCGAACCGACTCGGGACTCGCATTGGCATAACAGTAGCGGCAGAGATGCCCGCAGGAATTATAAGCGCCGATATCATTGGTGAGAAAACAGGCACATTCCCTGCGGGCAGTTTTTTTCTTCGGAAATCGAAGGGTTCCGTGAACGGCGCGCTCGAATACCTGCGCTGTCATGCAGCCGCTGCAGTCGGCTCCGCAGGAAGCCAGTTCCGTGCCTTCCGCACAGGTTCGGAGCACCATTTTGTGGGCCCTGGCGATGCGTACCATCTCGTGGCCGAGGCACAGCCGCTCCTGCCGGGAGACCTCCCGGCCCTCCGGAAAATTTCGGAGAACTTTTGGGTACAGATCCAGAAAACTGATGACACAGGTGTGTGTATATCCATCCAGGAGAGAGGCCATTTCTGCGAAGGCGGCAAGATGGCGGCGAATGGTCCATTCACCGGTCAGCAGGATAGGATCGTAGCGCCAGGCGGCAGATTCGGCTCCAATCAACCGGGAAAGGCTGCGAAAGGCATGGATCACCAGAGCCTTATCCGGAACATGGGGTTCAATATCCCGGCCGTAGGGGGTGATGGTGACAAACCAGTACTGTCTGTAATGCTGCAGAAATTCCATATGAGCCAGCATAGGGGCCGGATTTTTCGTACAGAAGACCATCAGGTCTACAACCTCCGGGGAAAGCCGGTACTTTGTCACAGAAACAGGGTCGTAGGGATTCCGTACACTTACAGATCCTTCCCGCAGGCGGTTTTTCAGCCATTCCGAATAAAATGCGGGAATATCTGTCCGCAGTCCTGTGTGGATGATCATTTTCTTCTCCTTTCCCAGACGGCTGCACTTGCCGTTTTTTCAATTATAAACTATAATCGGAAGAAAAGAAAGTGAGGCCGGAGGAGGGCAATGGCGGAGAAAAAAGAATTTTACTTTCCTTCCAGCGATGGAAAAACAAACATCCATGCGGTAGTCTGGGCCCCGGAAAGCGGAAACCTGCGGGCGGTATTCCAGATCACCCACGGGATGATCGAGTTTATTGAGAGATATGAGAACTTTGCGGAATACCTGACGGAGAGAGGATTTCTGGTGGCGGGGCATGATCACCTGGGCCACGGGAAATCTGCCGGTTCCCGGGAAGAGCTGGGATACATAGCGGAGAGAAAGGGAAGCGACTGTATGACGGCTGATATGCACCGCCTGCGGAAGCTTCTGCAGAAAAAATATCCGGAGCTTCCTTACTTTATGCTGGGGCACAGCATGGGTTCTTATCTGCTGCGGAAATATCTGACTGTGCACGGGCAGGGCCTGGATGGGGCTCTGATCCTGGGGACGGGCTCTGTGCCGGATCCGGTGGTGCTCTTCGGCATGCTGCTGGCCAGGGGGATCGCGCTGTTCCGGGGATGGCGGTACCGCAGCCCTCTGATGGAAAAGGCGTTTTTCTCCGGAGCCTACAGCCAGTTCGATATGGACGGGAGTCATCCGGAAAACAGCTGGCTGACCCGGGATCCAAAAGTCGTACAGGCTTATTATGCGAATCCCGGCTGCAATTTTCATTTTACGCTGAATGGCTTTTACAGTGTGCTGGAGACGGTACACTATGACAATCAGGAGAAGCATCTCCGCAGGATTCCCAAAGAGCTGCCGCTGCTTCTGATGTCCGGGGACCGTGACCCGGTGGGAAATCTGGGAAAGGGCGTCAGACGCGTGGAAGAGAAACTGTCCAGAGCCGGGATGCGGGACCTGACCTGCGTACTGTACCCGGAATACCGCCATGAGATTCTGAACGAAGTAGGAAAAGAGAGGGTATACCGGGATATTGCCGCCTGGTGTGAAAAAAATCTGGAAAAGACGCAGAAAGAGAGGAAGACAGAGCAATGACGAAAGAAGAACTGGCCCTGGAAGTAATCCGGAGGCTGAAGGAGGAATATCCGGACGCGGGATGTACTCTCGACTACAATGAGGCCTGGAAACTTCTGGTGAGCGTGCGCCTGGCGGCGCAGTGCACGGATGCCAGAGTCAATGTGGTCGTGCAGGATCTGTACGCGAAATATCCGACGGTGGAAGCGCTGGCGGAGGCAAATGTGGAGGAGATCGAGAAAATCGTGCGCCCCTGCGGACTGGGACGCAGCAAGGCCCGGGATATCAGCGGGTGTATGAAAATTCTGAATGAGCAGTACGGCGGAAAGGTGCCGGAGGATTTTGACGCGCTCCTGAAGCTGCCCGGCGTAGGAAGGAAGAGCGCCAATCTGATCATGGGCGATGTGTTCGGGAAGCCGGCTATTGTGACGGATACGCACTGTATTCGTCTTTCCAACCGGATCGGTCTGGTGGATCATATCAAGGAGCCGAAAAAGGTGGAGATGGCGCTCTGGAAAATCGTGCCGCCGGAGGAGGGCAGTGATCTCTGCCATCGTCTGGTCTATCACGGCAGAGACGTCTGCACGGCCCGCACAAAGCCGCACTGTGACCGCTGCTGTCTGTATGATATCTGCGCCAGAAACGGAGTAGAGCTGTAATTCAGTTTTTGGAAAAGCCCTCGCCCAGGACTTCATTGGATTCCAGAATGATGACAAAGGCGGAGGGCTCCATTTCTTTTACGGCATCCCGGATCAGAAACATCTGTTTATTATTGCAGGCGCAGAGAACGACCGGCTTTTCCCGGCCGGAATAGCTGCCCTCTGCTTTCAGAAAAGTACAGCCCCGTCCGATAAGGGCGTCTATTTTTTCGGCGACGGCCATGGGATGGTCCGTAATGATCAGGCCCAGCTTTCCGGCGCTGATGCCGTAGAGGACCTTATCCACCACAGCGGAGAGAAGAAAGCTGATAAGAACGCCGCAGATCAGGCGGTCGATTTCCGGGGAGATTAGAAGGGTTCCGGCAGCGATGACCAGCAGATCATTGCAGAAGGTGATTTTGCCCAGAGAGAGATGGGGGTTCTTCTTTTTGAGGGACAGCACAAGAAAATCGGTACCTCCGGTGGAGGATCCTCTGGCGTAGATTAAAGCATAGCCCAGGCCGGTCAGAACGCCGGCGCAGAGAGCGGCCAGAACCTTTTCTCCCGTATAGAGAGGCAGGAGAGGAGCGGCGGTGTCCATCAGGAAAGTCGTAAGGAGCATGGTCCGCAGAGAACGGAGAAAAAAGCGGCGGCCGAGGATGGGAAAGCAGACGGCGGCGATGGGAAGATTCAGGAGCAGAGCTACGGCGCCGATGGGCGTTCCCAACAGGCGGTGAAAGATCAGGGAGATGCCGCTGACGCCTACCATGGGAAAGCCGGCGGGGGAGGCAAAGTTGACAATGCCGACGGCAGCCAGCATACCGCCCGCGGTTTCGGCCAGAAGATCCCAAATGAGTTTTGTGCAAGTTCCAGAACGCTCCATAAGATTCCCCCTCCATACCTGTGCATTTGTTACAGTATGTCCGGACGGAGGCGATCTATGCGGCGGAGGAACAGGAAGAGGAGGAGTTTATGGATACTTATGCACTGAAGGTGATCGCCAGGATCCGCAGCGATTTCCCTACGAAATTCGGGATACCGAGACAGAGCGGACTGATCCCCGAGCTTACGGCGGCCGTGGTGTTTGAGCCCGCCTACCGGAATCCGGAAGCGCTGCGGGGCCTGGAAAAGTTTTCGCATATCTGGCTGATCTGGCAGTTTTCGGAGGCGGTCCGGGAAGAGTGGTCGCCTACAGTCCGGCCTCCCAGGCTCGGCGGCAACAGGCGGGTAGGAGTCTTTGCCAGCCGCTCTCCATTCCGCCCCAACGCCATCGGTCTGTCTTCTGTGCGGCTGCTTGGTATCGAAAAGCAGCCCGGATACGGGGAGGTGCTGCTCGTATCCGGAGCCGATCTTATGGATGGAACGCCGATTTTTGATATCAAACCGTACATTCCGGACGGTGACTGCCATCCGGATGCGTCGGGAGGATTTACGGAGAAAATTCCGGAAACCCATCTGGCGGTGGATTTTCCGGAGACGCTGCTGGAACAGATCCCGGCGGACCGAAGAAAGGCTCTGATGGCCGTGCTGGCCCAGGATGTTCGGCCGGGATACCAGAGAGATGAGGAGCGCGTTTACGGCCTGCCCTTCGGCGGATTCGATGTAAAATTCCGCGTGCAGGACGGACGGGTAAAGGTGCTGGCATTGGAAGAATGGAAGCCGAGGTGAGACAACGGTGCGTTACGAAAGAATGGAGAAGGGGATTTTTCTGGAACGTCCCAACCGGTTTATCGCCCATGTGCGTCTGGAAGGACAGACAGAAAAAACCGTCTGCCATGTAAAAAATACAGGACGCTGCCGGGAACTGTTTGTGCCGGGCGCGGAAGTCTGGGTACAGCGGGCGGAAAATCCGGCAAGAAAAACGCTGTATGATCTGATTTGTGTAAAAAAGGGCGAACAGCTGATCAATGTAGATTCCCAGGCGCCGAACCGCGTAGCGGAGGAATGGCTGCCCAAAAGCGGGCTCTTTCCCGCAGATGCCCGCATCAGAAGAGAGGTGCGGTTTGGTGCCTCCCGTTTTGATCTTTTTGTGGAAGCGGGAGAACGCCGGGCGTTTGTGGAGGTCAAGGGAGTAACGCTGGAGGAGGAAGGAGTGGCACGATTTCCCGACGCGCCGACGGAGCGGGGCGTACGGCACGTGGAGGAACTGATGCGCTGTCTGGAAGAAGGTTTTGAGGCTTTTCTCCTGTTTGTCGTGCAGATGAAGGGAGTCCGCCAGGCGGCTCCCAATGACCGGACACATCCTGCCTTTGGAGAGACACTTCGGAGAGCGGCGGCAGCCGGCGTGCAGATTCTGGCGGTAGACTGCCGGGTCACGCCGGAAGAACTGCTGGCGGAGGAGAGGCTGCCTGTGCTTTTGAGGTAAAATTCCGAGGAGAGATATTATTTTTCAGAAAATTGTGGTACACTGTCAACAACAGTACAGAGCGTGAAGGGAGGGTACACAATGCTGGAGAAGATAGATTTGTCGAAAACCATAAAAAAGAAAGAGGCAAAAGAGAAGCTGAAGAAACTGGATGCGGAGGTGGCTGCTCTGCAGAGAAAGGCCAGAGAACTGAAAATTCCCGTGATGGTGGTTTTTGAGGGATGGGGCGCTTCCGGAAAGGGGAGGCTGATCAACCGGCTGATCCAGCCTCTGGATCCCAGGGGATTTAAGGTCTACTCGATTCAGAAGGCTTCGGAGGAAGAAGAAAGTCATCCCTATCTGTGGCAGTTCTGGAAGCGCCTTCCCTCCAGAGGAAGAATATATATTTTTGACCGGAGCTGGTACACGCAGATCCTGCGGGAGCGGGCGGATCATCACAGGACGCAGGAGCAGACGGCCTGCAGCTACCATGAGATTAATTCCTTTGAGCGGATGCTGACCCTGGACGGCATGCTGATCGTAAAATTTTTTCTGCACATTTCCAAGGCAGAGCAAAAACGGAGATTTGAAAAGCTGGAAAGCTCTCCGGAGACAAAATGGAGGGTTACAAAAGAAGACTGGAAGCATCACAGGCAGTACGAGGAATATTTTGCCGTCAATGACGAGATGCTGGTGAGCACAGATACCGGCAGTGCGCCCTGGCATGTGGTGGAAGCAGAGAATGACAGCTATGCGGCTCTTCGGATCCTGGACTGCATGGTCAGGGCTCTGCGCGGCAGGATCCAGGCAGAAACAGAAAAGCTCGGGAGAAAATCGGAGCCTTATTTTTATGCCGGGGGCTCCTCCGGCTCCTCCGCGCCGCTGGCAAAAGCGGATCTGTCCAGGACTGTAAAAAAAGAGAAGTATAAAGAAAAGCTGAAGGAATATCAGAAGAGGCTGGCGCTTTTGCAGAGCGAGCTGTACCGGGAGAAAATTCCGGTGGTCCTGGGCTTTGAGGGATGGGATGCGGCCGGCAAGGGAGGCGCGATTAAGCGTCTTACGGAATGCATGGATCCCAGAGGATACGAGGTAATCCCCACTTCGGCTCCCAATGATTATGAAAAGGCGCACCATTATCTGTGGCGCTTCTGGACAAAGATGCCCGCTGGCGGGCATCTTGCAATCTTTGACCGCACCTGGTACGGCCGGGTGATGGTAGAGCGCGTGGAGGGGTTCTGCAGCCGGGAGGAATGGCAGAGAGCTTACCGGGAGAT
>ERZ1643246.4434-NODE-4434-length-11094-cov-4.003624_pt1 | contig 11094 bp, 13 predicted proteins | sample MGYA00579265_ERZ1643246 | MGnify/ENA primary metagenome ERZ1643246 (study PRJEB29033, sample SAMEA4952261) | chicken gut metagenome | biome: Broiler Chicken; feature: Gastrointestinal Tract; material: Caecum | place: Ireland | collected 2018 | study: Broiler...
CCTCGGTATGCTGAATGGCGTCAACACATTTTACCGTATGGCGCAGTACATCATATACTGTGGGCAGATTGTGCTGGGCGGCCATGCTGAACGACAGGTAACCCTGGGGGTCAAAGTCAACACACAAAACGCGATAGCCCCGATGTTTTAAGCATACGGTAATCGCGTTGGTGGAGGCTGTTTTGCCTGCGCCGCCCTTTTGTGTAATAAGAGAAACGATTTTTGCCATAATCCCTCCGAGCAGAGACGCATTGCGCCGCTGCAAAAAACGGAATATTAAAAAATTGCAGAAGAAACAGCACCGATGCAGTGCGGCGCTTATCATTATTTTAGCAACGCTATTCCAAAAAAGCAATAAAAAAAGCCGAGCTGTGTCGCTTTTTGCCCGGAAACGAAGGAGCGTGTATGATAAATATTGCACCAATTGGTAATATAAAATAGGTAGAGAAATAGGAAAAAACACAAAAAGAGACATGTTTTTTACGCTTAGAGCACATGTTGTTGTGAAAAAAACAAAAAATTTTTGAATAAATTTAAAATTTGAAAAACAGGTATTTCGTTTGCAAGGATTTTGTGGGATAACTAGTTAGGAAAGCAGGATTCGCACTGTGCAAACAGTGCTTTTGAAAAGAAAACGAGGGATACCATGATGAATATCAAAGGAACAAGTGAGTTATTTTCCCTGTGTCCTTCGATGAGCACGTCGAAGGTTCGTGCCCGTACCCCGGCGGCGTCCGTGACAAAAGGTGCCTTTGCAGCAGGCGACAGCGTGCAGATTAGTGCAAAAGCAACCTATCAGGCAGGTTTGGCCGGCCAGTGCCGCCAGGCCGTGCAGCTTTGCAGCGAAAGCGTGCCTCAGACACGCATTGAGGAGCTCAAACAGCAGTACAGCGGTGAACAGTGCCCGGTATCTGCCAATGAGATTGCAGGTGCAATGCTGCACCAGATTGGAGGCTTGATGCTGTGAGTGCGATGCAGGATTATTTGCAGGCCGTAGAAGATTGCGCCGAGCAGTGTGTAAAAATGCTGGAAGTGGAAAGCGAAAAGCGCCGCGCCCTGATGGACAACAAAGGCAAGGCGATTGAGGAGGCTGTGAAAATGCAGCAGGCCGCCTTGATGAAGCTTGAAACGCTGGAAGCACGCCGCATTCAGCTGCAAACGGCGCTGGGCTTTGACGAAAACTGCACAGTTTCTGAAATTTTGGATCGGCTTCCCGAGGACGCCGACAGGGAGCGCCTGCGTGAGCTGGCACAGAAGCTGAAAGAGTGCGCTACGGAGCTGCGCGAGCAAAACCGCCAAAGCTTGGAGCTGGCAAAGCTGGATATGCGCTTGATTGAAAGCCTGCGGGGAAAAGCCGGGCTGCCGGAAACCGGCGCCGGTTTGTACGCACCCAGCAAAATGCAAGACCGCCCGATGGGCAGCAGCAAGTTTAACAGCAGCTTTTAAAAAATAGGAATAAACTACCGCAAGGAAGTGCCGTGAGCGCACAGTGCTGCACACGGAGAGGAAATAGAGAGGAGCTAATACAATGAGACCAACCTTCATGGGGTTTGAAACTGCTAAAACATCGATTTTTGCCAACCAGAAATCCATTGATATTGTGGGCAACAACTTGGCCAACCTCGATACAAACGGTTATACACGTCAGCGTGTTGACCGTGTATCGGTAGTAGTTGCCAGCAGTGCAGGCCGCGTTTCGCAAAACCGTGTCGGCCTGATGGGACAGGGCGTAGAGGCGCTGGGCGTTTCTCAGCTGCGCGATTCGTACCTTGACCAGCGTTTCCGTGAGGAATATGCCAACACTGCTTACCACAATGAGGCAACGGATATTTTGAAGGATATCCAAAGCGTGTTTGATGACGGTAACGATGTCAGCAGCATGACTGGCTTGACGGATGCCATGGAGAAAATCTTCGACAGCATCCAAGATTTTGCGCAGGACCCCACCTCCAGCACAACGGCCAATATCGTAATGTCTGCGTTTGTCAACATGACGCAGGTGCTCAATCAGCTGGACAGCAAGCTGCAAAATGTGCTCGAGCAGCAGTCCAGCGATATGAAGGTGACAACCGACCGTGTGAACCAGCTGCTCCAGCAGGTGGCACAGCTGAATAAGACCATCAGCGACCAGGATATGTCGTTGCTGACGGGCACCGAAAGCTACCAGCCCAATGAGCTGCTCGACGAGCGCAACCTGATTCTTGACGAGCTGGCAGGTTACGGCGACATTCAAGTGACACAAAAAGCCGACGGCAGCGTGGACGTTGTCATGGGCGGCGTTTCCGTAGTGACGGGCGACAGCTTTAACACCCTGAACTATGTGCAGCATGACGACGGTACCGTGGCGCTCACATGGCGCAACGGCGGTGAGAATGCTCAGTTTACATCCGGCGCTTTGAAGGCTGACTTGGAGTTTATCAATGGCCGCGGCACCAACGTGCAGAGCTCCAACGAGACCCCGCAAAAGGGTATTCCGTACTACCGCGATAAAATCAATACATACGCCAATGCAATGGCTTATGTGGTCAACCACTCTATTCCTGAGTGGGATGCCAATAAGGGCGCACCCGCTACGGATGCGGACGGCAACATCATTTACAAAACGCTTTTGGCTGCGAAACAGGATAATGGCAAAACCAGCAACACCATTTCCATCACAGCCGGCAACATCACTATCAGTGATGAGTGGCGTGCAAGCGGCGGCGACTATTTTGTGGTGAACCCGGATGAGGCTGACCCCAAATATGCGCAGTCGATTGCAACTAATTTGACGCAGAGCGACTTTACCTTTAAGTCCTTTGGCGAAACCTTTACCGGTACGTTTGAAGAGTTCTCCACGGATATTGTTTCCACGCTGGGTAGTGAAATTTCCTACCAGCAAAACCGCGCAGAGGCAACGTCCAGCGTGACAAATGACTTCTTGGCACGCCGCGATGAGGTTTCGGGCGTAAGCCGTGACGAGGAAACGGCAAACCTGCTGCAATATCAGAAGTCTTACGAGGCAGCTGCCCGCGTGATGAACGTGATGGATGAGCTCTTGGATGTGATCATCAATCAGATGGGCCTATAACGTAAGCTACAAGTCAATTTGAGTGAAAGGAAGTATTACCTATGAGAGTTGCAGATCGCTCTACCGTTCGCAATTATTTGTCCTATCTGAATAATGCGCGCAATGATTATGCTGAGACCACCGACCGCATCGCCACAGGCAAGCGCTTTACGCAGATTTCCGATGACGTATCCGCCGGTGCCCGCGTGCTGGAAACCCGTAATGATAAATACAAAGTAGAAAAGCAAAAGGACAATATCACCAGCATTCGTGAAGAGTTGGATGCGGCTGAGTCCAACATGAACACAATCAACGATATTTTGAAGCGCGTGAGCAGTGAGCTGATTGTGAAGGCTTTGAACGGCACCAATGACCAGGCAACGCTGGATGTTTATGCCAATGAGGTTGCTGCACTGAAAGAGGAGCTTTTGCAGTTTGCAAACTCCAAGTACGGCGATAAGTTCTTGTTCGGCGGCACAAACGCTGTTTCCAGCCCGTTTACCGTGGATGAAACGACAGGCCGTTTGAAATATAACGGCGTCGATGTGGACTCCATCCAGAAAGATGCGGATGGATACTTCTACGAAGATGCAACCGGCGCCCGCGTAGAGATTCCCATGGATGACGATGTTTACCTTGACATCGGCTTGGGCATTAAAATGGCGGGAACGGCTGTGGACCCCTCCACGGGATATAAAATTTCCTATTCCGGCCTTGATATTGTGGGCTTCGGCAAAGATAAAGACGGCAACTCCAACAACCTGTACAACGCGCTGAATGACATTGAGCAGGCGCTGCGTGACGGTGACCGTGAGAAGCTTGGCAAGCTGAACAACAAGCTGACGGAGCAGAAAAAAGAGTTTATGGCCAATCTGACGGATCTTGGTGCAAAGACCCAGTTCTTGGAGACCATGGAAACTCGCTTAACAAATACCATTGATGACTATACGCAGCGAATTGACAATTTGATGGGCGTTGTACCGGGCGAAGAAGAAACGACTCTGATGATGAACGACTATGCGTTGAAAGCAGTGCTTCAGTTGGGAAGCAAGATTTTGCCGACTTCTTTGATGGATTACATCACCTAATAAAAAATAACAAGCGGAGCGCATCAAGCGCACAGCAAAGCTTGTTTGAGCTTGGTCGCTCCAATTTTTCTATATGGCAATGATTTTACACATTCTAAAGTTTTTTGGGAGGTGAGCAGTGTGATAGGATCATTGATTAAAATTACATCGACCCCCATTCAGTTGGAGTATGATGTCCAGCCGGCACAGTTTACTGTAAAGCAAAGGTCGCTGGTTCCGACGGCAGACTCCGTTCATACAGAGCCTGCCCAAATGAACATTCATTCAGACTTTACCAAGGTGCGAATTGATACATACGAGGCACGCAAATCACTGGGACAGTATAACCTCAGCGACTTTGCAAAAGCACAGGCACAGCAAGGTTTACAGCAGGTTTCTGACGTAACCGTGCGGGCTTCGCAGTTTGGATGGCAGGTATCGGAAAATTTCCATAAAGGCGTAAGCATTGCCCAGCTTGCCAGCCAGCGCATGTATGAACAGCCTTCGATGGTAATGGAGTTCTTGCCTAAGGGCGGCGCGCAGCTGTCTTGGGATCCTGCGGTGTGCAATATTGACTACCAGATGGGCAGCGTAAACTACCAGTGGCCGCGTCCCAGCGTGGAAATGGAATATACACCGGCAGAGTTTAATGTGACAGTGGTTCAATACCCGTCTGTGAACATTGAATATTTAGGAACTCCGAATTACGTTCCCCCTTCTGCTGATCCGAACTATGAGGCGGAAGCTTAAAACTGCTGATGCTTTTCATCGTGACTCGAACAAGAAAGTGATTCAGCCCGGTATTATGTTAATTCGTACGGCAAAGTCTGCGTTTTGCGGGCTTTGCCGTATCATGTATGGAGGGAAAATATGAAATATCAAACAAGAGATTTCGGCGAAGTGGAAATTGAGCAAGAGCGCATCTTGCAGTTTGCCGCACCGATTTTGGGATATGAAAAATACCAGTCTTATACGCTGTTGTATGATAAAGAAGCCGGGCCCGGACTCGTGTGGCTGCAATCGCTGGAAGACAAAAATGTGTGCTTTATTTTGATTGACCCCGCTGTTTTGCCCATGGAATATAAGCCGATGATTCCGCAGGAAGATGCGGAGATTTTGGGCGAGGGAGAGCTTTTATGTTTGCCGATTGCTTCTATTCCGCAAGACTTAAAGCGTGCCACAGTGAACCTGCGCAGCCCCATTGTGGTGAACATTCAAACGCGCAAGGCGATGCAGGTGGTTTTGCCGAAAGAATTTCCGACGCGCCTGCCGCTGTTTAAGGAGGAAGAAGAATGCTGAGGTTAAACAGAAAAAAGGGAGAGTCCATTATTTTGGAAACGCCTGACGGCCATAAGGCGCAGATTATTGTGACAGATTTCAGCGCAACACAGGTACAGATGGGAATTGAAGCGCCAAAGGGAATTGGTGTTTGGCGCGAAGAAATTTATGACGTTGTATCGCAAAATCGTCAGGCAGCCAAGAAAGAAGGAAGCACTTCAGATTTTGCAAAACAGCTTATGGCACAGCACGATAAAAAGACACAGGATTCAACCGAAAATAGCAATTCGTAAAGGTTCTATAAGTTAGCAAACAAGCAAGACGAAGACGCTGAAAAAACAAAAAACCGAAACCGTTTTCACGGTTTCGGTTTCAGAGCTAATATTCAAACAGAAAAGACGCAAGGATGAGTTTGCTGATGTTCTTTCAAATATTGCATTCGCTTTGTGTAAGCGGCATCAGACTCCGACTCAATCGCACAAAGGCATGAGGTTCGCTCGCCATAGGTGAAGGCCTTGCGAACACTGATGACTACATTTTGAAACAGCGGCGGTTCGCTGACAGTCAGAGTCAATTTTTTGGCTTCGGGAAATTCTTGGCCGGATTCAATCAGCACTTCTACCTGCGATTGTGTCATCGCCGTCATGGTGGCGGGAAAAACATCGGGGTCTTTGGCTTTTTTCTTTCGGAAAAAACCAACGGTGATGACCTCGTTAGACGGAACAGTGACGGTGGCAGGAAAAGCCACATCGGCACAACAAACATCAAGCGCACTGGGCAGCGGCTCGTCTTGCACTTTAATCAGACGAATGAGGCTTGTGTCGGAAAGATAAACCTGTCCGGAAAAACGATGTACTTCGCGCCGACCATAAAGACGGTAAATTTCTAAATTGGTGCCAAGCGGATACAGCGGCACAAATTCACTGGTAAATTCAATATAGCCTTCTTCCTCTTCGCCAGGTTCCTGTAAATGAATGCTGGCGCTGCCAACAGCCAGCTCCTCGCCGTCTAAATCCTTTAAAACGGCATGAAAAACAGGTGTATTGTAGGTTTCGTTGATATATACCGACATGTAAAGGCCTCCAAAAGCGCATCCTTTTGAAAAGCGCCTAGGGGCGAATAGCTTTCAAAAGGAGAAAACGAATATAAACCTATTGGATTATAACAAAAAAAGACCCAGAAGTAAAGAGGTTGCCTTTGCTATTAAGACAATTGGATAAAAATAAAACACTGAATCACTTTAGTTCACGGTGTTGAAAGGGGGAATTGTCCATGACAAATGAGCGCATGAAAATGCTGCAGACATTAGAAGAAAAAAAAGACTTATTTGCCGAGATGGAACAGCTGTCGGATCAAATGTTGGTGATGGATGCAGAAGAACTCGGGCAAGCCTACGAGCAGCGTCAAAAACTGATGGACCAGGCAGCAGAGCTGGATAAGGCGATTCGCGCTATGTGTGAAGAAGATCCACAAGCACGGGATGCGGTAAACCATGTGTCCCAGCCGGAGGATGCACAGCTGCGTGAGCTGTATGATGTGTCGCGCGCGATCAAAGCAGCGGCTAGCCGCATTTTGGAAGGCGAGGAGTACCGCCGAAAACATGTGGAGGTAGAACGAGACAAAGCCAAGAAGAAAATTGAGGAGCTGAACAAAAGCGGTTCTTCTGTGGCGATGCACTATCTGGACTCGATGCAGAAAGCCACCGAGGTTTTTCCAAAAAGAAGAATAAGGAATTTTTGAAAAAACCTTTCAAACGGCCGGAACTGTTTGATAAATGAAAGTGAGAAGCTATTTTTTATAAAAAGAACTTTTTCGGTTTACATTAGTGAATTCACTGGGCAGCGTTGATAGAACGTCTGCTGCAAGCTGGGTAATGTTTACCTAAAAGGTTCTCATTAAAAATGATATATTCCGTTTACAAGAAAAGGAATTATTTCAGCCAAAAGGAGGGCATATTGTTATGAGCAGCATTAACACATCAAACTACTGGAGCTCCTCTGCTTCTAGCAACAAGGGTATGTCGGGTATGATTTCCGGCATGGATACGGAGAGCATGGTTGAACAGATGCTTTCGGGTACACAGAGCAAGATTGATGCGCAGGAAGCATTAAAACAGCAAACTCTGTGGAAACAGGAAATCTACCGTGATATGATTACCACTATCAATGATTTCCGCAATAAATACTTCAACTTTTCGGTGGATGCCAGCAGCAGTATGAACTTTGCCAGCGGCGCCTTTTTCAACACGATGAAGGCAGCGGTTCAGGGTGGTTCGGGCTTGAATATCGTTGGTGCAGATTCTTCGGCTTTGACTGGCGATATGCGTGTAAAGATTAAACAGCTCGCTGAAACAGCGCGTATGGAGTCTACAGTCAGCTTGAGCCCGGATGAGGTTCAAGGCCAGGTGTTTACCAACAATTTGAACACCTTGACGCTGAACTTTAAACAGACTATGGACGACGGCTCTACGCAGAATGTTGCGGTGAACGTTGACTTAGCCGGTGCAGCCGACATGGATCAGGTGGTTCAAAAAATTACTGCTGCGCTTTCTTCCAACGGTGTTGACGGTGTAAAGGTAGAGAATGTTGACGGAAAGCTCCAAATGACCGTTGACAAGGACAACGAGTTTACTTATCAGTCAGCGGGTGGCTCTCAGTTTGCAATGAAAATGGCCGGCTTCAGCGCAGGTGTCACCACGGAGAAGAGTGAATCGGGTGAAAGTGTCATCAAGGTAAAGGGTGAATTCGATCAGGATCCAAAGGTTGATATGACATTCGATGTTAACTTGGACGGCATTACCAAAACGATTACACTCAAAGACGTTACTGTTGCACAAATGCAAGGCGATGACGTGATTAACTCCATTAACGACCAGTTGAAAAAAGCCTTTGGTGTTACAAACGGCGAGCAAAATATGAAGGTTGAAAAAGTGGGGGATGCGAGCAGCGGCTATAGCCTTAAGTTCAGCATGTCGCAGAAGCTGACCGATGAAAAGGGACATTCCTTTACGTTGACCGGTGCCGACTTGACCACCCTGGGCATTACGCCGGGTTCTTCCAGCGTAGTAAGCTACTCCACAAAGCTGAGCAGCTTGGCAGGCGTACAGACTGGCTCGAATGGAAAATATAGCTTCAACTTGAACGGAGAGACCTTTGAGTTTGAAGCAGATGCAACTTTGGGCGACTTAATCAACACGGTGAACGACAGCGATGCCGGTGTGAAGATTTCTTACTCTTCGCTTTCTGATACTTTTGTTATGGAGACAACCTCCAGTGGTGCAGGCTTTGGCATTGAAATCGACGATACGGCAAGCGGACTTCTGAAAGGCATCTTTGGCAATGCTCAAGGCTTGGATTCCGGAACGGTTTCCATCAGGGGTAAAGACGCGATTGTTGAGATAGACGGTGTAGAAACAACCCGCAGCAGCAATACAATTACCATCAATGGCATTACGATGGAATTGACTAAAGCTGACCCCAACGAAGAAATCGTGATTGGCACAGAGCGTGACGTTGATAAGATTGTTGAGGGCTTTAAATCCTTTGTCGAAGATTACAACGCGATGCTGGATAAGCTCAACGGTTACATGAATGAAGACCCTGAGTATAAAGATTATGCTCCGCTGACTGAGGAGCAGAAAAAAGAAATGACCGAGAGCCAAATCAAGCTTTGGGAAGAAAAAGCAAAAACCGGCTTGGTTCGCCGTGACTCTACAGTGGAAGCGTTTTTGAGCGAGATGCGCACCATTATGTATACCACGCCCGAAGGTTCCAACATTGCGCTTTACAATATTGGCATTGAAACTGGTAACTATAAAGAAAAAGGAAAGTTGGTTCTCGATGAGACTGCACTGCGCAATGCTTTGGCCAACGATCCCAGTGGTGTAGAACAGTTGTTCACACAGGCACAGGATGGATTGGCGAAGCTGTTGGATGATTCTTTGAAGAATGTTGCCAATACCAGCAGCGGCAGCCCGGGTATGCTGGTACAAATGGCCGGTGCGAAGGGGTATAGCTCGGAAGGAAACAATACGCTTTCGCGTGAGGTGGTCAGCATTGAAGATCGAATTGAGCAACTGAAGTCGATTTATGAAAAGCAAAAAGAGCGCTACTGGAAGCAGTTTAACACGATGGAGCGGGTACTGGCCAATATGAGTTCACAGAGCAATTACCTTTCGTCCCAATTTTTCAGCTATTAAAAAATGAGGAGAAGTGAACACGGATGCTTCAAAACAGATACCAAGCGTATAAGCAGCAGTCGGTTATGACGATGACGCAGGGCGAAATGCTCAACACGTTGTATGACGGACTGCTCAAGGCTCTATATACAGGCCAAAAAGCTTTGGGAAGCCGTGACTATGCCCTTGCTAACCAGGAGTTCGTTCGCGCGCAGAAGATTTTAAACTACTTAAAGGCCACGTTGAATCACAAATATGACATTGCGAACAATTTGGAAATGTTGTATAATTTCTTCTTGCAGGAGATCATTAAGGTGAACGTGAAAAAATCGGAGCAAAATTTGTCCGTCGTCATCGAAATGATCACACAGCTTCGGGATGCTTTCGTTCAAGCGGACAAAAACGCCCGCAAGCAGGGGTAATGGTATAAACTGAAAAGGAGAGACGCAAATGTTTTTTGATTCTAAAAAGCTGAATGCGTTGGAATCTGGCATTTCTGCAACATGGCAGCAGCAACAGCTTCATTTGCAGAATATGGCCAATGTTTCTACGCCCGGCTACAAAGCCAAAAGCATGGTGTTTGAAGAGGTTTTGGCTGGCACAAAACCTACCGGAACGTACAGCGCAAAAGTGATTGAGCGCACCGATACGCAGGTGCGTGCAGACGGAAACAATGTGGACAGCGATGTGGAAAGCATGGAGCTCTATAAGGCTTATGTGCAGTACAGCATGCTGATGGATAAGGTGAGCGGCGAATTTAAAAATTATCAAACCGTTCTCAATTCCTCGATTAAATAAACCGGGAGGGCAGCGGTATGGCTTTTTTAGGTTCACTTGACATCGTGGGTTCGGCCTTGTCGGCAGAGCGCACACGCATGGATGTCACCCTTCAAAATATTGCAAATGCAAACACGACACGCACAGAGGACGGTACGCCCTATCGCCGCCAGCAGGTGGTATTTGAAGAGCGCGAGCTGGACTTTGAGACAGCGTTGACGCAGGCAGAAGCAAATGCAACCGGCGCTTCGGGGGCTTCGCGCACACAGACGAAAGGCGGTGTTCGCGTGGCAGATGTGGTGGAAAGTGACCGTGACTTCCTTTCGGTTTATGACCCCACCCATCCGGACGCGGATGAAAACGGCTATGTGCTGTACCCCAATGTGGATACCACAGAGGAAATGCTGGACATGATGACCTCTACAAATGCATATAACGCCAACTTAACAGTGCTTTCCGTGATGAAAGCAATGATCAACAAAACGCTGGAAGCGGGTAAATAAGCGTTCCGGTATAAAAAAGGAGAGGGATCGCCACGATGGATACCAATCAGAACTTTGCGGAGCTGACAGAAAAAGAGGGAAGCGAGCTGGAGGGAAAATACCTCACGTTTTGGACGGACGGCCAGCTGTTTGCTATTCCCATTGCGAATGTCATGCAAATTGTCCAAATGCAGGAAATTACCGAAATTCCGGAGTTTCCCATGTATGCGAAGGGCGTAATTGATTTGCGCGGAAAGATGATTC
>ERZ1643246.4435-NODE-4435-length-11090-cov-15.468962_pt1 | contig 11090 bp, 11 predicted proteins | sample MGYA00579265_ERZ1643246 | MGnify/ENA primary metagenome ERZ1643246 (study PRJEB29033, sample SAMEA4952261) | chicken gut metagenome | biome: Broiler Chicken; feature: Gastrointestinal Tract; material: Caecum | place: Ireland | collected 2018 | study: Broiler...
CGGCGGCCAGCGACGAAGCACAGCCGGTAGTCCCCAGCGGAATTATCCGCCCCACCCCCGAAGAGGAAGAAGCATACTGGAACAGTCTCAGCGAAGAAGAAAAACAGCTCATCGCGGAAAAAGAGGCGGAAGCTGATCGGATTGCAGAGGAATGGGCGAAACAGCCCATGACGCGCGCGGCCACGAAGATTTCCATTCCGGGGACATTTACCATTTACCAGCAGGAAGAAACGATGTATTGCGCCCCGGCTTGTGTGAAAAGTATGATTCAATATCTCAATGGTTCCAGCCCGAGTCAAAGTGTGATTGCCGGAGAGATGGGCACTAGTTTCTTGACGGGTACTCCCGTGATCAATATTGCTCCATACTTAAATGAAATGGTGGACGAAGTGTACATCAGATCAGCCAATCCGAGTTTGGCTGCATTTAAAGCCAGCGTTTATGCAACGATTGTAGATTACAAAGATCCTGCAATGATGGCCATGGTCAATCACAATAGTTCTTATTGGCATTACAATACAGACGGTCATGCAGTTGTCATCAACGCAATTTACAGCGACCGGAACACGGTACAAATAGCAGATCCTGCAGGTAGCAAATATAATAAATCGTTTTACACGAAATCTTCTTCTATTGCAAATACAGTTTGCACGGATTTGATTTGGTAACAGAAAAAGGGCGTTGATGCGTCTCGTATCAACGCCCTTTTCAATTAATGATATAGGAGGAATTATTGGTGAAAATTTCATTTATAAAGAGGCTGACTTGTTGTTTGATGTTTCTTCTCCTCTTTTTAATAGTTTTGAATGGATGTAATAATAAATCGACTAATAATAAAACAGATATTGTAAATACCGCTGATAAGCTAAATGCTACTTTGGAAATTCGGGATGCAGATAAAAACCTGATAGACGAATTACAATACTATGGTTCATACTTTCTCCCAGGGGGAATGATTTACTACCAAATTCCGGAGAGCTCTTCTTGGGGAGTAAATGGGAATTATACTGCAAATTTTTATTGGTATGAATGGGAGACAAAAGAAAGTGAATTGTTGGGAACTATTTCGGATATCGCTCATATTACGACGGGTCCAGTATACATAGATAGCCATTTGTATATGTATGTGATTACGGGGGATTTATATACAGAAGAGCATTGGCTGAAGTTGATAGACCTCGATATTGAGAATCTTACTATGACGGAAATCTTCTCGGAGAAGGATGGATGCCCTTATAACAGCATGGCAGCCCAGGGAGACCGGCTCTTAATGGGCAAGGTGCTCACAGGAGGGGCCAGTTATCTGGAGGAATACAATACCAAAACTGGGGAGAGGAAAATCCTTTTAGAGCCGGAATTTGATGCAGATGCCTGGGAAGGAGATACCATTCGGAGCGTTACCAGCGATGGAAAGACCATCTCCCTTATTGTTGTGGAGGGCCATGGCGAAAATTCAGACCAGCTTCGCATGGATGTCTATGATTTGGATATGAATTTCCTGCACTCTGTGGATTTGTCCCATATTTCTTCGGATAATAACGAATTACGTGATTGGGTGGCGTGGTTTGTAGTTTCCGGCGATATAGTTTACTATGAAAGTTATAGTAATAATTCATTTTTAGGCCGAATTGAAAATGGAAAAGCAGAAAGAATTTTAGAGACTACCGGCGACCCGGGACAATATATATTTTCCACTGCCGTTGAAACCCAGCGGGATACCCGGACAGGGGTATTCATTAGAGCCTTTGATAATGATGAACATTATATTTATCGAGTAAATTATACGGATGGCTCTATGGAGAGGGCGTCTTTCTGTCCAGAAGAAACCGACGAGGTGCTTCAAGGGTTATGGAGAGATGGAGATGATAATCTGTTCATTGGAATGGATGATATGGAGAGCAGTGCTGCTCAGACTGGAGTTACAGTAATTTATCGTGTCCCCCTCTCCGAGCTGGAATTCGAGCCCTTCTTATAACCGTTCTCCATACAAAAGGAGCCGCCTGCTTTTTGCCGGGCGGCTCCTTTCTATGTAAAATGCAATTTTGTCGGGGTCCATCAGCGGCCCAGCACAATAGTGGCGGTGCCGTCCTCAGCTACAGAGAGCCGCATGGGCTGGATGTATTTCCGCCGGAACTGAGCGGTTTCTATTTCGGTCATGTCGATGCGGGTGTTGGTAATGGCTGTCTCAAACATTTCCTTGACGTTGACGCTCATGTGCTCAGCCAGATAGTCCTCCATTTCATAGAGGAGGGCCAGCTCACGGATGCGGGCGTCGCTGGTATTGAAGTCGTTGAGAGCGCAGAAGAAGATGCCCCGCTGGGCCAGCTCCGCCTTGAGGCTGGGGCTGCACTTCTCGTATTCATACATTACCAGGAATTTGGCGTCGGGCATCTCCTGGATGAGGCCCCAGTAGTCGGAATCCGAGGCGGCCAGGATAAAGGAGGAGACCCCGTTTTTGTAGTGCTCCCGGCACACCCCTGCAGCCATGCGCACATCTACCTGGCTTTCGCTTCCAATACCCGCTCCGCTAAAATCCGTTCAGTGGGGATGGCGGTGAGGCGGTTCAGGAGCTTCCAGGTGGAGGAAGTGTGGACGTCGTCATAGAGGAGGATTTTGTCAATTTTTCCAGCTTCCTCTTCGCTGAGGCTGGAAAGGGCGGCGTACAGCCGGTAAGCGCTGCTGTTCTCACAGTCCACTGCCAGGATTACCGATTCACTGCTGTCGATGAAATCGTAAATTGCCCGGCGGGTCTCATCGGAAATATCCGAGACCTTGCTCATATCGTCAAAAAGGTCCCGGTTTTCCTCATAGAGCCAGGTAACGAACTTTTTGTCGTTGAGGAGCAAGTTTCCCTTATCTTTTGGAGACCAATTCATGTACACATGGTAAGGATAGTAATTATAATTGCCGTAGTATTCTGCGGCGGCATTTTTACAGCCCTCCGCTGTGTCGCCCCGGGGCATGAGGAACAAATCCTTCACATAGTCAAAATTCAGCCAAGTGGGAAAGAGCCGGCGCACATTGCCAATGTGATTTTTAATGTGCCCGTTAATATCAAAGAGATAATTTTGCAGCTGATAATTGGCCTTGATAATCCGGACCCCCATGTCCGAAAGGGCCTGGAGGGCATCCTGGGGAATGTATTCCGGCAGAGTATGGAGGTTTTTCAGATCGTAGTAGATGGCATGGTTAATTTTGCTGTACTTTTTCTCAATGGCCGTGCGCAGAATGCAGAGATTCCGGATAATGGAGGCTTCCCGGTCCTGGGAAAGCTCTTGAAAGATTTCCATTTTCAGCGGGGAATGTTCGTTTTCAAAAATATGCTTGGGGACGCCCAGCAGGAATCCGACCCGGGAAACAATTTCAAAGGTGCTGTTTTTCCACCAGCCTTCCTGTTCGGCCTGCTGGGCCTCTTCTTGGGTTTCCTCTTCTACATGGGTGTCATCCAGTTCGATTTCTCCTGAAATTTTCACGGCGTTTTCTCCAAATCTGGATTTAAGCAGTTCAATTGTCATTCTGTCCATACTTCCACCATCCTTTACTTTATAGTTTTATATATTGTGATTGAATAAAAAATTCCCTCCCGGACGGTTCAAAAACCGCTCCGCCCGGGAAGGAACCAAGCCGGAAGTTTCTCCGGCGAACATTGCAGCATTTGAAAGGTTACTGTTTCAAAAGGGACGGCGCTCTGTTACACCGCCTGCCAGCCCAGCGCAAAGGCCTTCCGGTTCATCTCCAGGAACTTGGCAGGGACGGTTTCTTCAATGGCTTTCAGCCATACCTCTTGCTCCCCGCCCAGGCTCTTGGCCATGGCGCCGATAAGCACCACGTTCACCGCCTTGGCGGAGCCAGCCTCTTCCGCCAGAGCCAGGGCGTCCAGGGCCAGCACCCGCACGCCCTTCTTTTCCATATTTTCCAGCAGGCCCTCGGGGTAGGTGGTGCTGCCGGTGACAACAGGCATGGGGTCCATCTTCTGGGTGTTGACCACCACGGCGCCGCCCTTCTTCAGATAGGGCAGGTACCGGGCGGCTTCCAGCTGCTCAAAGGCCAGGACGATGTCCGCCTCGCCCTCTTCGATAATGGGGGAATAGACCTTCTCCCCATAGCGCACATAGGTCACCACGGAGCCGCCGCGCTGGCTCATGCCGTGGACCTCCGAAACCTTGACGTCATATCCTTCTGCGGCCATGGCCGCGCCCAGCAGGCGACTGGCCAGCAGGGTGCCCTGGCCGCCCACGCCTACGATCATTACGCTCTTTCCGTTTTTCATTTTGCAGTCCCTCCAATGGCTTTTTTGGGGCAGAGGCTCTCGCATACGCCGCAGCCCACACACTGGGTACGGTCGATGCAGGCTTTGCCGTCCCGGATGCTGATGGCCGGGCAGCCGATGCCCAGGCAGGCCTTACATCCGATGCAGGAATCCGTGTCCACAGTCAGGGGCGGATTGTGCTTCACATATTTCAGCAGGGCGCAGGGCCGGCGGCTGATAATCACCGAAGGCTCCTCTGCGGCCAGTTCCTCTTTCAGGGCCTGCTGTACGGCGGGCAGGTCATAGGGGTCTACCACCCGCACCCGGTTGATGCCCACGGCGTGGCACAAGGCTTCCAGGTTCACGGCGCTGGTGGGGTCGCCCTTGATGGTGTAGCCGGTGGTGGGGTTCTGCTGGTGGCCGGTCATGCCGGTGATGGAGTTGTCCAGGATAATCACCACGGAATTGCTCCGGTTATAGGCGATGTCGATAAGGCTGGTAATGCCGGAATGGATAAAGGTGGAGTCGCCGATGACCGCCACGGATTTTTTCTCGGCTTCCTCGCCCCGGGCCTTGTTGTAGCCGTGAAGGGCCGACACCGAAGCGCCCATGCAGATGCAGGTATCCATGGCGCTCAGGGGCGCGGAGGCTCCCAGGGTATAGCAGCCGATGTCGCCGCTGACATAGACCTTGGCCTTTTTCAGGGCGTAGAACAGGCCGCGATGGGGGCAGCCGCAGCACATTACCGGCGGGCGGCCGGGAATTTCCGTTTCCAGGCGGACAGATTCCGGCAGAGGACGGTCCATGAGCCGGCGGATGAGATTCTGGGAGAACTCCCCGCACCGGGGGAACCGATCCTTGCCGATGACCTTCATGCCCAGGGACTTGCAGTGGCTCTCAATAAAGTCGTCCAGCTCCTCAATGACGTAGACGGTCTCGTTGGCGGCGGCAAATTCCAGCAGAAGGCTGTCGGGCAGGGGATGCACCATGCCCAGCTTTAAGTAGTTGACGGAATCCCCCAGGGCTTCCCGGGCGTACTGATACACCGCGCCGGAAGCAATCACGCCCACAGAAGCGCCGTTGTTCTCAATTCGGTTGATGCCGGAGGTTTCGGACCATTCCCGCAGGGCACAGGTGCGCTCTTCCACCTTTACATGCTTGGGCTTAGCGAAAGCCGGCAGCATGACATTTTTGGCGGGGTTCTTCTCATAGGGCTTCAGAGGCACGTCTTGACGCTCTCCCAGCTCTACCAGGGAGCGGGAGTGGGCGATGCGGGTGGTGAGCCGCAGAATCACCGGGGTGTCAAACTGCTCCGAGAGCGCATAGGCCCGCATGGCGTATTCCCGGCATTCGGCGGAATCGGCGGGCTCCAGCATGGGGAGCTTGGCCGCCCGGGCATAGTGGCGGGAATCCTGCTCATTCTGGGAGGAGTGCATTCCCGGGTCGTCGGCCACGCCGATGACCATGCCGGCGTTGACGCCGATGTAGCTCATGGTGAACAGGGGGTCGGCGGCTACATTGAGGCCCACGTGCTTCTGGGCGCAGAAGGAGCGAGCCCCGCCAAAGCTGGCTCCGGAAGCCACTTCCATGGCCACCTTCTCGTTGGGGGCCCACTCGCAGGTGAGCTCGTCGTATTTGGCAGCGGCCTCGGTAATCTCGGTGCTGGGAGTGCCGGGATAGCTGGAAACTACCCGCACACCGGCTTCATACAGACCCCGGGCAACGGCTTCATTGCCCAAAAGGAGTTCTTTTTTTGACATCTGGATAACCTCCATCATAGAATAAAATTCCAAAAAAAATTGCGCGAAAGAAGGGTTCTCCCCAAAAAATAAAAGTGATTCATATCCATTATACAGGAAAGAGACAATTTTCGCAAATCATTCGCCCAAAACCACGCAAAAAATGTTCCTCACCGACAAAAGCCGGGCCGCTTTGCAGCAGCCCGGCAACATTCAGCTTTTGTTTTGGAGGGAACGGCGGCGGTATGCAGAACGCCCTATATGCAGCAGGGCCAGGGGAACCAGATAATAAAGGGCGTTCAGCAGGCTGCCCCAAGCCGGGGCGCTGTTGCCCAAGGGGTCCTGAGACAGGGAATACCAACATATCCCCACATGGAGCACCATGGCGCACAGCAGAAGAAGATTCACTGTCCAAAAAACTTTCTTTTTCACAGTGCTTTCGCTCCTTTTCTTGTTAAATAAGAGGCGTTCGGCCTCACAGAAGCTGGGCAATCTCCGGGAAGGGCTCCAGGCTCCGCTGCAAAATCCCCGTCACATAGGCAATGAGGATACCGTAGTTGGTCATGGGCACCCCCTGCTCCCGGGCCCGGGCCGCACGAGACTGCATTTCCCGTTCGTTGAGCATACAGGCCCCACAGTGGACGATAAGCTTGTACTGGGTCAGCTCCTGGGGGAATTCCCCGCCGCTGGTGAACTCGAATACCGGCTCTTTCCCGGTTTTCTGGCGAATCCAGTTGGGGATTTTCACGGTGCCGATGTCGTTGCACTGGCGGTGGTGGGTGCAGCCCTCGGAGATCAGCACCTTGTCTCCGTTTTCCAGGGATTCCAGAGCCTTCACGCCCCGAATGGCCCCGGGCAGGTTGCCCTTATACCGGGCGAAGAGAATAGAGAAGGAAGTCAGGGGAATGGAGGTGGGGACGTCCGCCGACACCTTTTTAAAGGCCTGGCTGTCGGTGATGACCATGCGAGGCGGCTCTTTCAGGGCAGCCAGCCCTTGGGGAAGCTCGGTTTCTTTCGTCACCACCGCCATGGCCCCGGCGTCCAGAATATCCCGGATGGTCTGCTGCTGGGGCAGGATCAGCCGGCCCTTGGGGGCGGCCTCGTCAATGGGGGTCACCAGAACCACCAAATCGCCGGGGGAGAGCAGGTCGGCCACAATGCGGCGTTCCGGCCCGGAGGGGCGCAGGGCGGCGATGGCCTCTTTCAGCTCCCGGATGTTTTCGCCTGTGGCAGCGCTGACCCAGAGGGCAGTTTCCCCTTGGGGAGCCACACGGGGCGCATCTTTTGCCAGACGGTCGCACTGATTCATGACGATAAGGCGGGGGAGCTTTTTCTCCCGGAGCAGTTGGAGCAGCGCCTCATCCTCCGGGTGCATCCCTTCGGCGGCGTCAATGACCAGCAGGGCAATGTCGGTCTTATCCAACACCTGCCGGGCCTTTTCCACCCGCATGGCTCCCAGTTCGCCCACATCGTCCAGGCCGGGGGTGTCGGTGAGAAGCACCGGCCCCAGAGGGAGCAGCTCCATGGCCTTGGAGACCGGGTCGGTGGTGGTGCCCTTCTGCTGGGAGACAATGGCCAGGGATTGTCCCGTCAGGGCATTGATTAAGCTGGATTTTCCGGCGTTGCGGCGCCCAAACAGACTGATGTGGACGCGCTCGCTGGATGGAGTGGAATTGAGGCTCATAGGATTACCGCCTTTCTGTTAAAGAATAAAGAAAAAAGGTGAAAAAGAGGCGCGGAGCGAATACACAGCCCCCGGGCAGAAGCCCAGCAAAAGGGAAGGGAACGCTCAAAAGAAGCTGCGCAGCGCGAGCCCCCAAAGAGAGATCTCTCGTCAGGGCTGGCGTTTGGCCCGGTCGCCCCGGTCGCAGACCACCTGATAGCCGATGGCCGCCATGCTCTCCTGGAGCCGCCGCAGGCCTTCGGCCGCCTCACTGCCGGAATGGAGCTTGTTGTCGTACAGGGTGTACTTGTCCCGCACGTCCTCCGGGGAGAGGTTGGGCATGACCACGTTGGCCCCAGCCAGCATCCCCTGTTCCCGGCCGTTGGGAAGCAGGGTGCCCAGGGCCGTGGTGGCCGGCAGCAGCACTTGGGGAAGCAGAATCCGGATTAAAGAGAGCAAATACAGGGTCAGTTCCCCACTGCCCGCCGGTTCCCCGGCAAAGGGGGTGTCGTGATGGGGTAAAAAGGGCCCAATCCCCACCATGTCCGGCTGAAACTCCTGTAAAAACACCAGATCCTTTGCCAGCGTCCCCACCGTTTGCCCCGGAGACCCCACCATAAACCCCGCACCGGTCTGGAAGCCCAGCCGTTTCAGGGTCCGCAGGCAGTCCAGCCGGTGGGAAAGGGAGAGCTCCGGAGGGTGGAGACGGCGGTAATGGCATTCATCGGCGGTTTCGTGGCGGAGCAGATAGCGGTCTGCCCCGGCCTCCCGGAATTTCCGGTAGCTTTCCTCTTCCCGCTCTCCAATGGACAGGGTTACGGCGCATTCCGGCCACCGCTTTTTTATGGCCCGCACCAGTTCACAGATGCGCTCATCGGTGAACCAGGGGTCCTCTCCACCCTGAAGCACAAAGGTGCGGAACCCCAGCTCCCAGCCGGTTTCGCAGCAGGAGAGGATTTCTTCCCGGTTCAGCCGGTAACGGGGGGCGTTCCGGTTGCTCCGGCGGATACCGCAGTAAAGGCAATCGTTGCGGCAGTAGTTGGTGAATTCAATCAAGCCCCGGATAAAGACTTTTTTCCCATAAAAAGGCTCCCGGAAATCCCGGGCCAGTTCCGCCGCCTGGGCGGCCAGCTCGGGGGTATAGCCCCCAATCAAGGCCTCCCATTCCAGCGGAGCCAGCCGGTGTTCCCGGGAGAGCTTTTGCAGCAATTGGGTAGGATGCCCTGGAATCACGGCTTTTCCTCCGATGCATCCTCCAGCCGGGCATATACGGTTTTGCTGCTGACGCCGGGGAGCATCCCCAGCTTGCCGGACAGGGCGCTGATTTCTGATTGGGGGGCATCCAGCACCAAACTGATAATGGACACCTGGCGTTTGTGGTAGGGAATGCCCATGCGGCCGATAATGCGCTCTGCATACTGATGGAGCAGGTCGTTGATCTTTTCGGCGGAATCCAGGTCTTCCACCACGATACCAATGAGGGCTACGCGGTTTTCATTATTTTCCATGCAGAAACTTCCTTTCTATGATTGATTTTTATCTTCTGTGGAAGATGAATTTTAGAAAAACCTTTTTATGGGGTGGCAAGCTGATGAATAGAATACTGCCGGTAAAACAGAAAAGCGCCTTCGAAAAAACGAAGGCGCAAAACAACAAAGAGCACAGTTTCGCTTCCTCCGCAGAAAATACCTTTGGACTCAGCTTGCACCTTTATCATAGCATACCCCCGACGGGATTGCAAGAGAACCTGTGGGAATGCGCCTTTTCTCATTGACAAGACAGCGCCAGATGTTTATTATAAAAGTATAAAAAACATTTTGGATTCACATAAAAACCAGACTCTATGCAAAAAGGAGGCGCGGTATGGAACTGCGAGACAAAAACGGGCTTACCGAGGCGGAATTCCTGGCCCAATATCGTCCCGGGGACTACCCCCGGCCGTCGGTGGCGGCGGATATCGCCATTTTTTCCCCGGGAGAGGAAGGCCCCCAGGTGCTGCTGATACGCCGGGGCGGCCATCCCTGTTTGGGCCAATGGGCTCTGCCTGGCGGGTTTGTGGAACCGGGGGAGACCGTGGGCCAGGCTGCCGCCCGGGAGCTTTGGGAGGAAACCGGCGCCGCCGGGATTGCGCCCCAACAGCTCTTTACCTTTAGTCAGCCGGGCCGGGACCCCCGAACCTGGACTATGAGCGTGCTGCATATGGCGGTGGTGCCCCGGGAGAGGCTGGCGGTGCAGGCCGGAGACGACGCCGCTGACGCCGGCTGGTTCCGCCTGGAAATGAAAGAGGAGCAGCCGGGAACCTATTTCCTGCGCCTGACTAAGGGGGAGGAGGTTTTGGAGGCCCGGGTAGCCCGGCAGGAAAACGCCCCGGACGGCCCCTTTGTGATTTTGGAAAACCATGGTCTGGCCTTTGACCATCCCAAGCTGCTGGCTTTGGCGGCGGAACATTTTGGTGCGCTGCCGGCCCCTTCCCGGAAAAAAGAGGATTTCTGAACCGGGAAATGGCTGCATATTCCATATAAAGAAGTATTGCTGCAGGCGGGCCCAGGGGCCAGGCCTGAGAGGAAGGAGCTATGACAATGAATCAATCCCTTTGTATCCGCAATCTGTTTGACCTGAACCACACCGCTGCCGCTTCCCTGCTGGAAAAGTGCACCTACCCATGGGAAGCTTTGCCGGAAATCGGGGAGTTTATCCGTCAGATAGGGCCAGCCCTGCCGGAAAACGAGTATGAACAGCGCTGGTCCGGGGTGTGGATTCACCGCAGCGCCCGGCTGTACCCCAACTGCTATATCGGCGGCCCCTGCATTATCGGGGCCAATACCGAGGTGCGCCCCGGCGCGTTCATCCGGGCCAACGCCCTGGTGGGAAAGGACTGCGTTGTGGGCAACTCTACGGAATTAAAGAACGTGATTCTCTTTGACCATGTCCAGGTGCCCCACTACAACTATGTGGGGGATTCCATTTTGGGCTATCACGCCCATATGGGAGCCGGCGCCGTTACCTCCAACGTGAAGCAGGATCGGACTTTGGTCACCGTAAAGACCCCGGAGGGCCGGCTGGAAACCGGTCTGAAAAAGTTTGGCGCCATTCTGGGGGATCATGTGGAAGTGGGCTGCAATTCCGTTTTGAACCCGGGCACGGTTGTGGGCCGGGGCAGCCGGGTGTATCCCCTCTCCATGGTGCGTGGTCTGGTGCCGGAAGGGCACGTTTATAAAAATGCAGGGGAAATCGTGGAAATCCACTATTGATAGGGGCTGCTTGACAGCGGGAGGAATTGTAAGATGCAGGATATCAGCATAGAAATTGCCCGGCTGCTCCAATTTGGGATGCAGCGGGGCCTGCTGGAAAAGGCAGACTGCACCTATGCCGCCAACCGGATGCTGGCGGTGCTGGGGCTGGACGGCTGGGATGACGCGGTAGAACCGCCTGAGGAGGC
>ERZ1643246.4439-NODE-4439-length-11081-cov-9.662706_pt1 | contig 11081 bp, 9 predicted proteins | sample MGYA00579265_ERZ1643246 | MGnify/ENA primary metagenome ERZ1643246 (study PRJEB29033, sample SAMEA4952261) | chicken gut metagenome | biome: Broiler Chicken; feature: Gastrointestinal Tract; material: Caecum | place: Ireland | collected 2018 | study: Broiler...
AGATTCGTTTTCATCATACCACATTTCTGCGGTATACACTATTATTAATCACTAACTCCCTCTCATATCCCTTAGACAATAGTTATTGTATCATGTTTCAGTTTCCCTTTCTACATTTTTTCTTAGTGGACATAAAAATGGACAATCTTTTTATTTTATTGTGGCTTTTCCCAAGCAGATTCTTTATAATAGACCTAACAGATACCCTCAATACATCATTATGTTTTATTCAGGAGAAATGATTATGTCACTTTTTTCAGATTTATTAGGGAGCTATATTGCCGCGAAAGATATTAAGTCCAATGAAATGGCCCAATACTGTGGGATCGAACGTTCCTTTATGTACAAAATCATCAAAGGAACCCGACATGTGGCCAATATCGATACCGTACTTATGATGGCCGACTATCTCAGGCTGACTCCATCCGAAAGGAACGATTTTCTTGAATCCTACAAAATTTCATCGGAAGGTCTGGAAAATTATTACCGGAGGAAAAATATTCTCGAACTGTTCGAAAACTTTCGAAAACATTCCGAAGTCTACTCTGTACCGGAGCACCAGCCTTTGTCCTGCTTTTCCAATACTCCAGGAGTTACAACTGTGAACGGGCAAAACGAGATTAACCATCTGCTGTTTCATATTTTATTTTTGGAAGCCCAGTCCTCCAGCCCGGAAATCCGCCTTCTGATTCAGCCGGATTCGGACTTTCTGATGAATCTTCTGCCGACTCTGGGATATGAAAACAAGGAGCTGTCCATCAGTCATATCATCTGCTTCAACTCCAGCGATCAGCTGACAATGGATAAGAAAAACTATAACCTGACCTGTTTAAAGAAGATTCTTCCGGTCTACTGCTGTGCATGCCAGTATCATGTTTACTATTACTATGGGAATCTGATCCACTCATCGGAGGAGCTGCTGCTTTTCCCTTATCTGGTTCTGACATCCCAACACGCCTTTCTCCTTTCCAGGGACATGCACTCCGGCATTTTGTTCCATACAGAAGAAAGCCTGACATTCTTCCAGCAGATTTACAGTCAGTACCTGGAACAGACTTCCTCCTTTGGAGTGACTATGGACGACCTTCCAACACAGCTTGCGTACTTCCACAACTTAAAAGCGGATCTGGACCAGAACTACTGCTTCCAGATGCTCCCTTGCCTGACTTATGGTATTCCAGATTATTTTTTCGAAAAATACATTTATCCGGATCTTCCGAATCGCTCCCTTTTGATCCAGATGCTGACGGATTATGTACATGATCTCAGGAAAAGATTTACGGAACATCCGATGCTTTTTATCTTTTCGGAAGAAGGGCTGAAGCGTTTTCTTTCCACAGGCCGGATTCCGGAATATCCACCGGAAGCATACCGCCCATTCGAGCCAGAGGACCGTCACGTTCTTGTCAGAGAATTTCTCAGGCTCTGCCCGCACGAAAATATACGAATGCTCAAACACACCATCGGAGATCTGGACAACGAACTGTTTATGTACGTGAACCATCAAAACGGCTATCTGATGTTCCCATCCTCCAACCCGGACCATATGATCTGCCTGGACATCACAGAGCCCGGACTGCTCCACGGCTTCTTTGATTTCTGTGAACATCTGGATGAAGATCTGTTCTTTACAGAAGAGGAAGCAGTGGAGATCATCTCTTCCACCCTCTCAGAAACCGAAGGAGCGGCTAAATAAACCGTTTATCAGGAGGATATTTAGGAAGACGGATTCTATCAATACAGAAGATGTTTCTTCAACAGAATATGCCTATGCAGAGTTTCAAATAAGTTCAGATTGAAAAAGAGGGGGGGCGTGATTTTCAATTGCTATATATAAAAATATTGTCCAGCAAATGCTGGACAATATAAGCTTTGAACTATATGTGCATCCAATCACTCTCTTCGTAATCTACCGCACACTTTTTCTGTCTTCCATTATGATCTTCAGCAGGAATTCTCTCGCTTCATGAGCCTTTGTCTTATCCATGGCTTCCACACCTGCCAGCGGATATTCCATTCCAAGCTGTTCATACTTTTTTGTTCCCATTGTGTGATAAGGAAGCACTTCCAGGCCTTTCAGGTTTCGGAAACCGGAGATCAGATGTCCCAGTGCCTCCAGTTCTTCTTTCCCGTCAGTAATTCCAGGCACCACAACGTGGCGGATAATCATCGGAACTCCTGCCGCTTCCAGAGCTTTTGCAAATGCCAGTACCGGTGCCTGCTCCTGACCGGTCAGCTCTTTATGCCCCTCCGGAAGACTGTGTTTGATATCCAGCAGCACCAGATCTGTTACCTTAAACAGCTTCTCAAACTCTTCTTGTCTTGATTCCCTGTACACGATACCGGAAGTATCCAGGCATGTATGGATCCCGGCCTCTTTCGCTTTCGAAAAAAGCTCCGTCAGAAATTCAAGCTGCAGCAGAGGTTCGCCGCCTGTCGCTGTAATGCCGCCTTTTTTGTAAAACTTTTCATTATGGCTGTATGCTTCCAGAAGCTCCTCCACTGTCATGAGATTTCCCTGGTTCGGCTGCCAGGTGTCCGGATTATGACAGTACTTGCACCGCATCGGACACCCCTGGAAAAAGATGACAAAACGAATTCCGGGACCGTCCACGGTCCCGAAACTCTCTGTCGAATGAATATATCCCTGATTACATTTCGTCATGGAATGTTCTGGAGATAACCTCATCCTGCTGTTCTTTTGTCAGCTTATTGAAGTTTACTGCGTATCCGGACACACGTACAGTAAGCTGCGGATACTTTTCCGGATGAGCCTGTGCATCCAGAAGCGTATCTTTTGTAAATACGTTTACATTCAGGTGATGTCCGCCTTTTTCGGCATATCCATCTAATAAACCAACAAGGTTGTCAATCTGAGCTTCACTGATTTTCATATGATTGTCCTCCTTTATATTGTTATGATTATTCTTCGTCATCTAATGTTGCGTTTGGCTCACAGCATGCGCAGTCCGGCTCCAGTTCAAAAGCAATGTCGTCAAAGAGGATTGCATCATCTTTTCCGAGTGCTCCAGGAATGATGGAGAAGGTATTGGAAATACCATCCTGCGCGTCTTTAAACGGCAGTTTCGCTACAGAGCTTAAGGATGCTACCGCACCATGGCTGTCTCTGTGATGCATCGGGTTTGCTCCCGGTGCGAACGGCTCTCCGCCTTTTCTTCCATCCGGAGTGGATCCTGTATTCTTTCCGTATACGACATTGGATGTGATCGTAAGGATGGATGTGGTCGGGATACCGCCACGGTATGTGTGGTTTCCTTTTACATAGGACATGAACTCATGTACAATGTCGTATGCGATCTGGTCCGCACGGTCATCATCGTTTCCGTATTTCGGGAAGTCTCCTTCGATTTCGTAGTCTACTACGATTCCGTTTTCATCGCGGACTGTCTTTACCTTCGCATACTTGATTGCGGAAAGGGAGTCAGCGACAACGGAAAGTCCTGCGATACCTGTCGCAAACCAACGTGTCACTTTCTTGTCATGCAGTGCCATCTGGATTCTCTCGTAGCAGTATTTGTCATGCATGTAGTGGATAATGTTCAGCGCGTTGACATAAACCTGTGCGAGCCATTTCATCATATCGCTGAATTTCTCTTTTACTTCTTCGTAATCCAGGTACTCGGATGTGATCGGACGGTATTTCGGTCCTACCTGCTTCTTGGAGATCTCATCCACACCGCCGTTGATTGCGTAAAGCAGACATTTTGCAAGGTTTGCACGAGCTCCGAAGAACTGCATTTCCTTACCTACACGCATGGAAGATACGCAACATGCGATTGCGTAATCATCACCATGTGTCACTCTCATCAGGTCATCGTTCTCATACTGGATGGAAGAAGACTCAATGGATGTCTTTGCACAGAAACGCTTGAAGTTTTCCGGAAGTCTTGTAGACCACAGCACGGTCAGGTTTGGTTCCGGTGCTGTTCCAAGGTTCTGCAGTGTATGAAGGTAACGGTAGGACATCTTTGTAACCATCGGACGTCCGTCGATTCCCATACCTCCGATAGACTCTGTTACCCATGTCGGGTCGCCGGAGAACAGTGCGTTGTATTCCGGAGTTCTCGCAAATTTTACAAGACGCAGCTTCATGATGAAGTGGTCGATGAATTCCTGAATCTGCTCCTCTGTGAAAGTTCCGTTTGCAAGGTCACGCTCAGCGTAAATATCAAGGAATGTAGAAGTACGTCCAAGAGACATTGCCGCACCATTCTGCTCTTTGATTGCTGCAAGGTATCCGAAGTACAGCCACTGGATTGCTTCCTGCACGTTCTCAGCCGGTCTGGAAATATCAAATCCGTAGATCTGTCCCAGTTCTTTTAATTCTTTTAATGCTTTGATCTGCTCGGAGAGCTCTTCTCTCTCTCTTGTAACATCAGAGTACATGATCGTTCTTGTCGTATCTTTCTGATGCTGCTTGTCCTCGATCAGTCTGTCCACACCGTAAAGGGCAACTCTTCTGTAGTCACCGATGATACGTCCACGTCCATAAGCATCCGGAAGTCCTGTGATGATATGGCTGGAACGGCACGCTCTCATCTCCGGTGTGTAAGCATCAAATACTCCGTCATTGTGTGTCTTTCTATGTTTAGTGAAGAATTCAACGATTGCCGGGTCCACATGGTATCCATTCTCTTCGCAGGCCTTTACCGCCATACGGATACCACCATAAGGCTGCAGAGAACGTTTGAACGGCTTGTCTGTCTGGAAACCTACAATCTTTTCCTTGCTTTTGTCAAGGTATCCCGGTCCATGGGATGTAATGGTAGAAATGATTTTCGTGTCCATGTCAAGGACTCCGCCTTTTGCACGCTCCTGCTCGGACAGATCCATGACCTGTGCCCACAAAGCCTTTGTATCTTCTGTCGGCCCTGCAAGAAAGCTGTCATCACCTAAATACGGTGTGTAGTTTTTCTGGATGAAATCTCTTACATTGATTTCTTTTTCCCAGATGCCTCCGCGAAAAGATTCCCATTCTTTTCTCATGTTGATAAATCCTCCTTCAAAATAAACCCTATACTGTTGAGAAACAACTGTTTCTGTTTCATGGGGCTATTATAGCCGATTCGTGAAATCTGTGTCAATGCGTTTCATGTACTATTTCAGGAACAATTCCTGCTTTTTTGCAAATCCTAGCGATTGTATAGGAAAAAATACATATTCCGGGCGGATTCAACGTTTATCATCCCAGAAAAAGAACGTATCCAGCCGGTTCTTTTTATCAAAAATTTTATTGTAATTCACACAATCATCCAGTGTGAGATACATTTCCTCCTGCCCGCCGGACTCATATTCGTGAAACCTTCCGTCCTGTCCCAAATAGGAGACTCCGCTGAATCCCGGTACCATCTCTTTCAAATCAAGCAGATACTGCTCATACTCCGTCAGAGCAGCTCCGGCCGTCTCCAGAGTCATGGCTCCAAGATAATTCATGCTCGTCAGGATACCCTCTTCCTCCGGAATGTCATAATTGGCCCAGATCAAAAACGGTGTCATATAATACTTCTGGTATTCCTCAAAACTCATCTCTTCATTCGTTTTTCCGAAAATATACTGATAAAATTCCTCGGAAAGTCCGGGCATATGATCTCCGAAAAAGACAACCATGGTCGGTTCTTCCGACTGCTCCAGATCCCGAATCAGCCCCTCCAGCGCCTGGTCCGATTCGTGTACCAGGGATAGATACTGCTCCGCCTCCTCATCGGAATATTCCGGCAGCGTAATCTCCCCTTCATATCCCTGATCATTATAAGGAGCATGATTCTGTATCGTGACACAGAACGTAAACAGCGGATCCTCTTCCTCTTCAATTAACGTTTCGATTTTATCAAAGCATACCTCATCCGTCACAAAGTTCCGCTTTGTATCTTCTCCCCGGAAATCATCCAGACTCAGGTACATATCAAACCCCATAGTCTCATAAGTAATCTGACGGTTGTAGTTTGTGGCGATAAAAGGATGAATTGCACAGGTTTGATACCCCTGGGCCTTTAATGTCGATGCCAGAGAAACGTCCAGCCGGTTTCCGATCATGACATACGGCGAATATGTGGATCCAAACATTCTCATGGAAGTACCTGTCAGAAACTCAAACTCTGTCTTTCCGGTTCCTCCTCCCAGCGTAGAAACCATGACATTGCCTTTCATCGTATTTTCTTTCAGACTGTGATAAAAAGGGAGCACCTCTTCCGATACGGCAAAATCTCCCGCCGCATTCAGATCCGCAAATGTTTCATCCATAATTGCGATAATATTCGGCTGTACATCCATCCCGTCTTTTATCGCAGCTTTAGATTCACCGTTCTTGTTCCCTTTCACTGTCTCCTCTACTGTCTCTGCTGAATACCCCTCCGGCTCCGTTACAATGGAATCTCTGGCTCCCTGAATAAAGCACAGCTGCACTCCGTACCGGTAGAAACTGTCCCCAGGGCGGTTGCCGTCCACCGAGACGCCCCAGTTGTCCGGCTGATCAGATGACCTCAGATAATAGATTCCACCTGCCAGAAGCACTATTCCCAGAACACGAATGATCACTTTTGCCATTCGTGTTCTGGCCAGCTTATAATTTCTTCCAGTATACATACAGGTCAGGATACTGATCACGATCACGCCGACAATCACCATATGCAGCGTAATTTCGTAATCGTAATCTCCCGCCACCGTTGCCGCAGTCCCAATATCCAGCAGATCTGCAATCTGCAAGGGCAGCCCACGGAACAGGTAGGTAAAATACGATCCTACAGCCCACACAAAATAAAAGACGCTGCAGATCAGCGCAGCCAGCCGGAGAGAATTGCAGATCAGCAGCAGAATCAGAAAAAAGACCGCTGACACGCAGATACTGATTGCCACATACTGATATGGGATTGCAAACATATTCGGATTATAGATCCATTCCATGATCCAGAACATTCCCGTCCCCATCAAAATGGCAAACAGCAGCGCTTTTGTAAGAGAAAGTCTCCTTATTTTCCACTTCTTTCTCAGAAACAGACAGTAAAACTGCCATCCCACAGCCCCAAACACACCGAATCCCCAAAGACAGAACCACTGCACGATCCCTTTGGCTGATCCATCGTTTGCCTCTCTTCCAAACAGTTTCCAGTGACAGAAAAGGAACGCCATCACCGTCAGCCAGATCACACCCAGTCCAACCACTGCTCCTTTGATCTTTTTCTCTTTCCACCTCGTCCGAATACAGACCAACGGTTCCTCGATTCTCTTTTTCATTTGTATACTACCTCTTCGCCCCGGTTCGGATACAAATCTACACGGGCCTTTCTCCAATATCTCAAGTTCAGACAACCTGCTTTCGCTGTTCTATCTCACTGTCCTTCCCCAGCCTGTATCTTGAACACAAAAAAATCACCGCCCCCAGAGAACTCCCTCTCCAAAAACAGTGATTTAACCTGCGCCATCAGGGGCTCGAACCCTGGACACCCTGATTAAGAGTCAGGTGCTCTACCAACTGAGCTAATGGCGCATCTTACATTTTCTGTTTTGCTCAACGCAAGAGATATTATATTATATAATTCCAGAAAATGCAAGCCCAATTTGAAATTTTTTTATTTTTTGCTTATTTTTTTCTTATTGCCTGTATCTGCTTTTCTCAGCACATCCGCCAGCCTGTCGGTCATCTCCTGTGGTTCTATCATTCCAGTCATCCGAAGCACCTCTTTTCCATTGACAAAAAGAAGGAATGCCGGAATCCCCCGGATCCTGTATCTGGCCGCCAGAAGCGGATTCTGTTCCGTATTCACTCTCCCGGCTTTCATTTCGTCTTCCATCTCTTCTCCAAGCCGTTCAAATACATCCTCCATCATGGAACACTTGCCGCACCATACTGCGTAGAACTCTACCAGAACCGGCTTTTTCTCCTCCAGCACTTCTCTCCGGAAATTGCGCTCTGTCAGTTCTTTCATCACTCACACCGTCCCGATCTGCATCCGGGATTGAGAGCCTTATACAGTTCTTTACATGCTCTTTGCAGAATCCGTATTTTCTTATTCAGCCAGACATTATCATAACAAAATCTACCGCAGGTACAGCAGACCTTTCTCCTGCACTTTTTTCCCATGGCTCCATCCGTCTGCTTTTTTATTATTCTATGCCGGCGTGCTGTTTCTGTTCCTTAACGCTCCACGCTTTTTCTGCCCGCTGTCAATTTGCAGATCGGATTTCCCCTGGAAGAAAACTTTTCCTCATATTCCGTCATGATATTTCCCCTGCTCATTTCCGGATCGTGGTGCAGATCAAAGGTATGTGCCTTCAGCTCCCATCCAGCCTCCCGGACCTGTTCCAGAGAAAATTCAAACAGATCTTTATTATCCGTCTTAAACTCCACAACGCCGTCACGCTTCAGGATATTATCATACCTCTCCCAGTATGCGGTGGAGGTCAGCCTTCGCTTCGCATGCCGTGCCTTTGGCCATGGATCCGAAAAATTCAGATAGATCCGGTCCACCTCTCCTTTTTCAAAGACTTCTTCAATTTCAGCCGCATCCATACACACAAACCGGATATTCGCAGGCGGTTCTTCCATTGCATCCATCCGCTCCAGTGCACGCAGCAGCACGCTGGAATACCGTTCGATTCCAATGTAATTGATATCCGGATGTTCCTGCGCCATCTGCATCAAAAACTGTCCCTTTCCCATACCGATCTCTACCCGGATCGGATGAGTATTTCCAAACACTTCGTTCCAGTGTCCCCTTTTTTCCTTTTCCTGTTTCACTACCGCCTCATGCCCGGCAATGACCTCTCTCGCCCCCGGTATATTCCGAAGTCTCATCCTTCTCTCTCCTCTCTTTTCGTATCTTGCGTCCTTCTTTATCCAAGAGCCACATCCAGAATCATCATCAGCACAAATCCGGCCGCAAATCCAATCGTTCCGATATTACTGTGTTCACCTTCGCTTGCCTCCGGAATCAGCTCTTCTACCACCACATAAATCATGGCTCCTGCCGCAAAAGACAGCAGATATGGCAGCACCGGTGTAATAATCCCGGCGAGCAGAATGGTAATCGCAGCCGCAATCGGTTCTACAGCCCCAGAAAGCATTCCATATAAAAACGACTTCCCTTTTCCCACTCCTTCACTTTTCAAAGGCATGGAAATAATTGCTCCCTCCGGGAAGTTCTGAATTGCGATTCCGATCGAAAGCGCAAACGCTCCCGCCATTGTAATCTCCGTATTCTGAGAAACCATTCCTGCGAATACCACGCCGACGGCCATTCCTTCCGGAATATTATGAAGCGTAACCGCCAGGACAAGCATCGTTGTTTTTTTTAAAGAGCACTTCGGCCCCTCTGACTGCTCCGCTCCCATGTGAAGATGAGGCACCGCCCGGTCCATCACAAGCAGGAACAAAATTCCCAGCAAAAATCCGGCCGCGGCCGGAATAAATGCGTATTTCCCCATATTCTCCGACATATCCATCGAAGGAATTAAAAGCGACCATACGGATGCCGCTACCATGACTCCCGAAGCAAACCCCAGGAGCATCTTTTGAAGGAACGGACGCATCTGCCCTTTCATGAAAAAGACACACGCCGCTCCAAGTGCCGTTCCTGCAAACGGCAATAATAAACCTGCTGCAAGCTGCATTGATTCATCCCTCCTGTCATCTAATATATGATATCCTCTGTCTTTTGTCACATCAAAGCCGGATCACCAGTCCGGGAACCGGCGGATGATTCGGACGATTGTAATATGAGCTCATTATAACGAGATATTTTTTACTGTCAAGGGTTTTCAGATATTCCATCACCGCATCCTTTTCCTCAAACCCGCTGTCTTTTCCACTGTAGATGCACAGACTGATGATCCCGCCCTTCTTTAAAAGGTCCATCCCCTGTCTGAGAGCCTCCAGACTTGTTTCTGCTCTTGTCGCAATATCATGGGAGCCTCCCGGAAGATATCCAAAATTGAATACCACACAGGACACGCTTCCGTAGCCGTCCTCTGTTTTCTCCAGCATTCCTCTGCATCTTTCACTGCCCGCCAGTGCTTCTTTCATCTTTTCGTGGCCGCAGCCAAACAACTCAGCCCGCTCCTCCACTCCTGCTTCTTTCAGACGTTCCCGCGTTTTTTCCAGCGCCTGCCTTTGAATGTCAAATCCTGCTGTCATCCCCTTCCTGCCGGCCAGCTCGCACAGCAAAAGCGTGTCATGTCCGTTTCCGCAGGTGGCGTCTATGCAATAATCCCCCTCCGAAACCTGTTCCCGAATAAACCTCCTGCACCACTGAGTGATCTGATAATTCTCCATCTTGTCCTTTCCTTTCTTTCCCACAAAAAGCAGGCCCGTCTGCAAAGCCTCTTCACGCCTTCCAGACGGGTCTGTTCTCATTTTTACATAAAACAGTATCAGAATTCGAATACCGCTACACCATATGGCGGAAGCTTGTACGGGAATGAATATGGCCTTCCATCGCACTCCTGTTTTACCGCTTTATATATCAGCGGACGCTCTTCCCCTTTTCCTCCGTACTGTTTTTCATCACTGTTCAGTATCAGCTTGTACTGTTTTCTGCGCGGTACGCCTACCCGGTAGTCAGCCCATTCCATCGGCGTAAAATTGCAGACAAACAGCAGATTCTTTTTATTATTCTTTGAATGCCGGATGAAGCTGAAAATGCTTCGGTAACCATCATTCGCATTGACCCACTCAAATCCATATCCGACCGTATCCTGCTCATACATTGCCTTATTCTTTTTATAAAGCTTCAGCAGATCTCTTGTAAAGGCCTGAAGATACTGGTGTTCCGGCTCTTCCAGCAGATACCAGTCCAGCTCCCTTGCCTCGCTCCATTCTCTAAGCTGCGCAAAATCCTGCCCCATGAACAGAAGCTTCTTGCCAGGATGTCCCATCATAAAGGCATATCCCACTTTCAGATTTGCATACTTGTCAAATCCCAATCCCGGCATCTTATTGATCATCGAACATTTCAGATGGACAACCTCATCATGGGAAAGTACGAGGACGTACTTTTCACTGTAGGCATAAGTCATCGCAAATGTCATCTGATTGTGATGCTCTTTCCGGAAATACGGATCCAGCT
>ERZ1643246.4440-NODE-4440-length-11080-cov-30.252698_pt1 | contig 11080 bp, 16 predicted proteins | sample MGYA00579265_ERZ1643246 | MGnify/ENA primary metagenome ERZ1643246 (study PRJEB29033, sample SAMEA4952261) | chicken gut metagenome | biome: Broiler Chicken; feature: Gastrointestinal Tract; material: Caecum | place: Ireland | collected 2018 | study: Broiler...
TTTTATTCATTTACGTTATATCCAGAGTCGCCAGCAGCTTTCATTTTGCGAAAAGTCCAGCTAAATATGTACCATGAAAGATTTACAGGGAGACACTATGAGATTGGATACCGATGGGGCCTGCTGGCAAAACATAGAGGATATAGCAATGTTTAAAACAGCCAAAGCTTACGATTTTCTAAAAGAGTGGCCTAATATTTTGACAAAATGACAGTTATTCGGTACTATATTTGTGATACCGATCTTATTATTAATAGGGATCTGCATTAGCAGATTATAGCGTAAAATTCCTAGAAACAGGTTTAGTGGCATCTGAGATTTCACTCGGATGCTTTTATTATGTCAAAAAGGAGGGCAGTTTAGGTTATACAGTAAGACGGTAAATGGCATCAGCTGTGAAGGTTGGTGCTTTTTTATTTTTAGCAACATATGTAGAAGCTTAATACAGTGGTAACAAATATAAGGAGAGGAGGATCATGACGAGTGAGGAGATAAATACAGCACAGCCGCCTGAAATCATTTTGAAATATGCATATGAGTACAAATTGAAGGAGGATATCTATTATCTCTGGGGTATAAAGATTTGGAGGATATTCAGGCAGAATCACTACTAAAAATGGATCAGCCCTTACAGAAAGTTTATGAAAGACTTGATAGTAAAGAGACAGAAGCAATTCTGAGTATGATTAAGATGCATTTGGAGCTGGAAGGTTATCTGGTAATGACAGCAACTGAAGGGCGGGAAGCGCTTACTCAACTTTCGAATGCTCCGGATCTTATATTATTGGATATCAATATGCAGGGGATGAATGGGATTGATTTGTGCAGTTCTATACGAGACTATGATAATGTGGTGATTAACGGTAGAGAATACCGGACAGCGGACTATCTGGATAATATGCCGATTTATGACGCTGAAGATTTTCAGATTACAAAAAGTTATTATATCATTTTCAGCAGTCAGCAGCTTGCGTTGGAGCAATGGCAGACCGGGAAAGAAGAGGGGAACTCCTCGGAACTTTCCTATGTATGCGGCATCGATGCAGAAGAGCCCTTCGATAAAGATTTATTTATGGGGATAATCCGTTCTTTTATGGATGAACAGGATATGAGAGGAGATATCAGCAGCAGAGATGAAACCTATGAATGGCAGCTTGCTATGTATTCTGCATTTCTGTTTGTCGGGATTGGATTCAGCATCCTTTTCCTTTTCATGATGGCATTTGTGGTGTATTATAAGCAGATAGAACGGAATCGAGGTGGAGGCAAATGTTGATTATCCGGTTGACTGCCATATCACATCCAGTGATATGGTGATTATCCTGGCCAACCTTCTGGACAATGCCATCGAGGCATGTAGCAAGATTGAAAATTCGAGCGAAAGAAAGATTAGGCTGGTGATCCGGCGGATTAATGCTATGGTAATGATCAAGGTGGAAAATCCCTGCCCACAGGCTCCGGAGGTTGTGGGCGGTAAACTTATGACAAATAAGAAAAACAAGTATGATTATGGTTGGGGCCTTGTTAATGTGGAAGATACTGCACAAAAATATGAAGGAAGTCTGAGATGTACATACGATAATGAAAGGAAAGTATTTTTTTCGGCTGTAAACCTGGTATGCAGGTACGATAGAACTTGACTATGGTTCCCATTTATAAATGAGAGAGCAACTTGTATTAAAGGAAATCTTGAGCCTCTGGTTACACTGATATCAATAATATGATGCTGGAAGCACTAAAAAATCTGGGGCTAGGGGTGTTTAGGTCTGTTTTCACTAATTAAAGAAGATATATGCACTAATAGGTATTATATAAGTGTGAAAAGCGGCTAATCATAGTGGTTAACCGCTTATTTTCGGATGTTAAATAGATAAACTTTGCTTGGTTTTGCTTACTTTTCTACAGTAATATACTAAGAGTTTCCATAATCCGCGTCCAGCGAAATATAATAGCGCACCAACAGGAACACAACATATAAATTCTACGATAGGGTTTAACTCTACTAAACCATCAAGCAAAATTCCAATATTCTGCATATAAGGTATTCCGAGACTAAAAATGTAATCAATCATTTTGATTGCTGCTAAAATGGGAGTGGCGATACCACATATCATAAATACGGGGGCAATGATGGCTAAACAAGGTATTACAATCATACCGGAAAACCCCACAATGCTGTAAAAGGCGCATATAATGAGAATTCTATTCCAACTAAAACCTTTACTATTAGCAAGCAGGTTGCCTAAATATGCTTTTGCAAGTTCTTTGGGATCTCCCAATCTATTAATAATTATCTCTGTTGGAACGTTGTCATTTTCCAATTCAATTATTAAACTTTTGATTTCTTTTACAATATCAATTCTTTCAGATGCAGGTAAGGGGTTTAAGTGCTTTTCGACAGTGTTCAGATACTTTTCCAATTTTGCGTTCATTATTTATTCTCCCTTCAAATTTGTAATTGCAATTAACAAGCTATTCCATTCCTCTGACATTAATTGTACATATTCCTTGCCGTTTGATGTTAATGAATAATATTTTCTTGGCGGTAGACCCTCAGTAGAATCCTTCCATGTTGACTGCAAGAATCCTTCCTTTTGTAGCCTTCTTAAGAGCGGGTAAACGGTACTTTCGGTTGAAGAAATAATAGGATATTTACTCAATTCTTGTAAAATTTCATATCCATAACAGGTTTTCTTTTTTAGCATGAGTAAAATACAATATTCCAAAGTACCACGAACTATTTGCGACTTCCATTTATCTAAATTCATGCGTTACCTCCCTATTGCTTTACTATATACATCGTACAACATAGTATATAGTAAAGCAACAGTAAGTTGAATGAAATAGTATATGATAGTAGGATAGTACATCCACATAAAACTATAATTTTATATGGGAACAACAGATGATATATATAGTCCAGTTTAACAACAGATAGAATATTGGTGAGCTGCCTTGTTTTCCGCTATAAAAGGAAGTAAAATAATAAAGTAACGAGAAAAGCTCGGAGGCTGATGCAATGGCTAGTGAAACAGTATTGATCGTAGATGACGAGAAGGAAATCGCAGATCTACTTGCTTTATATTTGAAGAATGAAGGATTTGACATCCGGAAATATTATGATCCACAGGAGGCACTGGATTGTGTACGAAATGGCACGGTCAGCCTTGCCATTCTTGATGTAATGATGCCCGGTATGGACGGATTTACGCTTTTGAGCAAAATCCGAGAGAAGTATTACTTCCCGGTGATTATGTTAACGGCAAAGGATACAGATATTGACAAAATACAGGGGCTCACTCTCGGGGCAGACGATTACATTACGAAGCCTTTTAATCCTCTTGAGGTCGTCGCACGGGTAAAGACACAGCTTCGCCGGTATAAACAGTACAATACAGGCGGTCAGGCAGCAGGCGGGCCTGAAGAATATGAGATACGGGGATTATACATCTGCGAACTGAGTCACAAATGTACATTAGACGGAAAAGAACTGTCCCTTACGCCATTTGAATTTAGCATTCTCTGGTATCTCTGTAAACGACGAGGTCAGGTTGTATCATCGGAAGATCTTTTCGAAGCAGTATGGGGCGAAAAGTTTTTGGAAAGCAGTAATAATACGGTGATGGCGCATATTGCCCGATTGCGGGAGAAGATGCACGAGCCGTCCAGAAAGCCAAAATATATTAAAACTGTTTGGGGAGTGGGATATACGATTGATTAGGAAAGAAGCCGGATTGGAATCATCTAGCCGCAGTTATCATAAAAGAATTGCAAAAAAGACTTCTGTACAATTTATAGGAGCAGTCTGTGCTTTTGAATTGGGATACATTCTTCTGAACCTTTTCTTCCTTATTATAATGGGAATTACCGGATTAGATACAACATTCCTGTTCAATGCATTTAAGCCTTTTATGATTCCGGTTGTATTAATCATATCTTTTATCGGATGCAGTTACATTGCATACCGGTTTATGCGGAAGCCACTGGAATACCTCGACGAGGTTTCTGAGGCATCAAAAAGGCTGGCTCATCCGACAGAAGAGCCTATTGTATTGCCTGAAAGCTTGAAAAACATTGAAGATGAGCTTAATACTGCACGTGAGCAGGCGCTGACGGATATGAATGAAGCACACAGCTCTGATCAGAAGCGGGATGACCAGTTGGTCTGTCTGGCTCACGACCTGCGGACACCGCTGACCAGTATACTTGGCTATCTGCGTCTTATCGAAGACGAACCTGATATTCCGAGAGATCTGGCATTGAAATATGCCGGGATTGCACGGGATAAAGCAGAGCGACTAGAGGAATTGTTGGGGGAGTTTTATGAAATTACCCGCTTTAGTAGTGAAGGGCTGGTTCTGGATCCTGTACCTGTCAATATAAGCGCAATGCTTTCAGATATTGCAAAGGATTTTGTGCCGGTATTGGCCGATAAGGGATTGAACTGGCAGTTGCATATACAGGAGGATGCTCAGATAGTCTGCGATAAAGATAAACTGGAACGTGCTATTGACAATCTCATTCGAAATGCAGTGAATTACAGTTATGATAATACGGATCTTGTTTTTGATCTGAGGGGAGAGCCTGATAAAATATTTATTTCTCTGCAGAACAAGGGGGCGGAAATCCCGAAAGAAAAGTTGGATCGGATCTTTGATCGGTTCTACCGCCTGGACTCCGCTCGATCATCCGATACCGGAGGCGCGGGGCTCGGTCTGGCCATAGCGAAAGAGGTAACCGAACTGCATCATGGAACGATTGGTGCGTCCAGTGAACAGGATGTCATTACGTTTACGATCTGCCTTCCCCGTGACTGTAAGAAAATCGTATGAATTAGATCAGAAAAACACAAGGACTCCAAAAGGAATCCCGCATATAACAGAATCTCTGTTCCGATATAATGAATATATCAGGACAGAGATTTTTTTGCCATAAACATCAAGAATACTTACAGAGACAGGGATATCGGAGGTGCGGGATGAAGAAATTGATGATTTTTTGTTTTAGTATACTGTTTACTGTGTTGTCAGCACTGTCGTGTGTGAACTTTTCACTTGATGCAGTTGAAAGGATGGAAAAGGACAAGGCAACGATTCTTATTGAGGAACCGGAAGGAATGTCAAATAAGGATTTTCTGGCACGGATCAGTGATGCTTTGGGCAGGCATGATATAGACATTATGTATCGGTATATCTCAGAAGGTGATGGAAAACCGGAATATATGTACTATAAGACAAATCATACGGATGATTTTTTAGAGATAAGTGCAGGGGAAGATATGAAGCGGATTGAGGCAGGGGAATGTATCTCTACCATGCAGCCAGAAGGGTATAATGTTTATCAGCTTTTCGTATCTGATCTGCTGCAGGATATCAGTATTTATCCATGGGAGGATGCAGAGAAGTACGATCTGTCAGGTATGACCTGTTATGTGAAGAGTACCCGTCTGGTAGAAAGCGTGGAAGTGCTTGAAAAAGAAGGGTTCACAGTCACTCCAGGAAATGGAGCTTATATTTCAGGGAAATTTTCGGTTACACTGTTCGGGCTTGTGCCGGCTTTTATGCTGATCACAAGCATAGTATTTTATACACTTTCCAATGGGAAAAAGAATGTATTGAAGAAAATAGATGGATGTGCCGTGCCGGATATTCTGTGGGATGAGATAAAGGCAACCATCCCCGCATTGGGCATCTGCTTTGTTGTTATAGCTATCATACACGACGGTATTGCTTTGCGGCTCTATCCCAAAGCATTCTTTCAATATTTCTGTTATAGTGTTCAATACTTAGCATTTGGGTTGATGGTCTTACTGTGCGGAATATTTGTTGCGGCTTTTCTCGTTCTGCTTCAGAAAAGCGCGGAGCACGTAAAAGGCAGAGTACCCAGACGGGGAATTTATGTAACGTCCGTACTTGCCAAATGTGTCTTTGTTATTTTTATCGTTTTCTTTTTGTCGATCGCAGTGCGAAATGCTTTTACGGCTTACAATACGGTTCAAACATCTCAGTATCTTGCGGATAAAATAGCAGGGTATGTAACGGTTCCTGTGAATATAAATAATGCGTCTTCACAGGGACTGGAAGAAAACTATAAAGAATTTTATGCAGCAACTGTGGAGCGGTATCATGGGATTTTGATTGATGCATCCAATTATGAGTATGACTTGATCAGTGGAGAAACGCCGGAGGAGGCTTATGGACAGGATTCGATCACAGTAAACATCAACTATCTGGATTTCAATCCAATCTATGACGGAACCGGAAAACAGATCACTGAATCCATGCTATCAAACAGTGCATTCAACGTGCTCATCCCGGCATCGAAGAGCAATGTTGAGAGTCGATACAGGGAATATGTGGAGACAGCATATGGAAAACAACCGAATTTTATTACTTATGATGACGGAAACAGCCATATCTATTCTTACAATGCCAATATTGGTACGGGCGGCAACGGCGAGCTAGATTCCCCAGTTATCCTTGTCGCCGGCGAAGATGATTTAGAGGGGATTTTTGTATTGAGCTACTGCTCGTCAGGTTCTTATATTCTTAATGTACCGGAGAGCGATCCGTATCAAAAGCTACTCCCGCTATTAAGAGAGACTGGGATAGCACCTGTAACACTAGATACTCCACCAGTTTCAGATACTTTTACCGACACAATCAGGCAGCAGTCTTCTATGCTCGTATTGTATGGGGGACAATCCGTGATTCTGTTGGCGGGACTGATCGGACTGATCCTTTTCAGTGCCAGATTGTTCTGTGAAAACTACCGGAAACGGATTGCAGCCAGCCTGATTGAAGGGAGTACCGTATTATCCTGCATCCGAGGGCATCTGATTGTGACGGTTCTGTATTATTGTACGGCAGTGATTGCCGTCTCTGTATTGAGCCTGATGATGCAGGTTACTCTAAACCAGTACATCCTGATTGTAGCATTTCTTGCTGAAATTATAATCACTTATAGGATCTGCAGGAAAAATGCACACCAAAACCTATACCAGATCGTGAAAGGAGCAGAATAATGGCAGATATTATTTTATCAGGTATAACAAAGAAATATGGAGACAGGGTACTTTTTCAAGATTTTTCTCTTAAGGTTGAAAAGGGAGAGTTTCTGTCTATCACCGGTGAGAGCGGGGCCGGTAAGACAACATTATTGAACATGATGGGACTTCTGGAACAGCCGGACCGGGGAAATATCATATTGTTTGGCCGGAGAAACCTGAAATTTTCATCCCGGCAGGCAGTTGAGTTGCGGCGCCATAAAATCTCTTATCTGTTCCAGAATTACGGACTGATTGACACAGAAACTGTTATGGATAATATGAAACTTGCGGTAAGGTTCTACAAAATCAGCGGTGCAGAGCGGAGGAAAAGGATATTGGGAGCTCTTGAGCAGGTAGGATTAGCCGGATACGAGAGGCGGAAGATCTACACGTTAAGTGGCGGTGAGCAGCAGAGAGTTGCGCTGGCAAAAGTAATTGCGAAGTCGCCGCAGTTAATATTTGCGGACGAGCCGACAGGAAGTCTTGATGAAAAGAACAGGGAGTATGTGTTAGATATACTAAAAGCCTTGAACAGACGGGGAAAGACGGTTGTAGTCGTTACCCATGATCCGTATGTAGATGCCTGCGCCAAGAGACATATATGTCTGAATCATTACGACCAACTGATGAGGTTATCGTAGTGTTCACTGATGAAATCTGGTATAATCAGAATAAAGACAGTATTAGATCAATCTAATATATGAATTTGAGAGATGGAGATGACAATGGGAATAATAGGAAGATTTAAGGAAACACAATCAGTAGAAATGATTCCAGTCGTTTTGCATCTTAATGCGAGATTACAGCCTATACATCGGGGTGAACTTTTTGAAGATATGCTTGAACAAGTATTATCTCAACATAATATAGGAACGATTCTTGGCGGAGGTACTTTGCAGATGCCTTCAGGCGAGATTTCCAGTTGTGATATTGAATTAAACCTCAGATCAGATTGTACGGAAAGGTTCCTTTCGTTTTTGCATAGGATTGATATGATACCGAAAGGGAGTTATATTACTCTTGGGAACAAGCAATTTGAGATTGGAAATATGGAAGGACTAGCATTATACCTTAATGGAACTGATCTATCTGCGGAAGTCTATCAGAACAGCGATATTAACGAATTGATTGATCTACTTGATAATGCCATGGAGAACTCCGGAAAAAGGATGAGTTATTGGGAAGGAAGTAGGGAAACGGCACTTTATTATTACGGCAAAAGCTATAATGAGATGAGAGAAAAGATTTCATTAATAATACAGACTTATCCTCTATGCGAAAAATGCAGAATTGAACAGATTGCATAAAGAATATTAGCAGTATAAATAGAAGATATATTGTTGAACAGTAGACTGGAAGTTGCTTGGGGAGCTTTAAGTAAGCCAGGCAGAATTATTATTTGAACGCCCGAGCGTGTATCCGCAAGCTCAGCAAGCCATGTGAAAGCAACTCACAAGAATCCTTGATCTGTTGATTAGTAACGGAGCAGATTATGTGGCTTGGGCTTATAGAGGGCATTATGCTCAACCATATCCGGGGCCTACCAACAAAAGTATGTATATAGATGATTTTATTCCAGGGGATGAGATGGATATTGATAAAAGCAAGGAACTGAGAGCATTTATGCAGGAATATTTTATTAGTAGAAATTTGCATATTTAATTAATGCTCAGTAAGGAATCCTTAGTTGTTAACAGAAAATTGGAAGTTATCAAGGTGTTTTTATGGAAGGAGTTGAAAGTATGAATTTCTTCGAGATAGTTCTTACATTAGCAATTTCTTTGGGGGCAGTAGTGTGGGGTGTGAATATTTATAATCAAAAGGGTACTTGGTTTCTTGCTGGATGGAATACGATGAGTAAAGAAGAAAAAGCAACATACAATGAGAAAGCAATATGTCATTTGTTTGGAAAATGCGTTGTTTTCTGCGGAATAGGAGCATTTCTTTTATTATACGGCAGCTTTAATCACAATGATTTTGTTTTATGTGTTGGACTTGGGATAATTGCAATAATGGTTATTCTATCAATTATAATACCTAAGATAAATCCTAAAAAATACCGTCAATACAAATCCTAATTTAGGAGAGATAGAAGAAACGAGCGAAACTTTTATAGTGCAAATAATCATTACTCTTTTTGTATGTCTGTTTATATATATGCTTTATATTAACGGATTTTTATTATTCAATATGAAAATTGCAGATTTTTTCATTGGCTATATTAAGCGTGACGGATCAGTTTCTCTTAATTTTGAGGGGTGTAAGGGAAAGGTAAGCCGTATTATCCGTTTTAAAGTGTCTAGGGAGTATGTTTTTACATATCAATCCGAAGTGACAGAGGGAGTCGTTACAGTAAAATTTTTGGATAAGCAGAAAAGAGAAATATTATCTTGCTCTACACCAGACTCTCAAATTAAAATTAAGATAGATAAGAAGAAAGCATATCGCTTGATTTTTATTTTTTCTAATGCAACCGGAAAATGTAATGTCATCTGGAAATAAAATAGTATCTGCTTATGATCAGGTTGAAGAAGTAAGAAGATTATTTACAGAATATGTCAAGATTTTCTAAACAGTCTCATTGCATAGGGCTGATAAACAGATTATCCTTAAAGTGGGAGGTGGCAAAAATGGCAAATGAAGATAAAAAGGATTTTAATGCTATGCTGCACGATAATAAGGATATGCCAAAATTTCAGACTATCACAGACCAGAAAAGTATTGAGAAATATGGTGGAAGTAAAATGTATTTTGCTCCGCCGATCGACTATGACAGAGTAATGAAAAAAATCCCATATGGTAAAGTGATCACTGTTGGGAAAATACGAGAATACTTTGCGGAATTGAGCGGTGCAGATTTTACAGAACCGATCACAGCAGGAATTTTTGTTTCTATTGTGGCGTGGGCGAGTCATCAGCGTTCAGAAGATGTAACCCCCTATTGGAGAACATTGAAAGCAAACGGAGAACTAAATGCTAAATATCCAAATGGTATTGAAGCACAGAAAGAAAAGTTAGAAGCAGAGGGGCACACCATTATTCAAAAAGGTCGTAAAAATATACGATATTATGTAAAAGACTACGAAAATTTTCTTTTTGATCTGAATGGGTAAAGCCTAAGATGTCGAATTGGAATTTATTGGGGAGATAAACAGAACAAAAATTGAATATTTCATAGGAGATTTACGGTATGAAAAAAATTGTTTGCGGAGTGTTGATAGCTTTTATAGGGTTTATATTTTCGGCATGTGGAAGCCAAGATGAAAATACGGAAAGAGTAAACGATACAGGTTCCCGGTCTTCAAACGATAATGTTCCCGTATGGCTGGAAAGATTTTACAATAGTGACTATGAATATCGGAAGAGTACAATTGTATTAGAAAATGATATTGAGGATACCATTATTGTTGTCGAAGGAAAAGTTGAAACTTCTCCATATAAAGAATATGTAAAAATCATTGAGCCGGCCGAATCATCGTGGTCAGAAGCTTGGTTTTATGGTGATGGAGAGAATATTAATGCGATTTTGAATGTAGATAACAGTTATGTTCAACAGAATACGAGACATTTTTATCCTTATGGATACGGCAGGGATCTGTCCTTAACAAAAGATCGCACAGAAAAATACGGCGATATCTCGTGTGATGTTTATACGGCTGAGTATACAGTTGATTTGGCAGATCAGATAAATCAGGAAACCGGAGAAGCGACAATAACAGATCCTATTACAGCGGTTGTATCACAGGAATACTATGTTGATCCGAAACAGGATCAACTTCTCTGTATGATCACAGATTTGACAGACCAGCAAGAGAAAACAGAAATCGCCAATAGGGTTATGAATGACAATATTACAGTGGAAAAGGCGCAAAAGATGGTTTCTCTCAATGAGGTAACAAAAGAAAAAATGGAAATTCTTTCTTATGATGATTTGATTTCCATAGATATTCCAGAGATTTAAGGATTATACACTGAGACTAAAATCTGCTGGAGTAGTAATATAGATTTGCTAGCTTGACAAATCCTAATTTG
>ERZ1643246.4441-NODE-4441-length-11079-cov-12.003810_pt1 | contig 11079 bp, 7 predicted proteins | sample MGYA00579265_ERZ1643246 | MGnify/ENA primary metagenome ERZ1643246 (study PRJEB29033, sample SAMEA4952261) | chicken gut metagenome | biome: Broiler Chicken; feature: Gastrointestinal Tract; material: Caecum | place: Ireland | collected 2018 | study: Broiler...
CCATGGATTAAATTCAAATATCTTTTTAATTCCGGGTCTAACTTGGCAGCAAAACCAGAAAAATTGCACTTAAATTTTTTATCATAGTCGACAGGATTGCCTATCAAATAAACCACCTCCAATAACCCCTGATAATGAACTAAATGAAAAATTCGTAAAATTCTTATCTCTTCAATAATTTTTTGATAAAGAACTAAACAGAAAAATTCGTATTCAAATGAACTGCCACAAATAAGGCCTTGCTAAGACAGTAAACACAGAAATTTGTAAACAAATAAAAGGCCGACTATAGTCGTTCTGCGATTTTGAATCCAATATTTAATATATTTCTTTCCATCAATTCTTTAGCAGCATCATCAATTTTTCTTCTATCCCACTCAGTTCCATCCAAAGTATCATCACCATATAAGAATTGATAAATTGGGATATTTCTAAATTGGCCAACGGCCATCGCTGAGGCACATTCCATATCAACAACAATGCACCCTTCCGCTTTTCTCTTTTCCATATTTCCTATAGTTTCTCTATAAATAGCATCAGTTGTCCATGTTTTACCTGTAATATAAGGAATATGCAATTCGTCAAAAATTGAACAAAGCTCGTTTGATGTTTTTACTTCAATGTAATCGCTAGGTTCAACATAATGATAACTAGCGCCTTCGTCTCTATAAGCAGCAGTAGGGATTACAAAATGACCTTTTAGAATATTTTTATCTAAAGTGCCGCAAGTTCCATAGATTAATATTTTTTTCGCACCCATAGCAATTAACTCTTCAACAGTACCAACAGTGCCGGCTCCACCTATTGTAGTTCTTGTTATGGCAAACTCTTTGTTATTAAACTTGAGCTTATAAACTGGTATAAATAATCCAGCATTAATGTAGCCAATAATCTTCATACCAAATTCTTCTTGTAAATAGTTGAAAAATCTCTCTTTAAAGACTAAAATAGTAACTTCTGGAAAGTTCTCTACTTTATTAATTAATTTATTAGGCTGTAAAATCGCTTTTGTTTTATCATCAAAACTATTAATTATACTCATAACGAACCTCCTTATAGCAGTTTTATTTTATCACAAAAATGTTTATTTTTAAACATATATCTTTATTATAAATATTTATTGAATATTACAATTATATTACAAATGTATTATTTTAGTACAATATCTTGACTTAATTTGCGCAAAAAGTTTATAATATAATTAATTTTAAAGTGAATATTTCATCTAAAAAAAGCGAATAATGAAATTAGAAATTGTTGCAAGAACAGAAGATGGAAGGAGATATGACGATGAAAGTAAGAGAGATTGAAAAAGACGTAAAAATGGTATCAACCTCTGAAAGCCTTGGCGCTGTAAGAGAGAGAGAGAGAGAGAGAGCTATATTCTAATGAAATAAATGGAAGAGGCATAGGGGAATCTAGCTCTAATTTGGCAACTGTAAAAACAGGGGCCAATATAGCTATATGTGCAAAAAAAGGGGATAAACTACATACTTCTTGTGCTTTTTCTGCACAAGAGGGAAGCAGAAAGAATGAGAAAAATAGAATAAGAGAAAGAGGAGTAACACTAGTAGCGCTCGTAGTGACGGTAATAGTGTTATTAATTTTGGCTCGGAGTAACAATAACGGCAATTACAGGTGATAACGGAATTATTAAGCAAGCACAAAATGCAGCAGAGGTTACGAATTATAGCCAAGCACGTGAAAAAGTTGAGATGCAAGTTTTGCAAAGTTATGATAAGAGCGGCAATATAGATGTGGACAAGTTAACTGATAATTTTATTAAGAATATCCCTGATGCCCAAATACGAGGAGATGACGGCACTGCAACAGATATTAGCGATGATAATAGAATAACGGATTTGCCAGTAACTGTTGTTGTTGATGGATATGACTTCACGATTTGGGGCAGCGGAACGGTAACAGGCGAAGGCGAAGAGAAGCCAGAGCGAGACAAATTAAATATTACAAGTTTGAATTTGACTTCAACAGAAGATAGCATAACAGCAAAAGTTCAAGCAAGCAACGGAAATGGTGCAACTTATACGTATTATTACAAATTAAGCAGTAGTAATGATTGGATAGAGATTCATAAAGGAACAGAGACAACTTGCACGATTGAAGGTTTAGAGCCAAATACAAGTTATGATATTAAAGTTGAGGCAACAAATGGAGACGAAAGCTCAAGCAAAAATGGAACAATTTCAACACAAGATAATAGAGATTTAACACCTCCAACGGTTCAAGTAACTCAAGGCGCAGTAACAGATAGCAGCATTTCTATAAGCGCAAGCGCAACTGATGGAGAATCAGGAATGCCAGATCCAATAACATATAGGTATTATATTAAGAAGAGCACAGACGGAAGCTACGGCTCACCAGTAAGCACAAACAACAACTCAGACTACACATTTAGTGGATTAGAGTCAAATACAACTTATGACATCAAAGTAGAGGCAGACGATAATTCTGGAAATACAGGTTCAGGCGAACTAAGAGGAGTAAAAACACTAATTACAATTCCAGATGCCAACGCACCAGGAGTAATAGACATCGAGGGTCCAAAATGGAATGGCGACGGAACAGCAGACATAACAATCACAAAAGGCGACAACGTAGATGATGATTTAGATATTGAATACAAAAAAGAGGGAGACGACGACTATACAAAGCTAGAAGATGGAGGCACAATACCTGACTTACAAGAAGGAGACAAAATTCATATTCACCTAACTGACGGAGATAGAGATGGCGAAGATATTGTAATAGAAATAAAAGACGAAACTCCACCAACAGTCAACGTAAACAAAGGAACAGTAACAGAAACTAGTATAACTGTAAATGTAGTTGCAACAGATGACCAAAGTGGAATGCCAAGTCTAATAACGTACAACTATTATATTAAGAAGAGCACAGACTTAAGCTATCCAACTCAAGCTACAACAAATACTACAGGAACCTACACATTCGGTGGCTTAGATGCTAAGACAAGCTATGATATTAAAGTAGAGGCAACAGACAACGCAGGAAATATAGGTTCAGGAGAGCTAACAGGTGTAACGACATTAATAACAATCCCAGGTGCAGGTGACGAAGGAGCAATAAATATAGATGGTCCAAATTGGCATGATGATGGAACAGCAGATGTTACAATCACAAAAGGTAATGACGTAGATGACAGCTTAACTATAGAGTACAAAAAAGATGACGACGATAACTATACACCATTAACTGACGGCGACTCAATTGATGGTCTAAAACATGGAGATACGATTCACATCCACTTAACTGATGGAGATAGAGATGGAGAAGACATTGTAATAGAAATAAAAGACGAAACGCCTCCAACAGTAAATGTAACACAAGGTGCAACAAGTACAAATGGAATTACAGTAAATGTAAATGTACACGATGGTGAAGGTGGAATGCCAGACACGCCAACATATAATTACTATATAAAGAAAACAGATGACCCTGAATACCCAACTCAGCCAACTGCAACTGATACTAACGCAAGTTATACATTTAGTGGCCTAGAGCAAGGTGTAAGTTATGACATAAAAGTTGAAGTGGCTGACAAAGCTGGAAATACTGGAACTGGTACACTACCAGGAGTAAGAACAGATACAATTCCAGACCCAGGAGATGGTCAAACAGGAAGCATTATATGGGGCAATATAAACTGGGACTCAAGCCAAGGTACAGCAAGCGTTACAGTAAGCAAGGGCGCAGGAGTTGACGAAAGTTTACAACTTCAATATCAAGTAGTTATAGGCAACAGTGCTCCAACAGAAGGGGCATACCAAACAATAGCAAATGGAGGCACAATTTCTGATATAGCAAATGGCAGCACAGTCTATGCTAGACTATGGGATGGCAACAACGGCGGAAACCCAGCCTCAATCAAAATAGAGGATTCAACTCCACCAACAGTAGCAGTAAATAAGGGCGAAGTTACAGAAACAGCTATTTCAGTAACAGTAAATGCAAATGATAATGAAACTGGCATGCCAAGCCCAGCAACGTATAAATATTATATTAAGAGAAGTACAGACACAAGTTATCCAACCACACCAACTGAAACAAGCAACACAGCAAACTACACTTTTGAAGGACTAATTAATAACACAAGTTATGATATCAAAGTAGAAGTAGCAGACAATGCTGGAAATACTGGCTCAGGTGAATTGAATTTAGTAAAGACGCTAATTACAATACCAGCAGGAGATGTAGAAGGAGCAATAAATGTAGAAGGACCAACATGGAGTGGAGGCCAAGCAACAATAACAGTGACTAAGAGCGACGATGTAGATGACAGCCTATATCTTGAGTATAAAAAAGAGGGAGACCAAGATTATACAAGACTAGAAGGAACTGCAATAGGTAATTTAGTAAATGGAGATAAAATTTATATTCATTTAACAGATGGCACAAGAGATGGTACAGACAAAGTAATAACAATAAGTGATACAACACCGCCAAGTGTAGGCGTAAGCAAAGGAACAGTTACAACAAATAGCATCACAGTAAATGTAAATGCAAATGATGGTGAGTCTGGAATGTCAGTACCTCCAACTTATGAGTATTACATTAAAGAAAGTACAACGCCAACTTATCCAACAACACCAGATGGTGGAGCAAGTACAGACGCAAGTCATACATTTAGCGGACTAAAGCAAAATGTAAGTTATGATATACAAGTAAAAACAAGCGATATATCAGGAAATCCTGGAACAGGCACTATAATGATAACAACAGGAACAGTGCCAGATGCAGGAGATGGTCAAACAGGAAGCATAGTATGGGGAAATGTTAATTGGGATCCAAGCCAAGGCACAGCAAGCATAACAGTAAGTAAAGGCGCAGGAGTAGATGAAAGCTTGCAGATACAATATCAAGTAGTAGCAAATGGCGGAAGCATTAGTGAAAGTGCTTACCAAACAATAAGTAATGGAGGTACAATTCAAAATTTAACTCATGGTAGCGTAGTATATGCTAGACTATGGGATGGAACAAATGGAGGAAACCCAGCTTCAATAAATATACAAGATAATGTAAAACCAAGTGCAACGATACAATTTACAGAAAACACAGCAGATGTAGGTGCACAAATAACAGCAACAGTAACACAAACAGATAATGAAAGTGGTGTAGCTTCAGGAAAATATATCTTTAATACAGTAAGTGAAAATATTGAAGAAGGCGAAGCAAGCTACACAGGAACAATCAGCGGAACAACTGTAACAGTAAGTGCAAGTGCAGAAGGAACATACTACTTACATGTACTAACAATAGATAGAGCTGGAAATAAGAAAGAAACAATAAGTGGAGCAGTGACAATAGAAGTACCTGAAACTTCAGCAGAAGATATAGAAAATAATCCAAGTCAATATTATGGACAGTATGTAAATTATACGCCAAAGAATAATGCAAGTGTAAAATGGAGAATATTCTATGCAGGAACAAATCCAAATGTTACTAGTGACACAACAAGCAGAATCTATTTAATAGCAGATGACTATATATCATCACAATATGCGCCAAACGGAAAAGAAGGCTCAGAAATAATAGCCTATACAGATTATAGATTATCGATGGATAATGTAATAAATGATTACGCTGGCTCAAGCAATGTAACAAATAGTTTTGTAAAACCATGGCTAAGTTATTTGAATAGCAGTTATGGAAGAAATAGTTATTATGATAATATGAAAGCAGTAGCATATATGCTAGATACAAATGTATGGAGCACATTTACAGATAGTGCAGGAAAAGCAGAATATGCAATAGGAGGACCAACACTAGATTTGTTCTGCACATCATACAATCAAAAATATTCAACAAAAACAATACAATATCAGTCAGATACTTATGGGTATAACGTAAGATGGTCAACAGGAGAAAGTTATGATTATTATATAGATGGTCTACCAACAAACGATGGTTTGTATGTAATCAGCAGCAGTAGTAAGGCTGAATACATGTGGCTCGCTAGTCCGTCTGCCCTTGACTTATCCACTGGACAACGGTCGTCTGGTGACTGTTCGATATGACGGACGCATGGACGCCTGGCCCTATTACATCAACGCTTGTGGCTTTCGCCCAATAGTATGCCTAAAATCCGGAGTCCAATTAGAACAACAACCAGATGGCACATATTCAATTAAGTAGACCTGAGCCCCCGAACAAAATTCATACAACACTAGAGAAAAGCCAGCTTGAGAACTAAAAAATACGCCCAATAGATACAAAAAAGTGGAGAATGTTTCAAAATTCTCCACTTTCTAAACAATTTGAAAATACATTCGATGGAGCCAAAGCGATAGGAGTAGTTTCTAACAGCGCGAGAAGTATTATCATTGGTGATTAAATACCAAAGCTCATTGGTATTAGAATAATTTTTAAGAAGAGGAGTGGGAGGAAAATAATTTTTTTTAAAATTAGCCCAAGCTACTTGAAATTTTTTCTTGATTATAATATGCTTTCATACATCGGTCACCCTTTGTTTATGTGTTTTATAAAAAAACTTGACATAATATATAAAAAATAAAAATATGTATGCCAGACTTAGTAGAGGAGGATTAATGTATGATACTTGTGAGCGCGTGTTTAGTAGGAATCAATTGCAAATACAGTGGAGGCAATAATTATAATCAAAAGGTATTTGACTTAGTAAAAGAAGGAAAAGCCATACCAGTGTGCCCAGAGCAATTAGGGGGATTGAAGACTCCAAGAACGCCTGTTGAAACAAAAATTATTAATGGTAAAAGACATGCAATTGACAGTGAAGGAAATGATGTTACAGAAAATTTCGAAAGAGGAGCAAGAGAAGTATTAAATCTAGCTAAAAGCTTAAATATCAATAAGGCGATACTTCAGCCAAGAAGCCCATCTTGTGGTGTTAACAAGATTTATAGCGGAAATTTTGATAGAAAATTAGTTGATGGAAATGGCATAACAGCAGAACTTTTAAAGCAAAATGGGTAAGCGGTTAATAAAAACACGTATTGAAAATACCTTACCTCCACTGTAGAATAAAGAAAAAAAGTGGAGGTAAAAAACTATGAAGGAATTTTCAAAAGAAGAAAAAGAAAAATATGTGAGAGGATTTAAGAATTGTACATTAACAATACGTGACTATGCAGACAAAATGAAGATTAATGCAGGAGATTTAAAAAGATGGCTAAAGGAAGATGATGGTTCAGCCTTATTCGGAAAGATAGAAGTATCAAACATAATAAAGACACCTGTAAGTACTCCGTCAAACAAGACAGCAATAAAATTTGAAAGTGAAACTATTAAAATAGAACTAAAGGAAAATTTTGATAAAGTGTTTTTAATGAATTTGATGGAGGTACTTATAAATGTTAAATGATTTATTAAGAAGTATCCAAACTATTTATATAGCGTATGGAGCGACAGACTTTAGAAAACAGATACATTCATTATGTAGTATAGTAGAAAATGAATATAAGATGGATCCATACAAAAAGGTGGCCTTTATCTTTTGTAATAAGAAAAGAACTAGTATTAAAATTTTATGCTATGATAGAAATGGATTTATACTAGCACAGAAGACATTGCTGGATGTGAACAAGATGAAATTCAAATGGCCCAGGAATAAAGGGGAATTAAAAAGTATAACCAAAGAACAGTTAAATTGGCTACTATCAGGTTTGGAGAATTTCCAAAAAAGTATTTTGAAGACATAAAAATTGATAAAGAAAAAATAGCAATATAGGAGATAATAAAATGTGGAAATCGAGTCTGAAAAATAGGCCAAAAGTGGAAAAAAAAGTCATAAAAAAATGCTCGAAACTATTGATATTCTAAGCGTTTTATGATATTATTATTTCATAAATAAGAGGTATCAAAAGAGGAGAAAAAGAGCAGATGTCTTACGAAGAATTAATGAGCCAATATAAAGAAACTTTAAATAAATATAAAGAAACTATGTTAGAAAACGAAAATTTAAAATTAGAAAACAATAATTTAAAAAGAATAATATTTGGAGTTAAAAGAGAATATGCACCACAGCAAGAGCAGAAAGAAAGTAGTATGCAATGCTCTCTTTTTGATGACAGCTTAGAAGCAGCCGATAAGAAAATTCAAGACGAAGTGAAAGAAAATGTAGAAGAAATAACAGTATACAGAAAGAAAAATTCAAAGAAAAAGAAAGCAGGGATAAAGAAGAGTAAATTAAAAGAAGTAGAAATAGAAATAAAAGAATATAAAATAAATGAAGAGGAAAAATGTCCAGTATGTGAAGGAAATTTAAAAGAAGTAAGTAAAGAAGTAGTACGTCAAGAGATAACATATATTCCAGCAAAATTTGTACTAACAAATTTTGTACAGTACACATATAAATGTGAAGAATGTGGAGGAAAAAATAGTGATAATGCCAGCGTAACATTTGTAAAGACAAAAGTGCCAAAGCCAGTTTTAACGCATTCATTTATCTCACCCTCACTAGCAACAGAAGTAATATACCAAAAATATTATTTGGGAGTGCCACTATATAGGCAAGAAAAAATGTGGGACGATAAAGGGCTGGTATTACCAAGGAATATGATGGCTAATTGGAACATAAAAATATCAGAGTACTACTTCAGTAAAATATATGAATTGATGTACAAAGAAATGAAAGCGGAAAATGAATTGCTACATACAGATGAGACGACAATGCAATGTAATAAAGAAGAAGGCAGAAAAGCATCAACCAATTCATATATGTGGGTGTCACGTTCAGGAGAATTAGAAAAGAAGCAAGGAATAATATTTGAGTATTCTCCAAGTAGAAGTGAAAAAACGGCGCAAAACTTCTTAAAGGGATTTAAAGGAATTCTGGTGACAGATGGATATTCTTCATATAACAACATAGAAGGCGTAACTCACGCAGAGTGTTGGGCGCATGCAAGGCGATACTTTTACGAAAGTATTCCATTAGATGAGAATAAAAAGCTCAATGTCAATGCTTATGGAAATATAGGAGTCGCCTATCGTGACAAGCTATTTAAAGTTGAAAGAGAAATAGCTAATTTAAGCGTGGCCGAAAAAGTAAAGAAGAGACAAGAAAAGTCTAAGCCTATTATAGACGAGTTCTATGAATGGGTCAATTCAATGATGTCTAAAAAAGTAATACTTAACAACAAGTTAAATAAAGCCCTAACGTACGTAACCAACCAAAGAAAAGAGTTGAGCGAATTTTTAACTGATGGCAGAATACCATTAACAAATAGTTTGGCAGAAAGAAGTATAAGACCATTTGCAGTGCATAGAAAAAATTGGCTATTTGCAGATAGTGTAGAAGGAGCTAAGGCAAATGCAGTAATGTACTCAATAATAGAATCAGCAAAAATAAATAAACTGAACATAGAAAAATATCTAAGATATCTTTTAGAAGAATTGCCACAACTAGAAAATGTTAATAATGAGACAGCAATAAGTAAATATCTTCCTTGGTCAAAAGAACTGCCTACTGAAATATTAAATTATCAAGGAACTTATGAGGAACTTAATTTAGATAAGAATTAAATAACTTCAAGTTATACTAATTATAAATGGTTGTGCTTGAGGTTTCAATACGTGGTTTTATTAACCGCTTACGCAAAATGGAATAGAAGTTTTAAGTTCAGATGAAATTGATAGTATTTAAAGACTATATTTATTCAATATAGTCTTTTCCCATAATTTACGAGTGTTGTGAGATCCGGCTACCATTACCGATATTTATTCAAATATAGCCTTTCTCCACAACTCCACTTTTCCCATAACAGAAAACCTCGTATTTGCACTACTAGATGATGGAACATATCTGTAATTATAATGTACATTTTCACTTTTTAAATATTTCTTAAAACCGGCCTCAGCTTTTTTGCCATTCGCCAAAATTAACTCTATATTTTCATATTTATCCATAAATTCCTTAATATCATTGAAAGTTCCATTTTTGATATTTGTATCAAGTGAACCAGATCTTTCTGCTGAACAATATACGTCCCATAATGCAATATAGTGCTTTTTCAAGAATCGTATTTTTTCATTATAATCCTTAAAATTGATTTTTTCTTTTTCAAAAATCAAACTAAGAATATCCCAAAACTGATTAGTTTTATTTCCATAATATTCATTTGCCATAATCGACTTATCACTTGGCAAACTGCCTAAAATCAAAATTTTAGACTTACGATCTACAATTGGTTTAAATGAATTTTTAATATTTCCCATGCTTTAAATCCTTTCCAGTGGTACAAATCTGGTTGAAAAAAATTGTAATTATTTTTCAACCTTTAGGCTTTTTTATATATTCGTAATAATGTAAGAGTATATTATTACAAAATATCCAAAATGTCAAAGTTGAGATATAAAATTTTAATTTGACAAGAACTAATAAAATTCAAATTGAACGATTGCATTACGAAAAAGTTTCGTAAGCTGAAAAATTCGTAATAGAAAGATTGGCTGGAGGTATAACTATATGTTATAATTATTACAAAAATAAAAAATATCTGCTATGATATACAAAAATAATAATACAATGATATAAAAAATCAAAACAACTTATAGAGTAAAGAGGGGAGTAAGAATGATCTATATTACAGGTGACTGTCACAGTGACTTTTCAAGATTTAGCATAGACCAATTTCCGATACAAAAAGAAATGAATAAAAATGATTATGTTATAATCGCTGGCGACTTTGGAGGAGTATGGACTTTTGAAGAAGAGAGCAATCAAGAAAAATATTGGCTGGATTGGTTAGAACAAAAGAGCTTTACAACTTTGTTTGTGGATGGCAACCATGAAAATTTTACAAGACTATATAATTATCCTGTAAAAACATGGAATGGAGGAAAAGTGCACGAAATAAGGCCTTCAGTATTACATCTGATGAGAGGAGAAATTTTTAACATAGACAACAAGAGATTCTTCACATTTGGAGGAGCAAGATCACATGATATCCAAGATGGAATTCTAAATTTGGACGAGGAAGAAAAAATATACAACTTCCGCAAAATAGGAGCATTTTTTAGAATTAGGGATTACTCATGGTGGGACCTAGAGATGCCAACAAAAGAAGA
>ERZ1643246.4444-NODE-4444-length-11066-cov-64.273454_pt1 | contig 11066 bp, 9 predicted proteins | sample MGYA00579265_ERZ1643246 | MGnify/ENA primary metagenome ERZ1643246 (study PRJEB29033, sample SAMEA4952261) | chicken gut metagenome | biome: Broiler Chicken; feature: Gastrointestinal Tract; material: Caecum | place: Ireland | collected 2018 | study: Broiler...
TGATGGATGGTCCGACTCTCTGATTAAGCGCAGCTTAATTCGCTCTATCAATTTTAAAAGGTCTTACGACGAAAGCAAGAAATACTATACCGATTCTTTTGAACGGTTTCGTATTACTAGTACTCTTGTTAATGAGTACGGGCCATTGGATGGAGTTCCAGGCTTTTATCTTAACGACGCAAACAAATGGACATTTGTTGGAAGGCAAGGTATGCTTATTCCCATTTACGATCTGCACGGTAATCTGTATCGTCTACGCTTACGCTTAGACAAGCCTGAAGTCGATGAAAACGGAAAAGAAAAAAATAAGTACAAAAATTTTTCATCTTTTCATAGTGAGGATGATGGTTTTGGTGTTCTTAAGAACACTTATAATCATGGATGCCGTGCCGGGAGCTGCATAGGGTTATATTATAATCCCAATTTAGACAGTTCTGATATGTGTTATATCACAGAGGGAGAGAAAAAAGCTATCTTAACTAATGATTATCTCAGATATCCGGTTATCTCCTTACCCGGGACTGGAACATATAATAAGCTTTACGATCTTTATGATGGAATAAACGCGATAAATTTTTTAAAATCTATTGGATGTGATACTACTGTCGTAGCTTATGATGCTGACAAAATATATAATCAGCAGGTTTTAAGATATGAGCAGAAGTTAGTACAACTTCTACAGGGAGAAGGCTTTTCAGTATACATTGCCTCTTGGAATGCAGGATTTGGCAAAGGTATTGACGATATTCTGCCTCTTGGAATATTACCGACATTAAAACCAGTCTAAAAAAGAGGATGGATTGTACCTCCATCCTCAAAACCTCACCGTGCGGTTTTCAATTTAATCATTTATCACTAATTGTTTCCAGCTCACCTAGCTTCTTATCTATACTTTTTTGCAGATTCCTTAACGTTTCTATTACAAATGGGATTTCTTCTTTCTTATAAATCGCATCATTATCTAACACTTCCCTAAGCTTTTTAGATGTGTTAATAACAGTTTTAGTGCCGTTTTTTCTTCTAACTCGGCCTTTTTCCGAATCTGCCTCGTTTTGTATCTGTTGTACTCCTGCTATTCCAGATGACTGCTGTAACTTCAAGAGATCGATTCTTTGCTGTATCCATTTACGGTCCGGATACTTCTTATCTTTTTTATACTTCTCATTAATTAATTCTAATAGTTCATGCTGATAATCTTTGTCCAATGTTCCGGCACTTGAAAGTGCAGACCATGCCACTTTTTCGTTGGACAAATCTTGAAGTTCAGGTATCAAATTGAGCAGAGCACGATATTTTGATACCGTTTTACTGTCAATTTCAAGATCTAATGCTACCAACTCATTTATACTTGTGATATCGCCCTCTTCTACCAAATCATTTGCTTTTTTATATTTAATTTCCTCAGTATGAGCTTCAAATAAGGATTGTGCCAGCCTCGCGGTGACCATTGCAACATATTTTCGGCCATGAATATTCGCCCTGTTCAGTCGTAATATTCTTTCCCAGTCCGCTTTTGGCGGATCTGTTACAAACACCGGATACTCCTTTATTTCTGCCTTTCTTCCAGCTTCCCTTCTTCTATGTCCTGACTCAATACGGTACTTATCCCCAAATTTATACGCAAGTATAACACCCTGGAAGCCGTATTTTCTCATGTCTTCTGCAAGTGCTTCTACATCAGACTCTCCATATATCTCCATATTGTCAGGATCATCCAAGAGCATATCATCCTTTAGATAGATCAGCCTTGACTTCTGTTCTTCCGAGAGATCCTTAATATTTGTATCCTGTGTAACCTGTTTTTGATAATTGCTAACGCTCTGTGCGGTTCTTCTCAGTAAAGAGGATTTCGGAGTCGCCACTTCTGCCAAATTACGCCTCGCCATTATTCATACTCCTTTCTTCTTTTATACGATCTTCTATTTCCTTAACAAGTTTTTTATAATCTTTTGTTATTTCAGCACTGCCACAGCATATACAAAGAGGTTCTTTAAGCCCTTCGCTGTATTGCACAGAACCATAATCATGCCGTATTGTTGTCGTAAACAAACGAAGGCTTTCCCTAATTTCTTCTTCCATGCTTTCTTCGTATAACTTCTTTTGATCACTTTTATACATTTGTACGTTAATATAGAATGCTCCGAGTATCTGAAGCGTATCATTTCCATATGATTCGTGCGTCTCCCTGCATCTCTGTACAAGATCATCATAGCCGGCTATACTGCTTTCTTTAGCAAGGTGCATGGGCACGATTACATAATCACAAGCTGCTAAATAAAGCATTGTAAGCTGGCTGTGAGCCGGCGGGAAATCTATTAATATATAGTCGTATTGTGGCCTCAACCTATCAATGTGCCTTTTTATCACTTCAGTATCGGCTGATGTGAAATAATCCATATCTCCGCTTCCCAATATTGCGTCAAATTTGCAGGTTACTTTTCTGAATTTATTTCTCCATTTACGTTTAGCTGAATAACTGCATTCATGTATCGCATTAAAAATATTCAGATCCTGCTCCAAAACTTCATATAATGTATCAACTTCGCTTTTCAGTAGGCCATCTTCATAAACACTTTCGTCCTCCGCAAAAAGGAATTGTGTTAAATTCATTTGACTGTCGCCATCGATTACTATGACTTTTTTACCATTCATTGCTAATTGCGCAGCAATATTGATTAAAGAATTTGTTTTCCCGATACCGCCTTTTCTGTTATAGTCTGCGATTACGTATCCCACTGTCTTACCTCCTTGTCTAAACTTCAAAACCGCACCGTGCGGTTATGTGTTTTAAAATATGGTTTTATTATTACATAGATTTATGACTTTTTCAATAAAATTCTATTTTATCTTATTTTCTATTTTATCATAGCATTTGTATACATAATATTGTATACATTTAGAAATAGTAATGCATGAAAGATAAGAATTTCTAAATTCCGCGATAAACTCAATCTTTTATTCATAGCTTGCTATGTTTTATTAGTTTTGCAAGGACCTCACGGTGAGGTTCTTGTTTTTATTTTCTTTCTTATTAACTATGCTTCATTTAAACTTTCTTAGTTCATTGACAACTATAATCCTCACTGTTATACTTGTAATAAATATAAATTTCTAACCAGTAGTTTCTTAAGAAACTGCAAATCATACAATTCCTAGAAATAGGTTGTTTTACATTGTAGATGACGCCATAAGGGCGTCTTTTTTTATTTAAAAGGAGGATCCAATGAATGAATTTTTAGAATTACTTTATGTTACAGGCATATTGGAAGAAGAGAGTATCGAAATATCCAATAACGATTATATTCAAAAAGGAATACGTATACAGACACTTGCTCGAGAAAAGCAGATGCGTTTGTGCAAAGAAACAAAGGACCGCACCGTGCGGTTCTTTGATTTAGACATAAAAACGTTAAATTATGATAATGAAATAGCAATTAAGCAGGTTAAATCAGCTATAAAACGTAAGATTCGTAGATTGTGCTCGCAGATAACATCTGATAGCAACTCAGAAAATTTAATTATATCTCATATAACTAATCTTACAGTTAATCTGAATGATATAACAGTGCGACTTTTGAAAGACAATACTGATAGTCTTCCAACTATAGTAAGTGGTGCGGATCGAATATTGATTGTTAAAATCTATGATGAAGAGTATTATATACCTTTAAACCCACAAAAATCATTTCGCAATTGTACATATTGTTATAAGTCAGATCCAAGTATATGTGTCAATATGTTTCACATAGAAGATATTTATCTATATCTTTATGTGGTAAACAAACTAAATATACTTATACAACCTCACGGTGAGGTTCAAGATAGTACTCAGTCTCAATTTAATTTATCATCTCTTAATGATAAAGAAGTTTTCTTAAAAAGGTGGTTGCAAAAAAATATACCGAAATGGGTATTTGAAAGTCTTTATCCGTATATTTGCAAATATAAAAGTGACTACAAAAATATATCTGAATTTTTTAGTCAAGTAAAGGATGAAGTTTTACTGGAATGGGCAGACAGATATAACTACATAATTGATTATATATATGCCAATAAACAAATTAACAGTAATATATTCTTACCTAATTTATACTCAAATAAATATATTGACTGCATTTCTTTTGGAATCTATGTTTTAACTTATCTTTTTAAAAACACCCAGGAATTTTATGAAAATCATAAACAATATAAAAAATGTCGACATACAGCAACAGTATATCAAACAAAAAGGAATATACCAAAGAAAATCATTAGGGAAATGCGTTCCTCACCGTTAAATCAATACTTTGGATATGTTGAGTTCGACGAAAGTGTGGATTTAGAGAGTATTCGAGCAATAACAACGGAGTTCCTATTATTAAATAAGAATATTTTTTCAGATATGAAATATCCAGATAAGACAATTCGTTTTCGGAAACTTGGTCGACACAAAGCAGGTGGACTTTATTTCAAGTATTTAGGCACACTGGCCGTAGATATCAGATGTCCAGATTCAATGACTCACGAACATTTTCATTTAATAGATGATCTTATGGGTGATTTGTCTTCTCAGATCAGTTTCATAGATATAGCAGATAGATATCAAAGTGTTTTAATTAAAACAATAGAGAACGATGAATCAAATGGGATCATCCATTTTAGCAAAACAGGAAAATACAATCTTAAGTATTATTTAAAAAAATGTGAGATATTCGCACGGTGCGGAGAAATTTATTTATTCCGGATAAAAAAAGTTAAAAGTTCTTTACTGAAACAGGATAGCAAACAATCTTTTGCATATCCCAATGATTCAATACTCAATAAAATGATAGAAGACTATTATAGTAAATTACTTACAAAAATAAAAAATATGCAAAAAGTAAAAAAGGAGGATGAAAGTGAAAAACATATATGTGTCGCAGATAAGTGATTATATTGCATCTATGATTGAGGATGAATTCTATGTTGTTGCACTTTCCAAATCAGTAACTGATAAGTCAGGGATTCCATATTACAGACTAGTATTGGCAGACAAAACAGGGGCTATCACTGGTATAGTCTGGGATCAGCATATGGAACAAATTTCAGAAAATCTTATTCATACAATTGTAAGGATAAAAGCTGAGGTTTTCAATAATAAAACCAGGGGAGTAGAACTTATTATCAGTGAAATCAAAAAAGTAGAATGCAGCGACATAAGTGATTTTATAAACCGTCTCGATGATCAACTAAAAAATAAGTACTTTACGACCTTAAGAAAAATGGGAGAAATGGTAAAGAATACCTCATATAAACAACTAATATCAATCATGATTAGCGAAAATGAAAACATTCTTAAAGATGCTCCATTATCTCTCATAGGTCCCTGTAATTATAACGGTGCGGTTCTCGTTCAAATCGTATCCGTTACAAGTATCGCAGTACAGATTGCAAGATCTCAGAATAGTTTAACATATCCACCATACAAAAAAGGAACAGAAATCGATTCTGATCTAATAATAACAGGCACGATATTAGCTACAATTGGCAATATAAATCGTTTTTCATCGTTTCCGATTTCAACAATTGCTGCAAGCACATCACTTCTTACAAGTGAGCTACAAGCAATACAATTACTAGAGAAATGCTTAAAAAACGATACCATACTAATATCGGATAATGAGAAAAATACTTTATATAACATAATCCATACGGTTCATAATAACTCAATAAAACCTATGATAAGAGAAGCGGCGATTATAAGATCGGCTTATCAAATTTATAACATTTTAATTCGCATGGATTATAAAACTTATGAAAATCAATAGGAGTATACTATGAATCTTCAAGATCTAATTCATAAAAAAACATGGAAAGAAATACAGGGCTATCTCGCAATGTCAAATCCGCCTGGGATAATCCTTAGTGGTGTTCCTGGTCTAGGGAAGTTCGAACTGGGATTATATATTGCTGCAGCAATCCTTGGCTGCTCAGAAAAAGAATTGTATAAAAATCCCGATTTCTATATGACAGGTACGAACGATACTGTTAGCTCAGATGACATCAAAGACTTAATCGATTTCAGTTGGAGAAGCAGCCTTATGGGTAAAAAAGTGATATTGCTAAATAATTCACACACAGTTTCTGTTTCAACACAAAACAAGCTTTTGAAAATTTTGGAGGACCGAGAAGACAATGTTCTAATACTACTGGCAGATTCTAACACATTGATTCCTACCATTATTAGTAGATGTTGTCATATACAGTTACAGCCTCCAACGAGTGCTATAATAAAACGCTTTCTTATAGAAAAAGGAGTTGCTGACTCTGATATTGACTTTCTGTCATATATGATTGGAAACGCACCTTTTCTATATACAAAAGAGGAGAAGACTTTGATGCAATATAAAAGTCAACTTGAACAACTATACCGCATAACAGTACGTTCTGATCTATTAAACGTAATGAATATGCTTAAAGAAAAGGATAAAAACAGCTTTTATGAAAAAAATACTGCTCATACAACCTGGAATATCAAGCTTATTATGTATCCTTTCTATAATTATTATTTTGATACAGTAAACAATGGGGATACAGCTTCAGAAATATATCCAGGAAATCTGTATACACCGGATGAAGCTTATAGCATCATATGCATGGGGCAGTATCATCTAAAAATTAAGAACTATACCAAAAATGATTACTTTGGTCTTCTGCGATATATAATCCGCCCGAAAGACTAAAAAAGGAGGAAATATGTTACATAGAACTTACAGACCGCAAACTCTATCTGAGGTATGTGGCCAAGAACAGAATCTGATTACTATAAGAGCACAAATAGAGGAGAAAAGGTATTCAAGCGCGTATTTATTTGAAGGTCATAGAGGTACAGGGAAAACGACAATAGCAAGAATTTTAGCAAGAACAATCTGCTGCGATCATCCCACCACAGACGGTCCTTGCAATCACTGTAGAAACTGCCGTATGATTCTTGAAGAAAAAACAATGGATTTTATTGAGCTGGATGCGGCATCACATAATACGATAGCAGACATAAAGGAACTTATTAATTCAACTTCGTATCTTCCGTCGATACTCCCCAAAAAAATATATATTATAGACGAAGCGCACAATCTCTCAAAAAGCGCATTCGATGCCCTTCTTAAAACAATAGAAGAACCACCGGAACACTGCATCTTTATGCTATGCACTACAGAGTTGTATAAGATACCTGTTACAATACGTTCAAGATGCTCTATATTTACATTTTCAGCTCTGTCTATACAGACAATTTCAGGCCGTCTGGCCACTGTATTGGATGACGTTGGGAAAAAATATGAATTAAAAGCTCTTGAAACAATTGCTTATCAAGCTGACGGATCTATGAGAGATGCATTAAGTATTTGTGATCGCTTGATTCTTTCATGCGATATTTTAACTTATACTCATGTGAAAAATACATTAAAACTCATGGACGAATCAATTACACTACAAATTATCAAGTGCATTATAAACAAAGATACAAAAACAGGAATCACCTATTTAAAAAAAATATATGAAGAAGGAAATAATCTTTCCCAATTAGCAGAAAATGTAATCCACACTCTTGCAGAGAGTATTATTCTTAAATCATTTAATGCATCTGAAGAGTCACAGAATCCGGCAACAATGAACAGCGAACTCTATATGATAACAAAAGATATATCAATAGAGCTGATATTCTGGTATACCGATCAATTCTGTGGATTGAAAGAAAAGATAAGAAATACTTTAGACCCATACATGGATACACTGCTTGCATTTGTTAAGTGTTGCAATCCAGATATGCTTGACGATGATAAAATCTATCTTCTGAATCGAATTAATAAGCTGGAGGATAAGATAAAAGATCTATACGAAAAACTATCAGTTTATGAGAATCGGATCGAACACGGATCAAACGAGACTGCCACAGAAATTTCTGAAACTAATGAAATAGAATCTGATGGTTTTGAAAAATTAGGTGATGAAGAAATACCCTTTCGTGGGGAAGCAGAAGAGAGCAGAAGTGAATCCGGAACAGAAAAGCTCGAAGGGGATGAAGGAGATAACGCCAAAGACATCTTCTCAGAATTGCTTGAAACCTTTTTTACAGGATAAGGAGAAAGGTTCTGAAACCAGAATAGAGGATGAAAATAGTATTGAAAACCAAAAGGAAAGCTTACACGATATTTTAAATTATTATCAAAATACGCATCCGTTTTTGAAAACAGCATTGTCATGCTGCAAATCGGATGAGGAATTCTATTACATAACAGATTTATATCCGATCTATCTAATTTTACAGAATTATATTACAGTTTTTGATGATTTAGATTTTTTAAAAATTGAGTACTTATATTAAATCTCAGAGTCTCTGTCTATGTGGCAGGGACTCTCTGTTGTAATAATACTTATTATCTTGTATAATTTAGGTAACGATCTATTGTTTTCTTATTTTATCTACATATATTGTATAAAGATAGGTAGGATGACTGTCTATAGAATAATTATATATAATTCATAATATAATTATATATAATTGGTAAATCGTAATCTTAAAAACCCCGATAATTCAAGGAATATTGTAAAAATGGCTGGAAGATAAAATACACAATGTTGAAGCAATTTTTCTGGAGGTTGATTGATTTTTTATTTGTGTTGAAGAAATATTGAGTGATTGGATGAAAATTTTATAATGTGGATGAAATTTTTCCACATTAAATATTAAAAAAAATAGATTAGTATGGGGAATATAGATCAGGAATCAATAAATTTCGGTGATGTTTTAGCCTATTCATGAAAGAATGCCTAAAATTTGCGGATTTATCTAAAAAAGGACATAAACATTCAGCCCCAGTTACTAAAAGGCACTGCAGCTGTCATTCATATGTTCAGTTTTTAGTATAACCCTCAAAAGTGCCCCGATACAGTCCATTTTGAACAGTACGGTGTAGTTTTCATAGATATAGCCGATATGCTGCTTTACTTCTTGATACCCAAAAGTAGTTGCCAGGACACCAAGATCGTGAAAATCCTGCTCTTTCAGTTTAAAATTAACAAAGAAATTTTTATTTTGTCTATCTCGGACAGTACTTTTAATCCCTAATTGTTTCAGGTAGCCAATCTCCTTTTCAGGTATTGCTCTCTTATTGACTACTGCCTCATTGATTGATCTTATGGATTCATCAATTTTATTAAATAAAGCTCGGAATTGTTCTGTATTTTGGCTATTTTCCTTTTCATACTGATTACGGCCATGTAAGACATTTTTCATTGTCAAAATAACGTCATTGTCAGAACAATGTACTTTAAATAATCCGGATACAAGAGATACAGCACGACGTATTATTCCCGGTTTGCAGTACATGGGAAGAAACAGCCGGAGAGAAGCATAGGACTCTTTTATGGAGATCTCCTTTGCATCCGTCCGTTCAGTGTCGATTTCAAGAGCTGAACGGAGAAAGATGCGAAGCTGATTCAGATCCTTTATTTTTAACAGTTCCATAAGGCATGACTTATTAAAGGTCGCATAACCGCGTCCGCCCTTATCTGCGGGCAATGCATATGTATCATATTCGGAAAGTTTGACACAAAAAGTATTTGGTTTCCAGCTGATATTGCTCAGACTAATATATCCGTATTCGCTCAAAGAAATATTTGCATTTTTAACTGAGCGTTGTGTACATCCGATCAGCTCAGCAAGCTGCTTGACTGACAAATTTTTTACGACGCCTCGATCGTCAGGTTGGCAGAAATGGTAGATTAAAAGGAGCTTAATTGCGATTGCCTTAAGCCTGGGTGCATAACCAAATCTGTTTTTTTCATTCACATAACAGGTGGATTCCTCTACGACAGTTTTGTATACAGCATGTGGACATTTGCTGCAGATCTCACTACATCTCTTCTGGATTTCTTCTGGCATATATTCTTTGAATTCCGCATATTTATAATTTGGGCACGAAAAACAGCCAGATGCATTGACATCTAGCTCCTGACGCTCTGTATAGACTGTTTTTTTATGGTTTTTCTGGACTCCAATTGCTTTAATAATCGGAGCTTTACCGATACGTGCATAATTAGATAGTTCCAAGAGTATCACCTCATATATGCGACAAAGATGCCGAAATAAATACTGGTACAACAAATAAACCTATAAGTCGGGCTAATCCTCTTGAAAATCATAAAAGAATAAATTATAATACAGATATAGCCACGGTTATAGATCGTTGGCGTCATATGTAGCTTTACCGCCAAGTGAGCTACAAATAACAAATGTCTGATGTGGATAACTTTTCTTTAAACCGCCAAGTTTTAATGATGTTATCCACATTTTTTAATATACACTAGTATTTAAAATTTGTAAAATCGAAAAAAACCGCAGGAAAAAGCGGACTAAAAATGTACTTGAACCTCAAAACTTGTTGTTAAAATGAGATAATTAAACAAAATAAATATACAATTAGTAAAAATTAAACAATAAAGTCAGAAAATAATGTGAATAAAACTGTGGATAAATTATAGAAAAAAGTTTTAGAAAAAAACGGCAATTAAAATCGGACTAAATTTGAGACGAATCGCTGTATTTTGTAAATATTTGTAAAAAAAGCCACTAAATCTAGGCTTTTCATGATCTATATAATATTTTGATGCGGACTAAAATCGTGTGTCACAGATCTGTGTTCTTTTTGATATTTTATGAGTTGAAAAAAGGTACAAGAAAAAGCGGACTAAATTATTATAAAGCTGAAAAAAACAACAGGAAAAAGCGGACTAAATAAAATTTAGGAAAAAATCTACAGGAAAAAGCGGACCAAATTTGGAATTTAGAAAAAAAACGCAGGAAAAAGCGGACTAAAAAAAGTAGATAGAAAAAATGCGCAAAAAAAAGCGGCCTAAATTATAAGTGGTCAGAGTAGATTGAAGGGAGTTTTGTATATTAGAAAGCTGAAAAATACTTCAAGAAAAAGCGGACTAAATTGATAAACGGAAAAAAATCGCAAGAAAAAGCGGACTAAATCGGAAAATTAGAAAAAAACTGCAGGAAAAAGCGGACCAAATTAGCAAATTGGTGTGATTACCAAGGAAAA
>ERZ1643246.4447-NODE-4447-length-11064-cov-5.190753_pt1 | contig 11064 bp, 6 predicted proteins | sample MGYA00579265_ERZ1643246 | MGnify/ENA primary metagenome ERZ1643246 (study PRJEB29033, sample SAMEA4952261) | chicken gut metagenome | biome: Broiler Chicken; feature: Gastrointestinal Tract; material: Caecum | place: Ireland | collected 2018 | study: Broiler...
AGATAGTTTTCCGCCACAACCTCATCCTGTTCTTCCGGAATATTCGGTATCATTATAACCCTCTCGCCCGTCCGAAATGTACTGGTAGGATCATAGACAACTTTTCCGATTCCCTCATGGATAAGCGCCATAGGCAATTTCTGTTTCAGAACCGCCTTGTTTCTTGTGCCCTGATAATATCTCTGATCCGCATTACAGATGGACAGATATGTGGGGCGTACAATGATCTGAGAATCGTCCAGGTCAATTCTTTTGAAAACCGCTTCAAACTGCCTGGGGCGTTTCAACTGGTACACTGCATTTAACATGTCCGGTTTCCTCCCAGAATTGCTTCAGCGACCCGCAGATCATGCGGATAAGTTATCTTTATATTGGATACCTCTCCTTCCACAAGATGTACAGGCTCATTTTTCAGCACATATATTTTACATGCGTCAGTCAGTATTTCCTTTTCCTCCTCAGTCAGGCTCTGATAGATTTCTCTCAGACGTTTTGCTTTAAACGACTGGGGGGTCTGACCCTGATACATCTTTTTCCTTTCCGGAATATTGCTGATAAAGCTCCCGTCCCTGCTCTCCACAATCGTGTCCGAGGCAGGAATCACTGTATCGCAGGCGCCGCATTCCCTGGCATATCTGATATTTTCTTCTATAATACGATAACTGACAAACGGACGCACAGAATCGTGGGTGACAATAAGAGTTTCCTCCGTCAGGCACCCCTCGTCTTCTATATACTGAATGGCGTTCATAATTGTCTCGTTACGGGTACTTCCCCCTTCAATTACAACTATGTTCCCGCATTGCCGGATATACTTCCTGATAATGTCCTTGGTATATGCAAGCCATTGTTTCGGTGCCAGGACAATAATCCGATGAAAGTCAGGATTGACAGCAAACTTTTCCACTGTATGAATCAGAATCGGGCGTTTCCCCACTTCCAGAAACTGCTTCGGCTTATCGCTGTTACCCATTCTGGTTCCCTGACCACCGGCAAGGATTACGCCATATATCAAACTTTCCATTCCGTATTCTCTCCTACAATATAAAATAACTTTCTTCTATCCGCATTCTGTCCGTGGCATTGTAACAATTTAGTAATAATTTGTCAACACGCACCTAAAATAAATCCGAAACTGCAATGCCGTTTCTGTGGACTCCTAATTTACCAGATGTATTTTACAAAGAATTTTTCCCCAGATTCCGGCACGTAGAAACATCCCCCAGATAATAGGAAATACAATACCCACGAATGTGTATATTATCCACCAGCCATTTTTTTCACTATATAATGGATAATATTCCAGTAATTTGTTAAGCGGGATGTGATTTATCAGTAACTGAATCGCAATCACGGCACGAAATGCAATAAACTGCCATATGACAATATCTATTGACTTTCTTCCTATAAAGCACACAGCTTTTTCAGCATATGCCAGAATATTATTTCTGCATATCTCCTCTATGCATTTAGAAATACATAAGACTGCAAAGCTTGCAAGAACAGCCCCTATTAAAAAGAGACTTCTGTACCTGTATGCATTATCACCCATATTCGCGCTGTTATAATGACCGATAATCAGAAAAGTTCCTGCTGAAATCACGGCATATACAACGGTATTTCTGTCCAATTTCAGATTTAATAAATACTCTTTTCCAAAAGCCCCGAGTGCGTAAAAGAAACCGCATATCAAAGTTCTGCTCAGCATATGGGGTAATGTTATTTCAAATCCTATCAGACACCAGATGAAGAAAAATCCCAATATAATATACTTCTTAGCCGGCGAATCCAATATACTGTAATCTATGATTTTATAAAGTACAGAAATAATAAAAAGCGCTCCCAAGAACCATATTGCACCCAAAAATTCTCCATCTTTATCCAGTGTAAGGAAAACTCTAAAAATATTTCCAAAGGATATACCCTCATGCCGGATCAAGGACTTTCCTATAATAAAAATCAAATTCCAGCCTACAAACGGAATATACAGAGTTTTAATTTTCTTAAAGATATACTGTTTCAGATTTCCTCCGGATTTATACAGTATACCGGAAATAAGGAAAAAAAACGGCATATGAAAATTATATATATATGAAGAATATGGCGCCCTTGCGTGTGCATAAACAACTAGGAAAATTCCTATCCCTTTCGCTATATCAAGCCACTCTATCCTTTTACTGCTACTCACCTTGACCCCCTTATTACTGCTTTGCATTAGTACAACATACCGTCAGAAATCACATAACGTGAATTATTAATATTAACAGTTCCGCTGAATGCTTTCTGCCACTTTCCATTTTTTACATAATACATATGTGAATCTTTTTTTACAAGACCTGTAAAACCATAATTTATTGTTCCCCGTTCAACATAATACCAACTTCCTGTACTATATTTCGCCAGTCCTGTATAATTCGACTGCCATTTACCATTTACGATATAGTACCAGGTGCCTTCCAATTTGACCAGACCTCTAAAATCGTAACGGATCTCACCTTTCTCCATATAATACCTAGAACCACTGGCGTATTTGGCAAGACCTGTATATTCCTTTCTCATTCTTCCGTCTACAATGTAATACCATGTACCAGATAATTTTATCAGTCCTGTAAAATCATAACGAATCTTTCCATTTTCCATATAGTACTGTGAACCGCTTTCATATTCCGCAAGTCCCGTATATCCAATCTGACATTTCCCTTTTACTATATAATACCAAAGGCCTTCCGTTTTTATGAGACCTGTATAACTTTGTTGGATTGTACCATTTTTTACATAATATAAGGAGCCGCTTATATACTCTGCAAGACCTGTATATCCTGACTGCCATCTTCCATTCACTATATAATACCAGGTGCCTTCCAATTTTATCAAACCTGTGAAACTGTACTGAATTATCCCGTTACTCATATAATATCTAGTGCCGCTTGAATATTCTGCAAGACCTGTGTATTCAGGTATACATTTTCCACCTGATATATAATACCAAGTGCTATTTAATTTTACCAGCCCTGTATAACTATACTGAATTTTTCCATCCACAACATAATATAGGGAACCGCTTGAATACTCCACAAGCCCCGTATAATTTGACTGCCATTTACCATTTTTAATATAGTACCACGTTGAGCCAACTTTTTCCAATCCGGTAAAGTCGCTCTGAAAAACACCATTTATATAAAAAAGCCACTCATCATTACTATCTTTAATCAACTCCTTTGTCTGGTCAGGAGTAATATACCAATAATTAATGTCAACATTGCCGACAATCCCATTCACTTTTCCCGAAGATGTGTACTGCCAGAAATTATAATTTCCATTATAATCGGTCTGTGACGTATAATGCGCCAACCAGATCAGATAATCTTTACTTATCTGAGAAGCATTCAGATCATTTTCAAGCATGTCTTTATTGGCATATACCATTGCTGTATAACCGGCCTCTTCAATTGTTCTACAGAAAGCCCGGCAAATTGCCGTAGCTTCACTGGCCGATAAATTAGCATTATAAAGTCTGCCTGTCAGCCCATTTTGATCGCTTGCATACTCAAAATCCATTATCAGCGGAAGCGTAATGTTATAGCCCTTAACTATATTTAAAAGATATTCTGCCTCTTCTACCGCCTCTGCTTCTGTAGTTGCCTGTGAAAAAATATATGCTCCGACCGGTATTCCCGACGCATCAGCCTGTTTTAAATTATACGCAACATTTTTATCCTTTACTAAAGTTCCCTGCGAGCCATATCCTCTGTATGCCCCCCGTACAATAGCGAATTCCATTCCAGCCTGTTTTACATTTTCCCAGTTGATCGTACCGTTCCATTCAGATACGTCTATTCCTTTTTTAATTGTATAACCGTCAAACCTGTCAGCATGTATAACTCCTCTCGGAGTCAGCGCGTATGGACTTATACTGTTTCCAAATCCCTCCGGAATGAATCCTTGGTATCTGCCCGCTCCGGGATCATCAGCCAAAGTCTTTTGATCCTCCGAAATATCCACATTCTCTTCAGATTTGCCGTTTTCCTGCTGTGCATCTTCTGTTCCACTTATATTATTCTCTTTTTCAGCTGCATATGTAACACCATAGGTACTAGTAAAAAATAAGCTCGCTAATGCTATGGCAATTAGTTTTTTTCCAACTTTCATAGCGCACCTCCAAACTATTATTAGACGGTCTCGGAAACTCAATATAGCCTGTATTTCCGATCTTTTTCTTATTTTCCCTTTTGTTTTCCCTCCATATTTCGGAAAACAATTTTATTAAATTTTTAAATAACTATCGATATTGTCTCTGAATTGTGCGGAGCATTTGATAACTGTTTCAGTTATCAAATGCTTCCTTGTAATTAAGAAGTATCCCACCTCAACTTACTTACAAGGAGATTCCGCGCTATGATCAAACACTGGCAATCCATACAGGACTACAAATGCTTTCTTCATAATTCTAAGGTCTCTTTCGATTTCTCTGAAAGGACTAGGCTCCATACACCTTTTTATCATGTGGCTGTTCTTCCTTCAGATTTTCTTACTATCTCATAGGAGGCTGGTGATGGTACTTCCTGCCGTACATACTTACGCAAACTCCCATCAAAACATACGAAAAAGTAGCTCTCTTCTCTTTCTCCAGTGAAACTCTCCACCGTGCCGTGCCACTATTCTGACCTAGATTCCCGCCGGAGAGATAGAACTCTGACCTTGATAAGTATTATTTCGGTTATATGTTGTTCCAACTCTCCTGCTATAACAGTTTCCCCCACACAGATGTACCTCTCCTGCTCCGTTTTACTATAGCGCAAAACGCCATGGTTCCATCAGTTTCCTTACCGCTTTCCAGAAAATGGAAAAACATATGCATCCAAATGCTCCCGGAACTGTTCCAATGCGAAATATGCCCCTGCCATAAAAACAGTCCGGAATAGGATATCCATTTATATACAGATATTCCCCACAGTACAGGGACCTGTGAAAAAATCTACAGCCAGCATACAGCAACCAAACGGATCAACAAAGCGCATCCTAAACGATTATAGGTTTCACCACATGATGACGCACCGTAAAGACCACATTATTCTTTTTATGCCATTATAACCGGCATCTGCATCCATCTGGATGTCCGGTTCAAGCAACGGACTATAGGACTATAGCTTAACGCCAGCTTCCTTCATAAGCACTTTCAGCGTTCTTCTATCCTTCCGGAGGTCTTAAAGTTAAGCCTGTATCATTTGACATTTTCACTATTACTACCTGAATCCTTATTTATTGTTCAGGCATCCCCTTTCTCTAACTCAGTCTCAAATTTTCTCAATTGTATATTGACTTTCCGAGACCACCCCACTATGCTTTTAACTGCCAAACACTATCCTATCATACCAATTTTTAAATAATAATTCAATATATCACTGCTGTAAACTATTCTAACACGAACAGCTTTTTCATTTATTTCTTATCTTCCCATCTTTTATAAGCAACAAATATGGAAAATCGGCACAAAATTCATGCCGATTTTCCATCACGTAGCCCTCTAATAAACAACTACTTTTGTAGAAGTAGGTATGTTATTATAAATCCATTTTGCATTTTCCAAATTCAGACGGACGCACCCGTGCGAAGCATTTATTCCAAGCCGACCGTCCTGAATTGAAGTCATACTTCCCGGATTATAAAGCACTGAATGGAACAGATAATTTCCATAAAACTGAGTATAATACCAACAAGTATATCCACTACCAAAAGATAGTCCTTTCATTCCGACTGTAAACTGCCCCTTTACCGTCGGTGTAGAAGAAGCTCCTGTTGTACAGCTCCAGTAATATTTTTGTGACCAGGCTCCCCGCGCCCCAGTAAAAATCCCTACTTTATTTGCATTTGTATCAACCAGAATGAGCCATCTCGTATTACTATTATACTGCTGTGTTTTCTGAAGCATCTTTGTTTGGCTTGTTGTTATGCTGCTCCCATATTTTTTTCCATTTTTTACATTATAAAACTTTCCATTATATTTTGTGAGTCCATTGAAAGAGGAATTCCATTTGCCTTTTTCAATATAATACCATGTACCCGTAACATGTTTGGCAAGCCCTGTATATGTATTCTGCATTTTACCTTTTTTTACATAATACCAACTTCCTGTTACATGCTTGGCAAGCCCTGTATATGTATTCTGCATTTTGCCTTTTTTTACATAGTACCAGCTTCCTGTTATATGTTTTGCAAGTCCAGTATAATTTTCTATTTTTTCCCCATTTTCGATATAATACCATGTGCCATTTGTATGCTTTACAAGACCCCTGAAATTGGCTTGCATTTTTCCCGATACCACATAATACCAAGATCCAGTACTATGTTTTACAAGTCCGGTTATGCCAAACTGAATTTTCCCTTTTTTCACATAATACCAGCTTCCTGTTGTATGTTTTGCAAGTCCGGTATAGTTATTCTGTACTTTTCCATTCACTACATAATACCAGATTCCATCGGTATGTTTTACAAGCGCTGTATAGTTGCTCTTCATTCTCCCGTTTTGAACATAATACAAAACATTGTTTGTATGTTTTACAAGCCCGTTTGCGTCAAACTGCACCCCCCCGTCTTTTACGTAATACCAGCTTCCTGTACTATGCTGAACCAAACCCGTATATGTAGCCTGCACTGCTCCGTCTACGAAATAATACCAGATTCCATCGCTTTCTTTTCTTAATCCTGTAAAAGAATCAACGCTCTGCTGATTTTGCTGAATATTCTCCTCACTTTTATCAGCTGTATCTGCCTGACTGTCCGGTACATTTTCTGATTCGTTCGCCTGTTGTTCTAACTGAGCTTCTCTGTTTGTTACACTTTGCTGATCGAGGTCTGAATCTGTGTTATTCACATCTTCCTCTCTGTCTTCTTCCCCGGTATTTTCCAATTCATCTGTGATTATCTCATCCGTTTCCGCTTCATCTGCGATTATCTCATTCTCACTCTCATCTGAGGATATCTTTTCATATGTCTGTTCAGTTTCCTCCTGTGTCTGCTCAGCTTCTTCCTGAAAAGTGACATTATCATTCGCTTCTTCAGCATATGCGGGCATTCCTCCGAGAGTGAAAAACAGGCAGAGCATTACTGTGCCTATTTTTATTTTTCTAATTTGTATCTTCTTTTTCATAACCGAACTCATCCTTCCTCTATTCTATAATTTCAAGACACAAATCAACCAACTATCATCGTATTTTCTGTCATTATAACAAATTCCAAAAAGTTTTGCTTAGCTATATATGCTTTTCTTATATAAACGGATATTCTCCGGTTCCGGACAATCCGATCATTCCATCAGCCCATCCCTTTTCCCCGTTTATACGAATTGTACACCACTGGTGCGTCCACTGATTCGGATTGGTATGCGACCATGAAATTCCTAAATAATCCAGTACCAGTCCAAGCGCCCGCGTAGAACCCGCGCATGAATATTCACCAATCACAAAGGGACCCCATGGCTGACTGTAATTGCTTCCTTCTGTTGTATAACGGCTGTTGCAGCAATAGCTGTAAACCGCAGAAGCTGCATATGCTGCCTGATCCCATTTATCAGAACTATATTTTTTCGCATCACTTGCAATATCTTTCGCGATACTCTGAGCAGCTGACCTCAATTCATTGGTGGATAACTGACCTGCTGTTTGCCCGTTTCCAGCTTTTAAGCCCTGTTTTACAGTATAAAATCTACCATTGTATTTTACCAGTCCGTTAAACGTTTTCTGCCATTTTCCGTTTTCTACATAATACCATTTTCCTGTAACATGTTTGGCGAGCCCAGTATAGCCGCTCTGCATTTTCCCCTTTACCACATAATACCAGCTTCCTGTACTGTGCTTGGCAAGCCCGGTATAGCCGCTCTGCATTTTCCCCTTTACCACATAATACCAGCTTCCTGTACTGTGCTTGGCAAGCCCGGTATAACCACTCTGCATTTTCCCACCTTTTACGTAGTACCAACTTCCCGTGCTGTGTTTTACAAGCCCTGTAACATCAAATTGTACTATACCGTCCACTACATAATACCACGTTCCTGTACTATGCTTTACTAAACCGGTATATGAACTCTGTACAACTCCGTTTACATAATAACGCCACGTACCATCAGACTGTTTCATCAATCCTGTAAATCCAGCTGCCGCATTTACTTTAGCCCGAAAAACTGTTTTTTGTTCTTTTTCCGGAAGAGATGACTCTTTTATATCAGTATCTTTCTGAATTTCAACCTGCTGTTCTTTCAAATCTTTAGATGTATTCTCGTGAATTACAGATTCAGCTTCCTCCTCTGCCTCTTTTTCATCTTTAACTTCAGTTCCGCTCACAGACTGAATTTCATCCCCTGATTCACTTTCATCTGATTGCTCAATATATGTCATACTGTTTTCCTGCTGTATATCTGTATTTTCGGATTCTTCAGCATATACACCAAGCGTTGATCCCCAAAACAAAACTACAGCTAAAAAAGCACAGCATACCACTTTTAAATGCCGCCGGCCATTCTTCCGATTCATATTCATAATTTTCCCCTTTCATTTAAACTATCCTTATTTATTGTAGTACAAACGATATTTTAATACTAGCAGATAATATATTTTTTTTCAATGAAATATTGACCCATGATAAAGTAAACGAATTATCGGTGAATATGTCCTCCAGTCTTCTACTGCACGGTCACTTTCTTCACAATGGTTCTGAATCCGGATCAAATCTAGAAGACTATTTCATTTGCCACAAAAAGAGACAGGTCTATAGTGGAAATAAACCTCAGTAGACCCGTCTTTCATATATATTTTTAATTCAGCAGCTCCCCATCCGGCAGCGTACCGCCCTTTTCCACGATATTCGCAAGATCGATAATATTATACAATACCGTCTCATCCGGATACATTACATATAACGGCTGGTCCGGAGCCGAATAACAGTAATCCTGCCCTCCTTCACCGGAAAGTGCCACAGATTGTATTGTCCACTCCGCGTTTGTCTTGAGCTGATTACGGATCAGGGCATTAAGCTGCGCCTGCGTCACATTCATCTCCACGTCCTTGCTCACCTGGTTCATAATCGCTCCCGACCTCAGGAGCATAGTCGGCGACATCACTTTCTTCAACAGTCCTGTAATAACAGCCTGCTGATTTTTCCCTCTCTGATTGTCACCGTCTTCCAGATTATGGCGTTCACGGCTGAATGCCAGAGCCTGTTTACCGTTAAAGTGATTCACACCCTCATGTACTTCCACAATAGCTCCTGATTCATCACCGGTTGTAAAGGCAACCTCTGAGTCGACGTCTACCCCTCCCAGGATATCCACAATGTCGATCAGGGATGTGAAGTTCAACCTCACATAATAGTTTATATCCGTCTCATACAAGGCTCCCAGCGTAGCCATGGAAGTCTCGATTCCGTAAATGCCTGCATGAGTAAGCTTGTCCAAGGATCCCTGCTGGACATCCGGACCGTACAGAGGCACATAGGAATCGCGCGGCGTAGTAATAAGGAGAATCTGATGTGTCGTCGGATTAACGACTGCAATAATATTCACATCACTGCGGCTCGTCTCCGTGACTTCCCCGTAAGTGTCAATTCCGCTGATATATACCGTAAACGGCTCTTTTGTCAGGCTGTCCTCTGTTCCAACTCCTAAATCGAGCTCTGTCTTTATTGACATCTCATAAATGATCCGTGTATTATCACTGAATCCTTCCACCGCATCTTCCATAAGTTCGGTATATGCTTCGTTATAGATGATTGCCTGTACGCCACCATTCATCAGCGACCTCGCCTGATCCTGAACCGAATCACATTCTGTCACCTCTAATGTCGTTCCCAGTTCTTCCTGAAGATTTGTCACTGCAGTCTGGATATTATCTCCGCCCTGCTGGAACTGAATACCGAAGTTATAATCGACTGCATCCTCGATTGTCTCCGCCGGATCTTCTGCAAGAACCGCTACGGCCATCTTATCAACCCGTATATTCCCGCCGGTTATCATAGAAAGCATATTATTTGCTTCTGCAATATTATATGTTCCGATCATCAGAACACATATCATAACCAGACTATATACTTTTCCTGCGCCACCGCTTCTTTTTCTCACTGCCTGAGTGGTAAAAGCGATGCACCAGAGGAATACAAGTATCATCGCCACAAGAGCCAGATAGTTCATCGGCAGCATATCAAGCAATATGATCACGATCATAAACACAATGCTGATAAGCGCCTGAAGTATCAGGCAGAAAGTCCCCAGACGATTGGTTCTGGAGCGCTCGGAATACTTGCCTGTGCCGCTATTTCTTCGTCTGGTCGTTTATGCCGGTCTTTGCTTTTTCGCCATGTCAAAATTCCTTTTTACTTATCATTCGCCTTTCGTGGAATACAGTACGGAAGGATAGATACCGTCTTCAATCAGTTTTCCGACTGCACTCATCACTGTTTCACGGTCTTCTTTATATGTCACACCAAACCACTGATCATGGGATTTGAGAACTTTTACCTCCAGTCTCCCTTCCTCCAGAAGTCCACCTATAATTGTAGGCAGCAGATATTCAGCTTTCAGGTCATCTTTTGAAGTTTCACTAAGGAATTTATCAAATCCCGTTTTCAATATATCGATAAACTCAGGGGTAAGGCCCCACATATTCATGGAAACAGGGGAATCCGCATCCAGGACTTGCGTACCGCTGTCATTTCTGACCACAGCGTTCGTCCCTTCTTTTTCTATATTATGAGTTTCTTTAATGCAAGTGAGCATACCATCAGAATCCACCTGGCACAGTCCCCTTGTCACTGCGCCATTATCACTGAGCGTATTTTTCAATATAAAGCTGACCATACAAATCTGTATTTTACCAGTATCATGTACGCTTGTCAAATAAGAATACGCCTCTCTGAACGCGCTCTTCCCGTAATAATCGTCAGCATTGATCACAAGGAACGGGCTGTCGATCACATCTTTACAGCACAGGATAGCCTGTCCGGTCCCCCACGGTTTCGTTCTTCCGGCAAACTTCTCTTTATAATCATCCGGTATGTCGTCAACCTCCTGATACACAT
>ERZ1643246.4450-NODE-4450-length-11058-cov-3.628101_pt1 | contig 11058 bp, 12 predicted proteins | sample MGYA00579265_ERZ1643246 | MGnify/ENA primary metagenome ERZ1643246 (study PRJEB29033, sample SAMEA4952261) | chicken gut metagenome | biome: Broiler Chicken; feature: Gastrointestinal Tract; material: Caecum | place: Ireland | collected 2018 | study: Broiler...
AGTGATCCAGGGCGTAGCGGTGGAAACCATGTGTCACACCGAACATCTCTTATATCTGATCTTGCATGCATTCAAACACTTCCTTCACAGTGGCTTTGGCATCCGGCAGGTGTGTGACATCGTGGTCTATGCGGATACATACGGAAGGGAGATCGACTGGGAAGAGGTCCTGGAGAAATGCAGAACTATCCACGCAGACATATTTGCAGCAGCTCTTTTTGATATCGGAGAGAAATATCTGAATTTCGATCCTGAAAAAGCCGGTTATCCAGAGCAGTGGAAGGCCGTGCAGGCAGACGGAGATGATCTGCTGGAGGATCTCCTGGAGGGCGGTGTATTCGGCGATTCCAGTATGAGCAGAAAGCACAGCAGCAATATCACACTGCAGGCGGTCAGCGAAAGCAAGAAGGGAAAGAAGGCAAAGGCTTCTGTCCTGCAGTCCGTTTTTCCAGACCGGAAATATATGGAAAGAAATTACAGGTACATAAAGAAATATCGGTTTCTTCTGCCGGTGGCTTATTTATCGAGGCTTGGAAAATATCTGAAAGAGACAAGGCAGAATAAAGGAAATTATGCGAAGGCCAGCATTGAGATCGGCAGCCGGAGAGTCGATCTGTTGAAGAAATACAAGATCATATAAAGAAAAAGCAGGCGCGGCCGATTGTGATGGCCGCGCCTTTCTTGAAAGTTCAAACTAAATGCCGTATTTCCGGTAAAGTTCTTCCCGGAAGTCAGGGTCGGAAGCAATTTTGATAATCAGGTCATGCTTCTTTTCCTTATCCAGAATCAGGATCAGCTTGCTGTAGCGTTCCGAAGCCAGAGCCTGTCCTTGCGCCTGCCCCAGAGCCTGTCCTTCTTTCAGGGCGTCATCCCAGATCATTTGTCCCAGTTCAGTCATGGCAATCTCCTCCTTTATCGCGGTTAAATTCATGCCTCTAAAAAATTTCAGTGCGAAAGCATATAGAATCGCTTCCATCTTTCGTATTTCATCATGAGAGAAAAGGTGTTTGCTCTCGGTCATCTTTAGTATGCGGATTCCCTGCAGGATACAGCTCTTCCGGTTTTCTTCCTCGGCCATGAGAGGCGAGAGGAGAAGGGGAATGATATCCGTCCGTTCCAGGCCGGCAGAGGCTTTCCGAGAAAGGGAGTCGAGCAATGCTTTCTGGTCGTGGTCTTTTAGTCGGATTACTTTCACGCGGTAAGTATTCAGCCCTTCTGTGATATGATCCAGCAGGCGCCGGGCCTTTGAAGAACATATCACGTAGGTGATGACCGGGGCGTTTACTCGCCTTGCAGTGGCAGCCTCATATTCGCGGAAGCGTTTTAGGTCATCCGCAGTGATGGCGTCGCTTTCAAATTCAAAGTGGCACCAGGTGCCGTCCTCCATCTCAAAAAGAAAGTCCTCATACATATGTCTCGTCTCCAGTTCCACAATCTCAGTGGGAGAGGAACGGATGATCTTTCCGGGAATCCCGATCCAGTGGAGCAGCTCTGCGCCGAAGTAGTCGGCGGCAGACTTTAAAGCCAGATCCTCCAGGTGTGAAAGATCAAGGTTTGGTTTGCTTTTGTCCGGCAGCAATGTAACCTCCGTTTCCGGCGGCACAGGACTGTTCCATATATAAGTATCATAACATAAAAAAAGATGAATCGACAGCAGAACGCCTGATTTTGAAAATGTTTTTGGAATCATTGTCCGAATGGACAGAAATAAAATGTAAATGTCTGAAAAAACATAGAAAAATGAGAGAGAAAGTCTCTGGATATATGGCGGCAGTGCTGTGCATGACTGCTGTCTGTAAAGGTATCATAGCAAATAATATCGGAAGGGGCAACAAGATAATCTATAGAAACTTATAGCAATAATGAGATAAACGGGACAATATATCTAAAAAAGTGTGAAAAAAAGGTGAAACCCTTGAAAAATAAGGGATTGTAGGCTTGACTTTGGACAAAAAACGGGAGTAAAATAACAGCAAAGTTTTATTGGATTGCAACGAATGTAAGGATTGGAAGAAGGTAAGTGGAATGATGAAAAAATGGGAAAGGCCGATAGCGGTAGTAGAGGAATTTGAGCCAAATGAGTATGTAGCAGTATGCTGGGGCGTGGCCTGCTCTGTAGATGCTGCAAATGAGGTGGAACAAGGATGGATGATAAATCGTTGGGAAAGTAATTATGCTAATGGACAAACTCATAGCAGTGACCATTGTGGAACTATGACCAATCAGTGGGTTATTGATGATAACAATGATGGAACAGTTGATCGTATGGTAGAAACAGGTACAGATGGATTGGGAAATTTAAACTGTACTTTGTATACAGATGCAAGTTACAAAACTACAGCAAGTTTTAGTGGTGTAAATATTGGAAGCTATATTTATTGGACAACATCTGCCAGCGGTGATAGAACATGGCATCATCAAGGAAAAGTTATAGGGACGGATTCTAGCCATCCGAACCGTTCATAACGTAAGAATTAAATAAATAAAGGCAAGAAATCATAGAGAGAATCGAGATCTTCGATTCTCTTTTTTCAAGGAGACTTTTCGATGGAACCGATAACGATGGAAAAAGTGTTATTGCATAAGGCGGCGGCAGCCCGGCGCCCGATCAACGGCAGCCTGGAGCTGCTCCCTCTCTGTAATATGAACTGTGATATGTGTTATATCCGGCTTGACCGGGAGGAGATGGAGCGCCGGGGGAGGCTGCGGACAGCGGAAGAATGGATTGGTCTTGGGGAAGAAATGCAGCGAGCAGGCGTGCTCTTTCTGCTGCTGACCGGCGGCGAACCGCTTTTATTTCCGGATTTTCAAAAGTTGTATCTGGAACTGAAGAAAATGGGAATGATTCTGACAATCAATACAAATGGAACACTTCTAAATCCAGAGTGGGCAGATTTTTTTGGAGAACACAAGCCGCGTAGGATCAATGTCACGCTTTATGGGGCGGATGAAGAAGCCTATGAAAAGCTTTGCCATTATCCCGGAGGTTTTGGGAAGACCATGGAGGGGATCCGGTTGCTGAAGGAGCAAGGCGTGGACGTGAAGGTGAACGGAAGTGTGACAAAGGAAAATCGAAAGGATATGGAGAGAATCTATGAGATCGGACGTAAACTGGATATCCCGGTTCATATGGATACCTATATGCTTCCGGGGATCCGTGAACGGGGTCTCCCATTCGGGCAGCAGTCCAGACTGATGCCTGAGGATGCAGCCAAAGCGGAACTGGAGATGGCAAGGGCCGAGATGAGAGAAGAAGAGTTTCAGCAGTATGTCCAAAAGAAACGATCGCAGTTGGACAACAGCGGAGGAGTTTATCCACAGGGAATGACCTGTATGGCAGGGAACTGTTCCTTTTCCGTAAACTGGCAGGGGCAGATGCGTCCTTGTGTGACTATAGAAGAACCGTCTGTTCCAGTGTTTGAGATGGGATTTGAGAAGACATGGGAAGTGATCTCTAAAGGAAGCAAAGAATTCCGGGTTAACGAACAATGTACGAAGTGCCATTTTCGTCCTGTGTGTAAGACCTGTGTGGCAAGCGCCTGGATCGAGACAGGGAAATATGACGGACTGCCGGAGTATCTGTGCAGGTATGCCAGGGAGTATGCAAAGCTTCTATGTACAACAAAACTCTAGAAAAGTCATACGATGAACAGTAAGGTAATCAATGATATGAGTCAAGGAGAGAATATGAAGACAAATAGTGATTATGTATTAAGAGAAATAGCCGGAGAGCCAATTTTGGTTCCTACGGGAATGGCATCTCAAAAGATAAATGGGATGATTCGATTGACAGAGACTGCCGCATTTATCTGGAAACAGATTGATAATTCGACAAATCTGGAAGATATTGTAAAAAAGGTGATTCAAGAGTACGATGTCAGCGAAGAGAGCGCCGGCCGGGATGTCCGGGGCTTTATGTATGAATTGTATATCAGAGATATTGTGCAGGAATTTACAGAAAACAGTGCAGATGAAAAATAAAGACATAAAATAAGAGTAAATATAAGGCGGTCTACTGTGGAACACAAAAATGTGAAAATTTTGTGATGAAAAAATGAAAAAATTCTTGCGGATACTATTGACATTTTATATGTGAAGGAATAGAATTGAGCATGTATTAGGTATAGTGTGTAGAATATTTTTTTATCTTAAATTTTCATCTATAGCAAAGGGGAGAATATTTCGCCTAATAAAAAATAAAAAGTGAGGGAATGGATATGAAAGGAATTTATGAAACACCACAAATGTATGCCGAGAGTTTTGTGGCAAATCAGTACATAGCAGCTTGTCAGGAACCGATTTATAATGTACAGCCTACTCGGGTTCGCTGTCAGACTCCAGGACACCAGAATACACAGTATAATACCATGTTTCTGGATAGTCAGACGGCATGTGTGGTCAAATTCAACCCGGGCGTAGGAACTGCTGAGGGGGATGTCTTCCATACACAGTTCGAGGCTTGCGCATATGAGGAGGGATGCAACAGACAGAACTGGTTGGCGTCTCATCCCTGGGATACCAATTTTTCGCAACATAGAAAAGATCATGATAGTCCATGGTATGCTAATAATGGAGCATTCATCATGCATGACACAACTATTGATTTGAGCTATGCAGAGAAATACCAGCTGTCATAATCGTAAAAGTTAACAATTAAACAGGCAGTATAAGTAGAGTCCAGAGTATTTGCTCTGGACTCTAGTCAGTATAGGACGTTTTTGTCAATATTTGTTAAGCGAGGTTGTATGGAATACTATTTTAAAATTGCAGGGATTAAGATTAAGATTAATACGGATGCTGTGTTTGACTGGAATCCGCATATAAAGACGTTTGAGACGGCTGCTTTTGAACAGGCGGACGAGGTATACAGGATCAGGATGACAGACAGCCTGCATAAACCGGACGGCGAGATTGTATATCAGGGTGCGACCTGTTCCTGGCTGAAAAGGTCAGGCACCTTATATCTGAGCATTTCCGGAAAAGATGACAGAGAGAAATATTCAGATATACGGTGAAGCGGCAGCTCGAAGAGCGGAATGAAGGGGTAACGCCCGGAAACGCTCTCTTTGATACTCCGACTGGCATATGTAAGTGAAAACTGGTATGTCAGAAGCTCGGTGAAGTCGGCAGAAGTGATCCTGAAGCAGAAGATGCCGGAAGGTATGAGCTATGGATGATGATATGCCGGAAGTCTATAAAACTCCTATGGTCAGTATGCCGTAAGGCGGACGAACCTGTGGTCTAAAGGGTCTTGAATACAACTGTATGGAAACATACAGATCGGAAAACGGTTCCGGCGGTGGATGAGTAAGAAGCCTGGTTATGAAAGTCCATGGTATGTTACAGGCATACCCTTGCCGGAAGGTCCATAGCAGGGACCTAAGGGAGTATATGTACAGATAGAGCTGCTGAAACAGGGAAAAGTATCGGGTCTTTGTGGAACAGTTGCAGTTCATGAAGATAATCTGACGAAGGATGATAAGCAGATGAACCGGTGCCGAAAAGCAGTGGTCGAACCGATGAAACTCCTGTAATGGGAGTGGAGGGATGGCCACCAGTCGGATGGCGGCATTGTTATGGGAAATTAAACGGATAATGGCGACGTTCGATGGAACGCGGTATGCGGGGAAACCCGCACGTACCGTGTGGAGTGGGGGAAAAGCCGGAGATGAGATCAAAGGCTTACCTATCACTATATCATTTCGTTCAGGTTTATTGGGACAGAAGTCAGAAGAAAGAGATGAGGTTTCATTATTTTCTGGGGTTTGAGGAACCTTGTATGCTGTATGAAGAGACAGAAACGGGGATGAAGACTGTTTATCTGAACAGAAAATACGAATCCGCTCTTTTGAATACAGGAAATTATAAGATATTTAACGCGCTGGCGCTGGAAAAGGTGCTGATCGCACACGGAAGCATCATACTGCATGCTTCCTATGTGAATTATAACGGAAAGGCTATTTTGTTTACTGCTCCTTCCGGTACGGGCAAGTCAACTCAGGCTGCACTGTGGGAAGAGTACAAGGGCGCAGAGATTGTAAACGGTGACAGAGTGATCATCAGGGAAGGAGCAGCAGGCTTTGAAGCATACGGTATACCGGTATGTGGTTCTTCCGATATCTGTCTTAACCGGACGCTGCCGATCGCGGCAATCGTCTATCTGCAGCAGGGAACAGAGAATCATATACAGCTGATGCGTTTTGCCGAGAGGGTAAAGAGTCTTATAAGTGAGACGACGATCAGTTTTTTTGACCATGAGTTTGTGGAGCAGGCGCTCGAGATCCTTCAGCGGCTCGGCGCACAGGTTCCGTGTTACTACTATTCGTGCACGAAGGATGAAGATGCTGTAATAAAATTATATGATACATTAGAGGAGAATTGATATGGATCCGATCAGTTATTTGAATCCCATCGAGCGGGGGATATGCAACCGCGCGGATTATCATCATATTCCGGTAGCAGGAAATATTGAGTTGCTTCCGCTCTGTAATATGTCCTGTAAAATGTGTTTTGCCAGAATGAGCCGGGAAGAGATGGAAAAGCACGCTCCTATGAAAACATGGCAGGAATGGCTTGAGATAGCCAGACAATTCAGCGCGGCGGGAACTTTGTTCCTGCTGCTGACAGGCGGCGAACCGTTTATGTATCCGGGGATTGAACAGCTGTATCAGGAGATGAGAAAGCTTGGCCTGATCATCTCTTTCAATTCCAATGGGACGCTGATAGACGAAAAAATCGCGGATTTTCTGGCAAAGGATCCGCCTCGAAGGATTAATATTACCCTGTACGGCGCATCTGATGAGACATATGCCAAATTATGCGGAAATCCACAGGGATTCACACAGGTTATGCATGGAGTGAAACTGCTTCAGGAACGGGGGATCAGCATAAAGTTCAACTGCAGTCTGACGCCGTATAATATCCATGATTTTGACGCAATTTATGAGACGGCAGTCCGGTTGGATATCCCGATCGAAGTGGGATATTATATGTTCCCGCCGGTCAGGGATAACAATCGGGGAAATGTGCAGTACCGACTCCCGGCTGAGGATGCTGCGAAAGCAAGATTTCATTATGAACAGCTTAAGTATGGAAATCAGTTCGGAGATATGGTAAAATTTTCGCTGGAAAGTTACAGAAATTATTCACAGACCAGAGAATATGAAAAGGGATATTCCTGCCGCTCGGGAAACAGTGTGTTCTGGATCAACTATGACGGGCTTATGAGCGCCTGCAGTTTCACTACAGACTGTCAGGTGAATGTGTTTCAGGAGGGATTTGCTCAAGCATGGGATAAAATACACACATTTGTAGAAAATTCCTGTATGTCACCAAAATGCCATCAGTGCAAAATGAGAATACTCTGCGGCACATGCGCGGCTGCGGCAATTACAGAGACAGGACAGGTAGACGGCACGCCGGAATATTACTGTGAACTTACCAGAACGTATATTAATCTGCTCGAAGAATACGAGAGGGGGATAAAAGATGAAACTGAATAAGCTCTATGTAGTAAAAGACATTGCAGGTGAGACAGTGATTGTCCCTACTGGAAATGCAATCGAGAATTTTAACGGACTGATTTCGACAAATGAAGTGGCCGGTTTTATCTGGAAGAATGTGGAAGAATGCGAAACTCCGGATGACATGGTGAAAAAAGTGATGGGCGCATATGAAGGAGATCCAGATACCATAAAAAAAGAGGTTCTTGAATTTTTGGAAACGTTAAGAAAAGTAGGGATGATCGCGTATTAAGCCGCAGGCAATAATTCCTGCAGAAAAGAAAGGGAGAATCTGCAGCATGGACAAGCTATTTCGGATCGGTGATTTTACCTTTCGGCTGTGTGCGCCAAAGGAGATAACGCCGCCGGAGAATTTTATGAAATTTGAAATACGGCCGGAAGATACGGGAAGCCTTCCTGTTCCTGAGTACACCTACCACATCGAAGTGTCAGAACGTCTGAAGGAGCCGGAAGGAAAGATTGTGGCGAGGCGCCCGGACCTGCTGGTATTCCAGCAGAAAGCGGAGGGGAACGGTCAGATGCTGGAAAGCCGGCTGATCGGTGTGAAGGGCCGCCCGGATCCCTATGCATGTTACCGCGAAGTGGCGTCGGACCGGGCAGAGATTCTCCTGATGCGGGACGAGATCCAGGATCTGCACATCGATCCCTTGTTTACTTCGCTCCTGGCACTGGAGCGGCGGCTGGTCTGGAAGGATCAGATGGTACTGCACTGTGCCTATGTGGAATATCAGAGAGAGGCAATCCTTTTTTCCGCGCCATCGGAGACGGGCAAGACCACCCAGGCAAATCTATGGGAAAAGTATCGTGGGAGCCGGACGGTCAACGGCGACCGTTCCCTTCTGGGGAAGACAGACGGCAGATGGACGGCTCAGGGATGGCCGGTCTGCGGCACTTCGGAGGTCTGCCATAATGAGACGATTCCGGTAAAGGCTGTTGTGATGCTCAGTCAGGCAAAAGAAAACCGGGCGGAGAGGATGGTGCCGGGACAGGCATTTCCGCTTTTGTACAGTCAGATTACAGCGAATAAGTGGAATACTCCGGCTCACATTCATACCATGGATCTGATCGAGGATTTTCTAGGCCATGTGCCGGTATTTCATCTTGGCTGTACGATTTCAAAAGAGGCAGTGGACTGTCTGGAGAAGGCGCTGAGAGAGCTGGATTAAAGGGACTATGGCGGTTAGGATACTTGACGCTGCAAAATGTTAAATGTATACTGTTTTGAAAGAAACAAATTGCGAGAATTCAAGGCGGAAGTACAAGACAGATAGGAGAGATTTGATGGACGAAGAGAATCAGAACCAACAGAAAAATCCAGCCTTTGAGTCCCTGGATATCCTCATTTCCAGATGGAGAGACGGGACGTTTGGAGAGATCATCGATGACTGGAAATGGATTTTCACGTATAGCGCCAGATACAAAGGTGCCATAGTGTTCTATGTCATTCTCGGAATTTTCAGTACGTCCATGGGGCTGGTCAGCAGCGTGGCAAGTAAATACATGATCGACATCATCACCGGCCATGATTCCAGCAGGCTCTGGGTCATGGTTGCTATCATGATCGGCAGCACCGTGTTCAGTCTGGTGTTCGGCAGCATCATCAGCCGGATCACGGCAAAGCTGAGTATCGACATCAACAATGATATCCAGGCAGATATCTTTGACAAGATCGTGGACGCGGACTGGCTTTCCCTGAACCAGTATTCCAACGGAGACATCCTGAACCGTTTCAACGGCGATATCGGCACGGTCAGCAGCAACGCCATCAGCTGGCTTCCGACCATCATCATTGCCGTGTATAATTTTATCGCCACATTCTTCGTGATTCTGCATTATGACTGGATCATGGCGATTATCGCACTTGGAAGCGCGCCTTTTATGCTGCTGATGTCCAGGATCATGATCAAGAAGCAGAGGGACTACAGCAAGAAGGTCCGGGAGATGAGCTCGGAGCTGATGACCTTTGAAGTGGAGGCAATCTATAATTTTGACACCATCAAGTCCTTCGGGATCGCGCCGCACTATAGCAGGAAAATGCGCTGGTGGCAGGGGAAATTCCGTGATATCAGCCTGAAATACAATATGTTTACCATCAAGACTAATATCCTCATGTCTGTTATGGGGACACTGGTGCAGTTTGTGGCGTTTGGATACTGTCTGTTCCGGTTGTGGACGAACGACATTACATACGGAACCATGACCTTGTTCCTGCAGCAGAGGAGTAAACTTTCCTCCGCATTCAGCAATGTGGTATCCATCATTCCGTCCTTTCTGAACAGTTCCGTTTCCGCTCACCGGATCCGGGAGCTGGTTCAGCTGCCAAGAGAAGTCCACATTCCGGAGAGCAGCGAGATGGACAAGTACGCATCCCAGGGCTTCCGGGTGGAGATGGACGATGTGAATTTCTCCTATGTGGAAGGAACCCGGGTGATCACAGACTCGGCCTTTGAGGCAAATCCGGGAGAGATCGTGGCGCTGGTAGGACCTTCCGGAGAAGGAAAGACCACCATGATCCGTCTGATCCTTGGTCTGGTGCGGCCCCAGGACGGAGGCGTGAAGCTGTGTGCGGCAGATGGTACATCAATCGAGATGAACGCAGAGACCAGACATCTGTTTGCCTATGTCCCCCAGGGAAATACCATCATTTCCGGAACCATTGCCGAAAACATGCGGATGGTAAAGGAGGACGCGACAGACGAAGAGATCATCGAAGCGCTGAAGGTATCCTGCGCCTGGGATTTTGTGTCAAAGCTGCCGGAAACCATCAACAGTAATCTTGGAGAGAGGGGACGGGGACTGTCCGAAGGACAGGCCCAGAGGATTGCCATCGCAAGGGCGGTGCTTCGGAACGCACCGGTGCTGTTGTTGGATGAAGCGACATCGGCCCTGGATGTAACCACAGAGCGGACGGTGCTCCGCAACATTGTGCAGCAGCATCCAAATAAGACCTGCATCGTGACCACCCACCGGCCCAGTGTCTTAAATCTCTGCCAGAGAGTTTATCGTGTCATGGAGACGAAGGTGACAGAGCTAAGCGAAGAAGAGTCCAGCCGTATGGCCATGGACTTTTAACAGGCCGATGACAGAGGAAAAGGGGTGTGGAAAGCATGAGAGAGAGGATCGTTGATACAAATGCATATGTATCTGTGCTCCGGGAGCTGGCGGAGGACGGGGACGTGGTGTCCATGCAGATCGCTGGCAGCAGTATGTCTCCCTTTTTGTGCCACAGGAGAGACTACATCTATTTCACCCGGCCGGAAGGAAAACTCCGAAGAGGCGATATGGTATTTTACCAGAGAGACAGCGGCCAGTATGTCATGCACCGCATCTGGAAGGTAAGGCCGGAGGGCTATTATCTGGTGGGAGACGCACAGACCCAGATCGAGGGTCCCTTAAGGAGAGAACAGATCTTTGCCAGGATCATAAAGGTAAGGCGGAAAGGAAAGATCCTGGAGCCGGGAAACTTCTGGTGGGAGTTTTTTGAGCATGTATGGATCCGCATCATTCCGGTGCGAAGAGCCGTGGCATGGTGTTA
>ERZ1643246.4452-NODE-4452-length-11052-cov-35.621078_pt1 | contig 11052 bp, 10 predicted proteins | sample MGYA00579265_ERZ1643246 | MGnify/ENA primary metagenome ERZ1643246 (study PRJEB29033, sample SAMEA4952261) | chicken gut metagenome | biome: Broiler Chicken; feature: Gastrointestinal Tract; material: Caecum | place: Ireland | collected 2018 | study: Broiler...
TAGAATTTCATCAAGAGATGAATAATATCCACCATTTATATCCCAAGTGTCTCTATTATGACAATATTTGCATTTTAAGTGACATCCTTGTAGAAAAATAACATATCTTATTCCTGGACCATCAACTGTTCCAAATGATTCAAATGAGTGAATTTTTGCATATTGTTTTAAATCTTTTTTTCCCACTGATTAAGTCATCCTTTCTTGAAAAAGGGATTTAGGGACGGTCCTTAAAATCCCTTCTAGAAGGGATTTTAAGGACCGTCCCCTAATCCCTCTTTTTAAATTTTTTCATGAATAGTTCTATTTATTACATCTAATTGTTGTTCTCTTGTTAATTTTGTGAAATGAACAGCATATCCAGAAACTCTTATTGTTAATTGAGGATATTTTTCTGGGTGATCCATTGCATCTAATAGTAGTTGTCTATCAAATACATTTACATTTATATGATGTCCAGTTTGTTTAAAGTAACCGTCTAACATTGTTACTAAGTTTGTGATTCTTTCATCTTCTGTTTTTCCTAATGTTCCTGGTGTTATAGAGAATGTGTAAGATATACCATCTTCTGCTTGTTCAAATGGTAATTTTGCAATAGAATTCATTACAGCTAAAGCACCATTTATGTCTCTACCATGTAATGGGTTAGCTCCAGGTCCAAATGGTTCTCCTGCTCTTCTTCCGTCAGGAGTATTTCCTGTGGCTTTTCCATATACTACATTTGATGTGATTGTTAAAATTGATAATGTATGTTTTGAATTTCTATAAGTTTGATGTTTTTGTAATTTGTGTAAAAATGCTTTTACTACCTCTACAGCAATTTCATCTACTCTATCATCATCATTACCGAATTTTGGAAAATCACCTTCAACTTGATAATCTACAGCCATTCCTGATTCATCACGTATAACTTTTACTTTTGCATATTTAATTGCAGATAGTGAATCTGCTACAACAGAAAGTCCTGCAATTCCACATGCCATTGTTCTTATTATGTCTTTATCATGTAAAGCCATTTCAATAGCTTCATATGAATATTTGTCATGCATATAATGGATGGCATTAAGAGCTTTAATATATATTTTTGCAACATAATCCATCATTTGGTCAAATTTTTCCATTACTTCATCATATTCTAAATATTCAGAACGAATAGGTTCAAATTTTGGTGTAACTTGTTTTCCTGTTTTTTCGTCTTTACCACCATTTATTGCATATAATAATGTTTTAGCTAAATTTGCTCTTGCTCCAAAGAATTGCATTTGTTTACCAATTTTCATTGGAGATACACAACATGCTATTCCATAGTCATCTCCTAATGTAATTCTCATTAAATCATCATTTTCGTATTGGATTGATGATGTTTCTATTGATAATTTTGTTGTATATCTTTTAAATCCTTCTGGAAGTCTTGTTGACCAAAGAACTGTCATATTTGGTTCTGGAGCTGGTCCAAGATTTTCTAGTGAATGTAATAATCTAAAAGAGTTTTTAGTTACTAATGTTCTACCATCAATACCCATTCCACCAATACTTTCTGTTACCCATACTGGGTCTCCACTAAATAATTCATTATATTCTGGTGTTCTTAAGAAACGTACTAATCTTAATTTCATAATAAAATGGTCCATAATTTCTTGAGCTTGTTCTTCTGTTAATTTTCCTTCTTTTATATCTTTTTCAAAATAGATGTCTAAGAAAGTTGATGTTCTACCTAAGCTCATTGCTGCACCATTTTGGTCTTTTATAGCTCCTAAATATCCAAAGTATAGCCATTGAACTGCTTCTTTTGCATTGCTTGCAGGTTCAGAAATATCAAATCCATATTTTTCTGCCATAACTTTTAATTGTTTTAGAGCATTTATTTGTTCACTTATTTCTTCTCTTTCTCTAATTACTTCTTCAGTTAATTCATCTACATTTAAAATGTCTAATTCTTCTTGTTTTTCAGCAATAAGTGCGTCAACACCATAAAGTGCAACTCTTCTATAATCTCCAATAATTCTTCCACGTCCATATCCATCAGGTAAACCTGTTAATAAATGGTTTGAACGAGCAGCACGTATATCTGGTGTGTATACACTAAATACACCATCATTATGTGTTTTACGAACTGTATGGAAAATTTTGTCTACTTCTGGGTCTACTTCTCTACCATAAGCTTTGCAAGATTGTTCTACAATTCTAATTCCACCAAAAGGCATAATTGCTCTTTTTAAAGGACTATCAGTTTGTAATCCTACTATATCTTCTAAATCTTTATCAATATATCCAGCTTCATGGCTTGATACTGTTGATATTGTTTTTGTGTCTATATCTAGAACTCCTCCTTCAGCATCATGTTCTTTTTTGTAAAGTTCTAGTACTTCATCCCATAATTTTTTTGTTTTTTCTGTTGGACCTGTTAAAAAACTTTCATCACCCTCATATGGTGTGTAGTTTCTTTGGATAAAATCTCTTACGTTGATTTCTCTTTGCCAATCTCCTTTTTCAAATCCTTCCCATTGTTTAAAATTCATTTTATTACCTCCTTTTGGAATAGTATTTCCAATTTTCACAATTATTATAATAACATATTATAAAAATATTGGCAATCCTAATTTAGTTCTTTTAATTTAATTTAATTCTTTTAATTTAATGTTGTTTAATAATAATTGATTGTTATTTTAAATAATTACAAAAATTTGCATAAAAATACTATTATTATTAAAAATAATAATAGTATTAGAGAAAAAAGACTGTTGTTTTTGCAACAAATTACAAAATTTTTTTTGCGAATTTATAAATTGTCTTGTTCACTTTCTACAATAGTTTTAGCCACATTATAGATTAGTTTTTGAGTTTTTGGAGGAACACTTTTCAAAAGCATAGCAAAATCTTCTTCTAGGTAGTTATCAGAGTTACTAGAAGCACCATTTAATACATAGCCTTCAGAAACTTCTAATAAATTACAAATTTGATTTAATCTTTTTAAATTTATATGAGAGTTTCCTCTTTCTACTCTACTTAAAAATGCAACAGAAATATCTATTTGGTCAGCTAAATCTTCTTGCGTCATATTTTTAGCAATTCTAGCTTGTTTAATTCTAGAGCCAATTACAGAGTAATCTAATGCCATAAAATCACCTTCCTATTTTTTATCAATATACCATTTATAATTTGTAATTTGAAGTAACTAAACTATAAAAATATAACCTATGAGTTTAAAAAAACTTTTTGATTTAATTTTAGCAAAATTTAGGAAATTAGAGTTAATTTATTAGAAAATTTATTGAAAGAGAAAATAAAAAAATTTACTTAAATTAAACATAAAAAATTTTGGTTATCTAGTAATATAGTTGTTAAACTAATATTATATCATTACAATTATATGTAGGAACTTATTTATATAGTAGTAAAGCAAAAATGCATTTGTCAAATGAAGAAAAACGAAGAAAATCAAAGTAAAAGCGAGCATTTTTGAGTAAAATATGGAAAAATTAAAAAAAGTTAAAGTATTTTCCAAGGAATTTTGACGAAAAAATGTATAAAAATGTATACATAATTTGAAAATGGATAGAATATGTAGTATAATAGTAAACAGTCGCGCTATTAAAAAACAAGAAGGAGAGTGAATTATATTTTAAATAAAAAACTAAAATTTTATACAAAAGAGATTTTTAAGTTTTTTAGTATCACTTTAATAGCATTTGGTTTTATAATCGCGATGGTATGTATAAAATATAAACCAGTATATGCAGTAAGTATTTCTGGAGAACAAGTTGGTTATGTTCAAAGTGAAAAAGATTTTAATAAAGAAATAGAAGAGAACATAGAAAACTATTCAGCTAAAAATGTAGATAATGTTACATTAGAGGCAGAGCCAGAATATGAATTAAAATTCGTAAATAAATCAGAAGAGACAAATGAAGATAGCATTTTAGTTGCTATGCAAAAGGAAATGAAGATAACATATAAATATTATGATATTTTACTAAATGATGAAAAAATTGATTCTGTAGATACAATGGAAGAAGCACAAGATATTGTTAATTCATTACAAGAACAAAATTCAAAAGGATTTTCATTTACTATAGCAGAAAAAGTAACAGAAAATCCAGAAGAAATTTCTACAAATGCTGTAGAAGTAGCAAAAGCAAATGTATCAAATGTACTTTCTGATAAAACAGAACAAAAAATAAAAGAAGAGGAAGAAGCAAAAGGATTAGCAAATGTTAATGGAATAAAAATTGCAGTACTACCAGTTACAGGAACAATATCTTCAAGATATGGAGTAACTAGTAGACTACGTGTATCTACTCATACTGGATTAGATATTGCAGCAACAACAGGTACACCAATAAAAGTAGTATCTGATGGAACAGTAATATCAGCAGGTTGGGCAGGTTCATATGGTTATTTAGTTAAAATAAGTCATGGAAATGGTGTAGAGACATGGTATGGACATACAAGTAAAATGTGTGTATCAGCAGGAGAAAGTGTAAAAGCAGGAGATGTCATAGCGGCAGTTGGTTCTACAGGAAATTCAACAGGGCCACACTTACATTTTGAAATTAGAATAAATGGAGAAACTGTAAATCCGCAGAATTATATTTATAACTAGACTATAATATATCAGATTATCTATATATCTATAATTTATCTATATATATAATAAATGTGGATATGGTTTCTAAAAATTAAGTTTCATAGTTTTTTAATAACCATTTTTATATAAACTTTAGAGAGAATAATTTACTAAGAATATTTGTAATTATTCTCTTTTTGCAGTTAAAATTTTAAGCTATAAATAAAGTGGTGAACTTTTCTTAATTGACCATTTATAAATTTTATAGTAAAATATATATGTAATTAAGTGTAGAAAGAAGGATGAAAATGTTAAACAAATATCAAGATTTAGTAAAAGAAGTAGAAAAAGAAATAAAACCACAATTTGAAAAAATAGATAATATTTGTGAAAAAAACAGTATAAAAGTAATCCAAAGTTTCCAAGAATGTAATTTGCAAGAAATGCATTTATCATCTTCTACTGGATATGGAATTGATGAAGCAGGAAGAAATAAAATAGAAGAAATTTATGCAAAAGTTTTTAAAGCAGAAGATAGTTTAGTTAGAGCACAATTTATTTCTGGAACACATGCATTAGCAATAACTTTATCAGCATTATTACGTCCTGGAGATAAAATGTTAAGTATAACAGGAGCACCATATGATACATTACAAACTGTAATAGGAATTGGAAAAGAAGTAAGCAAAAGTTCATTAAAAGTTTTTAATATTTCATATGAACAAATAGAACTTGTAAATAATGATTTTGATATAGAAAAAATTCAAGAAAGATTAAGTAAAAAAGATATAAAATTAGTAGAAATCCAAAGATCTAGAGGTTATTCTACAAGAGATAGTTTAACAATAGAAAAGATAGAAAAAGCAATAAAAGCAATTAGAGAAGTTAATCAAGAAGTTATAATAATGGTAGACAATTGTTATGGAGAATTTGTGCAAGATAGAGAGCCAATAGAAGTTGGAGCAGATATAGCAGTAGGGTCTTTAATGAAAAACTTAGGAGCAGGTATTGCAACAAGTGGAGCATATATTGTTGGTAAAAAAGATTTAATAGAATTATGTGCAGAAAGATTAACAGCACCAGGAATAGGTAAAGAAATAGGACCATCATTAAATCAAAATACATTATTATTAAAAGGATTATTTTTTGCACCACAAGTTGTAGCAAGCAGTGTAAAAACAGCAGTATTTGCAAGTTGTATATTAGAAAAACTAGGATATACAGTCTCTCCAAAATATAATGAAGAAAGAACAGATATAGTACAAACAATAGCATTAGGAACAGAAGAGAAACTAGTTAAATTTTGCCAAGGAATTCAAAAAGGATCTCCTATAGATTCAAATGTTATTCCTATGCCAAGTGATATGGGAGGATATGAAGATAAAGTAATAATGGCGGCAGGAACTTTTACAGAAGGTTCTACAATAGAATTAAGTTGTGATGGACCAATAAGAGAACCTTTTATAGCATATATGCAAGGTGGACTTACATATGATTATGGAAAATATGGAATTTTAAAGGCTATAGAAGAAATGGAAATATAGATATTAAAATATATTTATTGTACATAAAAAGGTTGTAGGAAACCTAAAAAAATCCTAAATTTAATAAATAAAGGAAGAAGAAAATTTTGAAGATAGTAATAATTGGTGGTGGACCTGCTGGAATGATGTCTGCAATTTCAGCAAAAGAAAAAAATCCCAAAAACGAAGTTATTATATTAGAAAAAAACAATCAATTAGGAAAAAAATTGTTAATTACAGGAAAAGGAAGATGTAATATTACATCTTCTTTAGATATGGAAGACTTTATAAAAAACATTCCAGGAAATGGAAGATTTTTATACAGTGCTTTTAATGAGTTCACAAATAAAGATATAATAAACTTTTTAAAAGAAGAAGGATTAGAGGTAAAAAAAGAAAGAGGAGACAGAATATTTCCAGTTACAGATAAATCACTAGATGTTTTAAAATGTTTTGAAAAGAGAATAAAAAAATTAGAAATAGAAGTTAAATACAATGTTAAAGTAGAAAAAATTTTAGTAAAAAGTGAAAATAAAATACCAAAAGAAGAAAATGGTATGTTACTAGAAAAAGAAGAAATAACAATAAATGAAGATAAAAAACCAACAGATGAAGATAAAATACCAACAGACGAAAAAGAGATATCACTAAAACAAGATAAAATGTCCATATATGGTGTAAAAACAAACATAGGAATTATTAAAGCAGACAAAGTAATTTTAGCAACAGGAGGAAAAAGTTATCCACTTACAGGTTCAACAGGAGATGGATATAATCTTGCAAAAGAATTAGGACACAAGATAACAGAAATAAAACCATCTTTAGTTCCACTAGAGATATATGAAAAAGACATATGTAGTAATTTACAAGGGCTTAGTTTAAAAAATGTTTCAATAAATATAATAGACAAAAATAAAGGTAAAGTTATATATAATGATTTTGGAGAAATGATTTTTACACATTTTGGAGTATCTGGACCAATAATACTTAGTGCATCAGCACATTTAGTAAGATATAAAAATATTACACAATTACTAAAAGAAAACAAAATAATTTTAAAAATAGATTTTAAACCAGCACTAGATGAACAAAAATTAGATGCAAGAATACTAAGAGATTTTGAAGAGATAAAAAACAAGCAATTTAAAAATAGTTTAGATAAATTATTACCTCAAAAGTTAATACCAGTTATTATCAAAAAAACTAATATCGATGAAGAAAAAAGAGTAAATTTAATAAAAAAAGAAGAAAGAAAGAAATTAGTATCTTTAATTAAAGACTTTGAAGTTACAATAAGTAAATTTAGACCAATTGAAGAAGCAATAATCACAGCAGGAGGAATATCTATAAAAGATATAAATCCAAAAACAATGGAATCAAAAATAGTAAAAAATTTATTTTTTGCAGGAGAAATTATAGATGTAGATGCATATACAGGAGGATTTAATTTACAAATAGCATATTCAACAGGATATGTAGCAGGGATTTAGGGACGGTCCTTGAAATCCCTTCTAGAAGGGATTTCGGGGACGGACCTTTACATTAAAAAGGAGTGTAATTATAATAATTATGGATTTTATTACAATAAAAAGTAATATATCGAGCGAAATAGTAGAAAAAAAATCAAAATTTATTGCTAATTTAATGAAAGTAGAAAATAAAGAAGAAGCCGAAGAAAAAATAAAAGAAATAAAGAAGAAATATTATGACGCAAGGCATAACTGCGTAGCATACAGAATAATTGAAAAAGATGGTTTAATAGAAAAAGCAAGTGATGATGGAGAACCATCTGGAACAGCAGGAGGACCAATGTTAAATATCCTAAGAAATCAAAATTTAGCAAATATATTAGTTGTAGTCACAAGATATTTTGGAGGAATTTTATTAGGAACAGGTGGACTTGTACGAGCATATTCTGATGCAACAATAAAAGCAATAAATAGTGCAGATAAAGTAAAAAAAGTGATGGGAATAGAATTCCAAATAAGTATGGAATATTCTCAACTTGAAAACTTTAAATACTATTGTCAAAAAAACAAATTTAATATTTTAAATACACAATATTCAGAAGATATTGTTTGCAATTTAACGATGGAAGAAGATTTAAAAGATAAATTTATAGAAGATTTTGAAACAAAAAAGATAAATTTAAAAGAAATAAAAATTTTAGATAAAAAAATAATTGATAAAAGTATATGATTTTTTGTGTTTTATAAAATAAAATGGAAAAAATTTACAATTTTCTTGAATTCCCTCGAATTAGAAAGTATAATGCAATTGTAAGAAAGATAGCATAAAAAAATTTACAACAGAAAAAAATTAGGAGGGAAACTATGAAAGAAAAAATAAGTGTGTTAATTGCAGATGATAACCCAGACTTTAGTCAAACATTAGCTCAATATTTAGAGAGCCAAGAAGATATGGAAGTAATAGGAATGGCAAAAGACGGAACAGAGGCGATAGATATGATAGCAAATACAATACCAGATGTTGTTTTGCTAGATGTAATAATGCCTCATTTAGATGGAATTGGAGTATTAGAAAGAATAAATATAATAAAAACACTAAAAAGACCAGTATGCATAATGCTTTCAGCAGTAGGACAAGACAAAATTACACAAAGAGCAATATCATTAGGAGCAGAATATTATGTTGTAAAACCATTTGATATAGAATTACTAATAAAAAGAATAAGAGAACTAAAAAACTACAAACCAGTACAAAACAGCAACAATTTTATAGCAAGAGAGCCAAAGATGAAATATGTAGATATTCCAGCAACATCACAAAATACGCAAGAAAATTTAGAAGCATTAGTAACAAATGTAATACATGAAGTTGGAGTACCAGCACATATAAAAGGATATCAATATTTAAGAGAAGCAATAATAATGGTAGTAAATGATATAGATGTAATAAATCAAATAACAAAAAGTTTATATCCACAAATAGCCAACAAATTTAACACAACACCATCAAGAGTAGAAAGAGCAATACGTCATGCAATAGAAGTAGCATGGGGAAGAGGTCAACAAGAAGCGGTAGAAAGTATATTCGGCTACACAATATCAGCAAGTAAAGGAAAGCCCACTAACTCAGAATTTATAGCAATGATTGCTGACAAGCTACGCCTTGAATTAAAGAGTGCATAAGAATTTAGCAAACCTTAGAAGCGGAAGAGATACAGAAAAATCAAAATCCTCACCCATTGCAATAAACAGTATGAAAAGCGAAATAGATTAAGTGAAAAATCTTCTACCAATGCAATAAATCAATTTAATATAATGCAATAAACTTTCAAGATTTATTGGTTATTATTTTAGTATGTTTATTAAAATAATATCAATAGAAATTGGAGGTTTTTTTGTATGGAAAAAATTGATTTAGAAATAGACGATTTTATTAATTATTGTGATTATAAAAATTTGTCTACAAAAACAATAGGCAGTTATGAGCAAACACTAAGATTATTCATAAGATATTTGCAAGATGTATGTAATATTACAAGTACAGAACAAGTAAAAGAGCAAACAATTAAAAATTACTTGCAAAATGTCAAAGAGAGAGGAAAATATACAGTAGTAAGCAATGACAATACGAAAAAATTTAATTGCCCACAAAATAGGCAAGACTTTGGAAAAAAAGTAAGTCTTGCAACAGTAAATAACTACACGAGAAATTTAAGAGTTTATTTTAATTATATGTATGAAAATAGACTAATAAAAGTAAACCCAATGAAAAAAATTAAGCCAACAAGAACACCGCGAAAAGTAGTAGGGTATTTGAATGATACAGAATTTTCAAGACTTTTGAAATGTTTTGATTTATCAAAATTTCACGAATATAGAGATTATGTTGTAACACAACTAATATTTGATACTGGTATGAGAGTTGGCGAATGTCTAATGATAAGAGATGAAACAGACATAAATTTTGCAGAAAGAACAATATTTTTACCAGCAGATAATACAAAAGGAAAGAAAGACAGATATGTATTTTTTTCAATACAAATGGCAACAGAATTGAGAAGATGGTTACAATATCGAGATAGGTACAAAGATAGTGAATTTTGCTTTTGCACAATAAGAGGAACGCAATTACAAATTAGGAGTTTTGAAAGTAATTTTACAACTTATGGCGAAAGAATAGGAAATAAAGATATACACCCTCATATGCTTAGAAATAACTTTGCAAAACGATTTTTATTGAATGGTGGAGATATATACACATTATCAAAAATTTTAGGTCATTCAAGTGTAAAAGTAACGGAAGAATGTTACTTAGATTTACAAACAGAAGATTTAAGGCAACAGTATCAAAAACATTCTCCACTTATGAATTTGAGAAAGGTATAGAAGAGGTGGAAAAATGACAATAATGGACAAAAAAATAAATAAGTTAATGAAAATATTAGAAAAAGAAAATTGGAAAGCAATAGAAATAGAAACAGTTGGTGGCGCAGTTAGTGTGAAATTTGTATTACATAAGCCAAAATATAAATTTTTAAAAACGACAGAAATGATACAATTTTATGATAGAATAACGGACAAGAAAATTTTAATTGATATTTATTGTGCGACGGAAATTGTGATAAATGAAGAAAAGCAAGAGTACGAAATAGAACTATACCACGAGGAATATGTTAAAATGAAAATGTATTGAAAATAAAAGAAAGGCGGAAAAATTATGAAAAGAGTAAAAGAAAAGGAATTACAACAATATATACAAAAATTTAATAGTAAGAATATTATAGTTAATTTAGGTGGTGTTATAAATGCAAAAATACAAATGGAGAAGGCAAAAAGCCATTATAATACAAGAAATGGAATTATAAGTTTAAGCGATTTAAGGACAAACATTAAAATTGATACAAGTACAGTCTATAAAATGCAGGTAAGCGAAAATGGAACAATATTTGAGATATACTTAGATAATGGGCTAGATTTAAGAATAGAAAAATAA
>ERZ1643246.4453-NODE-4453-length-11049-cov-7.576951_pt1 | contig 11049 bp, 8 predicted proteins | sample MGYA00579265_ERZ1643246 | MGnify/ENA primary metagenome ERZ1643246 (study PRJEB29033, sample SAMEA4952261) | chicken gut metagenome | biome: Broiler Chicken; feature: Gastrointestinal Tract; material: Caecum | place: Ireland | collected 2018 | study: Broiler...
CCCAAAGGCCTTCAGCTTAAAGCACAGGATGGTCACGCAGGCCCCCAGCAGGAATGCTAAGAAACCAACGATGACATACCCTGCCGCAGTGCCGCTGAATATGCTCGCCGCTGTTTCATACCCCTCATAGCCGCTGGCGGAAATCCCCTCTAAAACACCTGGCAAGGCAAAGGAACCCCCCACGATGACAGCAAGGCTGGCCGCCACAGAGGCCAGCGCTATCACGCGGTCCCGCAGCTGCCGCTTCTGCCGCTGCAGCTGCGCTACCCGCTCCTTGACGGCGGCCACACGTTCCTCGTTACTCCGCATGGGTAATCCCCTCCTTTTTCAAAAGCTCCCGCAAGCTTTGCTTGCCGCGGTAGACCATGTTCGTAACCTGCTTGACGCTTTTCCCCATCACCTCTGCCACCTGGGCGTAGCTGAGCCCCTCGAAATAGGCCAAGTACAGCGCCTCGCGATACTCTGCCCGCAACTGGCCCATGCACAGGTGGAGGATGCGGCTGCGTTCCCTGTCCTTGACCACTTCCTCCAGGAGGGTTTTCCCCTCTGGCTCCTCGCGCAAATCCTCCAGGCTGAACACAGCGGGCCGCCTGCTTTTGTGCCGCAGGGCCGCGTGGCGGGCCGCTTTATAGAGGTAGGCCTTGAAGCAGCCCTCCCGGATGCGGGGGCGCTTTGCCAGCAGATAGGAAAAGACCTCTATCATCAGGTCCTCGGCCTCGTGGATATCGCCCAGGTAGCCGTCTATGTACAGGGTGAGGGCGCTGCCATACCGGTCCATCAGCGCGGAAAGCCCCGCCTCGTCGCCATGCAGATAGCGGCGGTATAGCTCTTCATCGGTCATGGCTGCAGCCTCCTTGTTCGATTCTGCGTAAACTCCGGGTGCTCCGGCAAAGCACATCAAACAGGGCGCTACTGTAGAAACGGTAAAACCGCCTGGGCCCTTCGGACAGGGCCATGTACCCCTTTCTGGAACCATGCTCTTGCATACCCGCACCGCCTTTCCGGCCCATCTTCTGCGCTGAAATACCCCGGCACAGAACATGGTTTTCCCTTTTCAACCTCTTTGCACGCAAACCAATTTACAGTACATTATATACGAATGGCCTGGCAGTTTCAAGGTAGGTGATGGTTTTACGTCGGTTCGAATCCCGCCAGACGGGTGCGGTTTCATTCAAAAACGTCACGCCGTGACGGGCCTTTTTCGGCCCTCAAAACGCGAAAAAAGCCCGGAATTCCGGGCTTTTTTCGGGGTGGTTTCATTTTTGACCACTAAACCTGGATAATGGCTCTAATTGTGATACAAGTGAACCCCATTTTCCAATCACACATATTGGCTTTTCTTGCAAAAAATCATCATATTGTACCGTAAAGCACAATATCGAAAGAACGCCAGACTGGCTATCCGGTGCTCCTGTACATTTTAACACGCCTGCATTACAATGCAATTTAGTATTTATAATCTTTCATGATCATATCTGTTCCCTTTTTCTTATATGTGCTCTCGCTGACAATTTTTCCGCCACATTTCTGGGCGACACGATTAGAAGCGGCATTTTCCTGCCCCACATAAATGGTTACTTTCTCAGCTCCTTGATTACGAGCATAATTTATCATTCCCTGAGCGATTTCGGTTGCATAGCCTTGACGCCAAAAATTTTTATGTACGCAATAAGCAATATCGTATACTTTCTTGTCTTTACTCATTATAAAACTGCATGTCCCTACCCGCTCTAATGAATTTTTAAAAACAGGAATCAAATAACAACAGTCCTCATCCTCGCCTAAGCTTTCTAACATTTTCAAATATTCATCATCTATTTCTTCTTTTGCTTCATCCGGCAAATATTGTCCCATTTCTGGATTGTTCCAGATACTATATGCCCACAAAGCATCTTCTTTTGTGAATCCTCTTAATAAAAGTCTGGGAGTTTCAATATCATTTATCTTCATAAATATCCTCTGTCAAATTTAATATTTCGCTGTTGCTTACTGACGCTTCTATCTACCACGCTGATTGCTTTTGTCAGAACAATCTGGCAATTCTGATTTAGTAGACTAATTTTTGAGCGGCGTTTTCATCTCTTTTTAATGTTATCCTGCTCCTTTATATATGAAATCAGCTTACCCTCTATCGAGATAAAACTCGTGGGGCAAGGCGCGTTGTGCCTTGCCCCACGGGCTTTACATTTTGACATCACAGCCACACCCTCACGGCAAAGCCGCCGTTGAAAAAGTAGGTGTTCGTGTAATGTCCATTTGGTGGAGCCAAAGGGGAAGCAGTCGAACTTGACGGCTTCCCCTTTAACAAAAGGGTTGCCGTCCTCCCCGTATAGCATGTCCCACGTGACTTCAGTCCTGTCCTCCGAATACCACGACGTTACCACCAGCCCGTCGTCGGTCAGGTAAATCTTATCGACGAAATACTCCAGCACCTGGTCGCGGGTCTCGGGATTGTCGAAGTCCGCGTGAAGGAACTTTTCGAAGTACGCCTTGATGGTGTGCTCGTCCTCGCACAACGCGGCGCGGATGTTCTCGGCCTCGATGGCCTCGTTCAGGGCGCGCTTCTGCTCTTCGAGCTGCACCAGGCGCTCCGTCACCGTCTCGCTGATAAGACCCGACTCGATGACCTTCACGAGGTTCGCAAGGCTCTTCTCGACCTCGCGGCGCTTGGCCTCCAGGCCGTCCAGGTAGCCCGTGTCGCGGTAGTTCTTCTCGTAGTACGCCGCCGCGTCCACGGCAAGCGACATCAGGTTCTCGGAGTCGTGGAGAATCGACCGGAGAATCATCGTGACGGCATCCTCCAGCTTCTCCTTGCGCACCTTCTTCAGCGTGCACTGCTTGCGGCGCTGGGCGGAGCAATAGTAGTAGTAATACGTCCGCCCCGTCCCGCTCGTGCCGGACACGCCCTGCAGGGTGCTCCCGCACTTCCCGCAGTAGACCTTGCCGGTCAGCCAGTAGCGCGGGGCGTCGTTCTCGTCCATGCCGCGCGCCCGCTGGGAACCCTTGCGCTTGTTCTCGGCGAACTTCCGCTGCACCTTGTCGAAGGTCTCCTCGTCCACCAGCGCGGGCATGCCGCCCTCGACCACGATGCCTCCGTGGCGGTACTCGCCGATGTAGGCGCGGTTCTGGAGCATCTTGTTCATCGTCTTCACGCCGAACTTCGCGCCCCGCGTGGTGCGCAGCCCCTGGGCGTTCAGCTCGTCGCAGATGGTCTGCATCGCCTTGCCCTCGGCGTACTCCGCGAACATCCGCTGCACGAACGGCGCGGTGTCCGGGTCCACGATGTACCTCTTCGTGGACTTGTCCACCCCGTAACCGAACAGCTTGTGCCCGTTGTAGAGCGCGTGCTGGGCGTTGTAGTCCATGCCTCGCTGGATGTTCTGGGACAGCTGGCGGCTGTAATACTCCGCCATGGCGTCCATCAGCCCCTCAATGAGCACGCCCTCCGGCCCGTCGGTCGGGATGTTCTCCGCCAGCAGGTGTATCTCGCACCCGGCGTCGCGGATGGTGCGCTTCGCCATCGCCAGCACGTACTTGTCGCGCCCCAGACGGTCGGTCTTCCACATGATGAGAACACGGGGACGGATTTTCGCGACCTCCGACAGCATCTGCTGGAACCCCGGTCGGTCCTCCGTGGTGCCGGATATGGCCGCGTCCTCGTACTCCTTCACGATTTTGAACCCGTGGGCGTCCGCCCACGCATGCGCAAGCTCCCGCTGCTGGTCGATGCTCGCCTCGTTCTGCGAATGGGAGGAGAATCGGTAGTAGGCGATGGCGAGGTTGTTGTCGTTCAGCTCGAACTTCTTCTTGCGTGCCAAGCTCTTACCCCCTCCCGTAATTTCTGCTTATATGTATTCATTGCCTTCAATGCCTCCTACGCTTCTCCAAAGTCCTTCTCCACGACCTCGAACCCAGCGGCTTCGGCCGCTTGCTCCAGGTTGTACAAGTAACCTTCCGTCTCCTCATCGCACACCCCGTCGTACACGCGGTGGAAATACTCACGCAGCATCTCTGCAGGGTCGTCCATTTCCTCGTATTCCCCGAAATCCTCACCAAGTCCGTCCTCGATGTCTTCGACCGGCGGCCACGGCACCAGGCCGATGGCGTCTCCCTTGACGCTCGCAGCGGACGGCATCTTCATGCCGGGGTACACAATCTCGATGCCATCGTCCTCCATGGAATAGACGGCGGCAATAAGCCGCTCGGCAATCTCGAACGACTGGAAATCAATCAGGGGTTTGTATGCAATCTTCTTCTCACTCATAGCTTCGTTCTCCTTTGGTTGATGAATTACATAAATACGCATTTAATTATAAGCCCGCCGCCCCGATGGAACGGCGGGCTGTTGACGTTTATACGAACATCTGCTGGAGAAGACCCTTCTTCAGCTCTCTCCATGCATCCAGTTCGTCCTTCGCCTTCGCTATAACGTCGTCAAGCGAGGTAAGGCAATCGGCAATCTTGCGCTGCTCGGGGAGAGAGGGCAACGATACCAAATACTGCAAAATAGTATCCGGCGTTACTCGTTTCTGGCTGTTCGATGAGCCAGATGAGCAATCAAGCAAATAGCCCGTGAAGCTATCTGTCATAGCAAGGTATCCCAAGAACCTCAAATCAAACTCAGCCGAAGTCAACGGTACGAATTCTGATGAGCACACCGCATTGTCTTCCGGGTGCTCAACAACCCAGATTCGCCTCTTCCTGACGTTCAGCTTGTTGATAAGAACACAAGGCGCTGACAGAATCTTCCTTGCACTGTTCATGCTTTGCCCTAAAACCGCTTGAGCTGCCATATGATTGTCATATGCCGGCATGCTATATTCAATAAACTGCTTCGTCGGATTATTACGAGGGTCAATCGACGCTTTTAGCTGCTCACATATCTCTCCCAGCGTCTTCTCCTCCCAATCCGGGAAGTTTGACCCGTCATCAGCCTTGAACCTAACCTCCTGGCTGAACAGCTTCTGCATCACGCCCTTCTTGCGCTTCTCCCACGCGGCGACCTCCGCCTCCTGCGCGGAAATAACGTCATCGACGGCAGAAAGCAGGTCAGCAATCTTGCGCTGTTCAGGAAGGGAGGGACGATAAAACGGCGTATCGAGAATAGTCTTGTTGTAAAGCCGCTTAATCGTGCTGCCTTCGAGTCCCTGCCACTTCACGACGGAATAGAACTGCTTCAGATAGCTATCGAGTACGGTATCATCATGCTCAAGCCATACGATGTTCGAATCCTGGTAATAGGCGTCTTCACCCTGGTATTCAACCTGTCGCCCGATTGTCCCTGACGCCGACAGAAGAATCGTACCAACTTCAGGGTACGCATACTTTGATTTCAGCTCATCAAAGAGACTTTTCGAAATATATGCGTCAGGAACACCGCCGAACGTCCCGATTTTGAAAAAGGGCACATCTCCGACTTCGCGGGTCTGCTCTTTGAACACGCGCTTGCACATAGCGACGCTGCCGACATCGCCAAGCGTCATCCCTTCCCAGTCCGGGAAGTCAGACCCGTCATCAGCCTTGAATCTCAGTTTCGGTACTCCCATGTCTACACCTCCTTCAGAACTAAATGAATGTACATTTCGAATATTGCCAGCAGGAACAAATCTTCCATCGTGTCTATGATTTCCCCCGCATATCCTCCCGGTGCTCCATACTCTTTATCCGAATCGTCATCCCCGCTACCATATATTGCGACGTACTGCGCAAGGACCGTCGCAAACTGACATGCTTCGTTTTCCGGCGCCCCCTTGAACCCGTACTTGCGCTCAAGGGCAGAAATGGGGTGCTCGGGACCGTCGCCCCGGAACGATTCGCTTAATACGTCCGTGATACAGCTTTCATAAGACGAGGTGCCGTCAAAGTTCGCGGCGAGCGGACCAGTCATATATGAAGGACGATAATTGATTCGCTCGACGGGAATCTTCTCTCCGCCGTAGTATTCGAGGCTGCGCAGCACGTACTTGCCTCCGTCATAGAACGGAGACTCATCTCCAGGAAAACGCGTGTGCAAGATTTCCTCCACCGCTTTAATGCACCGCCTAAAGAGTTCCTTTTCTTCTGCGACGCGCAAATCCAGTCCGCAGTATTCGAGAACACGGTTCTGTGTTTCGAGCGTCATGCAGCAAAACTCGCGGTACATCTCGCGCGAATAGTAATACAGGTCGTTATGCATTGCCGCCATCGCGCACAAAGGAATCAGGCCGCGGTCGGCGTAATGCTTCGATATGAAGGAAACCGCCTGCGACTTCACCTCCTCAGCATGGCGTCGCTCGTCGCGCTCGTCCTGACGCCGTTCGAATTTCTCCATGCGTCCGCTTTGCCACAGCTGCAGGCCCGCAATCACAATGGTCACGATGAGGGAAATCGAGGCGCAAATTATGCTTATCCAATCTGAACAGGTCAATTACGCCCCTCCTCTCAAAGCCCCAGCTGACGCAGCATCGACTCCGCCTTGTCGATAGCGGCCTTCTTCTCGCTCTCGATGCGCTTGAGGTCGTCGCGCACGGCCTCAAGGTCCACGGGTTCCTCTTCCTCGAACGTATCAACGTAACGCGGGATGTTGAGGTTCCAGCCGTTCGCCTCAATCTCGGCCATGTCGGCCACGTGGGCGAACTTGTCCACGTCCTCGCGCTTCACGTAGGCGTCGACAATCTTCTGGATGTGCTCGTCCTCCAGCGTGTTCTGGTTCTTGCCCGGCTTGAACTCCTTGCTCGCGTCGATGAACAGCACGTTGCCGCTGTTGCCGTTGCGCTTCGTCTTCAGCACCAGCAGGCACACCGGGATGGACGTGCCATGGAACAGGTTCGGGGCGAGGCCGATAACCGCATCGAGGCGGTTCAGGTCCCTCACGATGTACTTGCGGATGACCTCCTCGGCACCGCCACGAAACAACACGCCGTGGGGCAGCAGCACTGCAACGCGCCCGTCATCGTCGTCCATGTGGTAAATCATGTGCTCCACGAACGCGTAGTCCGCATGGGACTTCGGCGGCAGCTTGCCCGCACCCGAATACCTCGGGTCGTCCAGCAGCGCCGGGTTCGCGTCGTACTTCAGCGAGTAGGGCGGGTTGCACACCTGCACGGTCATCTTCACGTCACCGTACTTGTCCTCGCGCAGCGTGTCGCCCTTGTAGATGTCGAAGTTCTGATAATCAACGCCGTGCATCAGCATGTTCATGCGGGCGAGGTTGTACGTGGTGGCGTTGTTCTCCTGCCCGTAGAAGTGACCGACGCGCCCGGTCGTGAGGTGCTTCTGCACCTCCAGCAGCATGGATGCCGAGCCGCAGGTGCAGTCGCCCACCGTCTTCGCCTCGTCCAGACCGACGGTCGCCAGCGTCGCCACCAGCTTCGACGGCCCCGTGGGCGTGAAGAACTCGCCGCTCTTCTTGCCCGCGTCCGACGCGAACAGGCCGATGAGAATCATGTACGCCGTGCCCAGCACGTCGAACTGCGAATCCGACAGGCTGAAGTCAATCTCGCTGATTTTCACGATGACCTTCGCGATGAGCGCTGTCCTCTCGGCAACGGTATCGCCCAAATCCGGGTCCTGCAGCTTCATGTCATTGAACAGCCCGCTGAACGCAGCCTCGGACGCCTGCCCCATGGTGGAACCTGTCAGCTCGTTCACCGCGCGCTCGTAGTCCTCGACGCTGAATCTGTCCGCATCGTCCTTCGGGCGGACAATCTTGCGCACGAGTTCCCGGAACAGGTTCTCGGGCTTGATGATGTAACCCAAGTGCTCGATGGACCACTGCTCGACAATCGGGCGGTAGTCCGCATCGGAGAACGCCTGCTCGTAGGTCAGCCCGTCCTCCTTCAGAATCTCCTGCATGTACTCCTCGGTGCGCTCCGACAGGTAGCTGTAGAAAATCGTCCCGAGGATGTAATTTCTGAACTTCGTGGAATCCATGTTCCCGCGCAGGTCGTTCGCGATGGCCCAGAGCTTCTGGGAAAGCTCGCTCGCCTGCGCCTGATATTTCGCAGAATCAATCATGTCTTACTCTCCTTCTGCCTTGTAGCGGCTATATGTGTTCACGACGAACTCCTTGATGGCGCCCGTCATCTTCGTAATCTTCAGAAGCCCCATGTGATACGCGGCCAGCCTCCTGCGGATTGCCTCCTCGGAAATGCTCCCGCCGAAGGTGTACTCCGAGAAGACCTCCAGCACATCCTTCGCATCAAGCCCGTTGTCATAGGCGAAGGACTCAATCTCAGCCTGCAGGCTCTCGCGCTCGAACTGCTCGTATGCCTGCTGGATGTCCGCGTCCTCCGGCAAATCGTAGAAGCGCGTGCGGATGAACGCCTCCATGATGTCCTTCTTCGCGCGGAGCGCATCGTTGTCCGAGCGCTCAATCTCGCGCATCACCAGGTCGATGTCCCGCGCCCGCTCCTCATCGGACTTCTCGGCGTCGTGCGCCGACTTCAGCAGGCTCAGGATGTACATCACGTTGATGCGGTCGGTTCGCACCAGCTCCACGTCAAAATCGACGTCGACGGGCACGGGAACCTTCGGGTCCCTCTTCTTCGCCTCGTCGTGGTAGTAGAGGTACCAGCTCTTGTAGCCCTCGTACTCCTCATCGTCCAGCACGACGGACAGGTCGGCCCAGTCGAACTTGCCGAAGGTCTTCAGCGTCGCCAGCGTACCGGACAGCGAGCGGAACGCCACGACGAACTGACGGATGTCGCCCTCGCTCTGGAGCTGCCCCGCATCGTCGACGGTTTGAGCCGCCTTGCGCAGCACGGGCACCTGGTTCACCCACTTGTTCACGTAATACTCGTAGCTCTCCAGCAGGTACTCGTTCGGGTCCCCGTCGCCGGAGAACAGCCGCAGCGCGTCGTCCTGCGCGCGCTTGATGTCGCGGTACGACACAACCTGGCCGAACTGCTTCGTCACCTTGTCGACGCGGTTCGTGCGGCTGTACGCCTGCACCAGCGTGTGCCAGATGAGGTTCTTGTCCAGATACAGCGTGTTCAGAGGCTTGGCGTCGAACCCGGTGAGCATCATGTTGACCACCAGCAGGATGTCCACTTGCGGAAGGTCCTTCTGCTTCATGCGCCGCGTGATGTCCTTGCGGTACGCATCGAAGGAATCCGGCGCGAAGGACGTGCCGAACATTGCGTTGTAGTCGTCCATGCAGCGGCCCAGAAGCTCCTGGGAGTGCTCGTCGCCGCCCTCGTCCATGTCCTCGTTGGCCTGGTACGTGAATATGGCGGCCACGCGGTAGCGCTCGCCCTCCGGCCTCGCCTCGTTCAGTGCCTTGAACGCGTCGTAATACTTCCCGAGCGTCTTGATGGAATCGACCGCGAACAGCGCCGTGTAGATGTCCTTTCCCTGCGGGTGGACATGCTGCTCGTGATGCTCGAAGATGTCCTCCGCGATGACGCGGATGCGCTCGTCGTCGTGATACAGGGCGTCCAAATCGAGGTTGTGGCGGCGGCAGTAATCCGGGTCGCCCAGGCGCTCGGGGTCGATGCCGTTCGCGGCGACCTGCTTCGCAAAAATCGTCCGCTGGTACTCGACGGAGAACCGCAGGACGTTGCCGTCCGCGATAGCGTCCTTAATCATGTAGCGGTGCAGGCAGGCATCCAGCTTCGAGCCGGCATAGAACACGTCGGCGGTCGTCCTGCCGTCCTTGCCCTTGTTCGCCTCGAAGATGGGCGTGCCGGTGAAGCCGATGTAGTTCGCGTTGCGGAAATGCCGCTGGATGTCGCCGTGCATCTTGCCGAACTGGCTGCGGTGGCACTCGTCGATGATGAACACGACCTTCTTGTCGCGGTACGAATCCATCAACGCCTCGTAGCGCTTGCTCTTGACCGCGTTCGCCATCTTCTGGATGGTCGTCACAATGAGCTTGCGGTCCGCCTGCTTCAGCTGCTTCACCAGCACGGCGGTCGAGTCCGAGCCGTCAACGCAGTCCTTCTCGAACGAGTTGTACTCGTCCACGGTCTGGTCGTCGAGGTCCTTGCGGTCAATCAGGAAGATGACCTTGTCGACCCTCGGCTCATCGCGCAGAAGCTGCGCCAGCTTGAAGGACGTGAGCGTCTTGCCCGAGCCTGTGCATGCGAAAACATACCCGTTCTGGTTCGACTCCAGCACGCGCCGCTTCGCCGCCTTCACGGCGAAAATCTGGTACGGCCGCATGACCATCAGCACCGGCTCGGTGGTCTTGATGACCATGTATTTGTCCAGCATCTCGGTGATGGTCGAGCGCCGCAGGAACTCGGCAGTGAACTCGTCCAGCTTGTTGATGCGCTTGTTGTTCTCGTCCGTCCAGAAGAACACCAGGCTCTTCAGAATCGGATTGTAGACGCCGCCGTCCATCTCGTTCTCGTTGCAGAAATACTTCGTCTGCACCGAGTTCGACACGATGAACAGCTGCAGGTAACGGAACAGCCCCTTGAACGAGAACTTGCGGTAGCGGTTAATCTGGTTTATCGCCTCGTTTATCTCCACGCCGGGGCGCTTCAGCTCAATCTGGACCAGCGGAAGGCCGTTGATGAGAATCGTCACATCGTAACGGTTCTTGTACGAAACGTCGTCCTTGTGGTCCTTGTCCATCGTGACCTGGTGCGTCACCTGGTAGATGTTGCGGTCGGTATCGGAGCTGAAGAAATCCAGATACACGGTCCGACCGTTATCCAGCGTCAGGACGTACTTGTCGCGCAGAATCTTCGCCGATTCATAAACACTGTGGTTGTCCACGTGAATCATCACACGACCGAACTCCGCGTCCGAGAAGGCGGCTTCCCCCTTCGCCTCAACCAGCTTGGGCGCATTGAACGCCGCGAGCTGCTTGCGGAAATTCGCCACAACGTCGTCGTAGTTCGACATATCGACGAACTCATAGCCAATGCCCTCAAGCCTGTCTATGAACAGGTTCTCGACATCGTATTCTGATATATGAGCCATAGGCCGCCACCTCCCTTACTTGTCTTCTCTGTGTTCCGCGACCCACTCGTGGATAATCGCGGCAATCGTCGTCTCGCGCTCCGCCGCCATCATCTTCAGCGCCTTCTTGTCGCTCACCGTGAGCGACAGCGAGAGCGT
>ERZ1643246.4454-NODE-4454-length-11049-cov-6.803165_pt1 | contig 11049 bp, 12 predicted proteins | sample MGYA00579265_ERZ1643246 | MGnify/ENA primary metagenome ERZ1643246 (study PRJEB29033, sample SAMEA4952261) | chicken gut metagenome | biome: Broiler Chicken; feature: Gastrointestinal Tract; material: Caecum | place: Ireland | collected 2018 | study: Broiler...
AAAATGGCAGGAAGCTGGCCCCTCAAGCCGGAAACATGGGTTCGAATCCCATCGGGAGTACCATACGGGGAAGCAGATCCATAACATAGGTTGTTGAAGCGATAGGCGGAGTTCGACTCTCCAAGCGCGATGGTTCGATTCCTGACCGCATAGGTTCAATCTCGCTTCTCTACTTCCCCGTCCTTTCACATTCCTTCGTAGCTCAGTTGGTAGAGCCTCCGGCTGTTAACCGGATTGCCGTCAGTTCGAGTCTGACCGGAGGAGCCATGCTCGCGCACGAGCAGGTGATGTTTTCATCATCAGATGCCGGATGTGTCCGTATGCACTATCGTACTCTCCAGAACGGCTGAAAGACGGAATTCATACGGATCCCTTTTGGGGATTCACGCAATCGTACCCAAGCGGTTAAGGGGCTGGACTGCAACTCCGGCATACACTGGTTCAATCCCAGTCGAGTGCTCCAATTTGCCTCGGTAGTTCAGTCGGTAGAGCGATAGGTTGAAGCCCTATGTCGTCGATGGTTCGATCCCATCCTGAGGCACCAATATATAGCGGGATGGAGCAGCTGGCAGCTCGCTTGGTTCATGCCCAAGAGGTCACAGGTTCAAGTCCTGTTCCCGCCACCAGCCGATTTTTCGGCATACCCCTTTTGGGGAAAACGCTAACCCTTCAGATTATCGATATTATGCCCGCCGGTAACAGGCAGGGGGCCACAAGGGAGCTTGTGGGTGGGCCGATGGCACGGCCCGGAAATATTCCCACGATATCATGATGTCGTGCAACTCTGAGTCTGCTAATTCGGCAACAGAAATGAGTGCCGGTTTCAGAGAACCCCGCAGTTTTAGCAGTAAAACGGGGGATGCCGAGGTTAGATAACACAATCTGAAAAGCCCATTTGCACCCTATGTAGCCGCATAGGTTTTTAATATGCATGGGAAGCCGAGTGCGATTATAATAACTCGGGATGGCATTTCTTTAGGATTCAGATGCCATATTTTAAATAATAACAATCTCTCCCCTCTGTCTTCACATAACCAGTCTTGACAGCTGGAAAATCCAATATGGGGAATGGTCTAATGGTATGATGTGCAGGAATATCGGCCGTAATGTCTTGTAAGATGTTGGTTCGAGTCCAGTTTCCCCGCCAAATATGAGGGTGTAGCTCAGTTGGTAGAGCAGCGGTCTCCAAAACCGTGTGCCGGAGGTTCAACCCCTTCCACCCTTGCCATATGGTGCGTTCGTCAAGTGGTTAAGACACCGCCCTTTCACGGCGGAATCGTGAGTTCGAATCTCATACGCATCACCATTTACTGCACTGAAAAGGCAGCAAGAATCGATGAAAAACTCTAATATTCTCTGATAATCAGAGTTTGTTAGAGTTCTTCATCAACGAAATCATAGTTTAGCCAGAACGAGGTGATCTTCGTGAAAACAAGAGATTCTGAATTGATGCTTCGCAAACTATGCGAACAGCTTGCTCAAATGGATGACGATACTTTCTTCGCTTACTTGTGGACAAGTATTGATGAACTTCGAGAAAAGCAATCTTTGTGCAGTGCCAACAAATAAAAATATGCGTCCATAGCTCAGTTGGTAGAGCAACCGCCTTTTAAGCGGTAGGTCCGGGGTTCGAGTCCCCGTAGACGCACCATTACACAGCAAAGAACCGCAGCGTTTAGCTGCGGTTCTTTGCTGTTCTCATGTGATTGATTTGCGCTTGATCAAAAATGCTCCAACAATGCAAAGTCCAATGATTACCACAATGGATATTACTTTTATGTTCAAGCCAGCAGGATTATTTATGGCGTTGCCGCCTGTATCATCAGCGTCGCTCACATCAACCATACTCAGAGCTTGTGCAACTTCCTCAAAATCGTACGCTTCTCCGACTTGCAAGCTTTTGTCAGCATCGCCGCTCCTGTCCTCATTTGACGCGCTATTCAGTTCAATACCACTTGGCGCCAATGGAATGATCTTGTCAGCTTGACCATCCACAAACGTAATGGCACTGAGGGTTCGCATTTTGGGGCTTCCGCCAACCAAAATGAGGGAATCTGTATCCAGAACCCCTGCACTTTGCAGCCACGCTTCGATATTTTCATTTGTTTTCAGGGTGTCTATTTCGCCCTGCGGAGCTATCCATGTGCCGGCTTCATCAACCATATCAGAGTATTCTTGTTCGCTGAGTACCCCTTGTTCTACAAGATTGTAATCCGGCATTTGTGCCTTTGAAATAGTAACCCTGATATCTCTTCCATTGATTTGCGCCGGATAGCACCAAATATAAGAATCCAACGCGGACATAATGGATTCTTCCGAAGATGATTGCAGTGAGAAAATATCGGATTCTGTTGTGTATATTTTATACGCTGCACTCCAATCCAAATCTTCAGGAGATACTTGATTTGCGTTTAAAAGCGAGTTGATGATAGCGCATACCGTTGTTGCTGACTCTTGCGTAACATTTGCGTAATCCGAAGATTCATTTAGCTTTTCGACCACATTATCCAGATTTACGGCGCCAACTTGAGTAATAAACATCAAGACAAGCGTTATAATACTAATTATTCTTTTCATTACAGTCACCTACCTTTTTAGATTGTAATCGTATTCTGCCATTTCCCAGTACCGCTTTCAAATTGGCAGTTTGACACCATTGTTCTGTAAAGGTATGCTTGCGTTCCACATCCTACCGCTGGGTCTACAATTGTTATCGTGCCTGCCGACAAATTATATCCGGATGCCACAACTGCATGACCACCACCAGAATTCCACTGGATTCTTATAAAGAATGGCTCTCCGTCGTCCAATTCACTTTTCGCATTTGCATAGGGTATCGCTGATCCTGCTATCGTTGAGTATATGAGCGTTGCATAATCCACTGCTTGCTTACATTGGTCTATATTTGCTCCTACGTTCACAGATGACCCCATAACATATTCCACAATTGCCGACTGCGACACATTTCTTCCCTTCGTATGTCCAATCATTTGAGCTGAGGCCGCCCAGCACCAATTGCTCATTTCTTGTTCGTATCGATAAACATAAATTGCATTGGCGTTAATGATAAATACCGTCGCCAAGCACAAAGAAACCAATCCGCGTAAAACACTTTTTTTCATTTGATCATCTCCTCGTTTGTCGACATTTGATTTTAAATCATAATAATCTTGCTCTCACCTCCTTTTTTTATCATATCTTAATTTCGTAATGTATGCTATAATCTCATTTTACAAAATTAGGAATTGAACTTCATATACATTTTTTGTAATATGAAAGCTAAATATTTCGTCATTATTATATATGGATTTCTTTTCATACTACTTTCCTAATTTGCTTAAAACATGGTATACTGATAAATAAATTGATATGAAATTAAGGGGACGTATAGATGTTTACATGCGCGCTAATAGCGGATGGACATGAACGGGTTTTGTTTGAAGATTTATACTATAAATATCGTCAACACATGTACATAATCGCATTTCAAATCATTAAAGATGCTCATTTAGCAGAAGATGTTGTTTCGGATACCTTTATTAAAATTGCGAAAAAAATTGAATTCATTGCATCTCTGTCTGAGAAACGTCAAAAAGATTATATTTTAATTATGGTGCGCAACCAAGCCATTGATTTGTATAGGAAAAAGAATAAGCTCCGAGAGGATGTTTTTGAAGAAACCACCATTGATTCATATATACAAAGTTCTGATGACGAGCTATTAGCAAGAATTGGTCATGCCTATTTGGTTTCTGCCATCAACAAACTTCCAGATTTATATAAAGACGCATTGAAACTCCGTTGTCTATATCAATTATCGACCGATGACACAGCAGCAGTTTTAGGACTCACAGCAAATGGCGTTAACCAGCGTCTGTTCCGCGCTAAAATCAAACTCATGGAAATTCTAAAGGAGGAGGGATATTTCGATGAAACGTGAAGAGCGAATGGAAGCATATATCGGATTGGCATTGGACGATCTGGTAGAATCGTTTCCCTCCGAATTAAAAGGCGAAAAAGAACTCTGCGCAGATGGCGTCGAGTTGCATCAATTTTCTGAAGAATTTGAAAAAAAGATGAAGAAACTTTGCGTGCAAAGCCACAGAAAAGAATGGTATCGTCATCACAAACGGATGCTTCGCAATGTTGCTGCTTGCATAGTAGCATTGTTATGTGTAGGCGGAGTAACAATTGCTTCAGTCGATGCGATTAGAATCCCAATAATGAATTTTTTCTTGAATTTAGGGGATTCCAGTTCCGAATTTTCGCCAATACAAAGTGAAGCGCTTCCTGTCTCCGATTCGTTTAGAATGTATTACCCAACATACATTCCTGATGGATATGTTGTGATTGATTCTTTTGAAAATAAGGATCGATATTCTGTTACATACCAAAAAGACGAACAAAATACATTTGTTTTATCTTTCCGATTTGAAAACAACACTAAGGTTTTTGACTCTGAAGATAGCGCGGTGGAGGAGATCGAGATTAAAAACAGTCCTGCTATTGTTTCAACACGAGAAAATCAAACGATTGTTGTTTGGCAAGGAAATGGCTTTACTTATACGATTTCCGGAGTTATTGATAAGGAAGAATGCATTAAAATACTAAGCAGCTGCAATGCTTAAATTTCACGCCGGCAGAAAAGCCTGTCAAAAAAACTAAAATTTTGTAATTTTACCTCCTTGAATTTCGTCCTTAATTATAGGGGCGGAATTTAAGGAGGTTTTTTTATGAATCATCGAGTAGTCAAAAAAATTTTAAGTGTTGTTTTAATGCTGATCGTTGGCTGCTGTTCTGCGGCGGCAGTAGATATACAGCCCAGATGGAGTTACATCCTAACCATAGGGGGAGATATTGACATTTCTTCGTTTGGCACTGCCACGGTTAATGGAGATGGCACCGCACGAGCACCCGATGTCAACAAATTGGTTATCACGCTTGATTTGCAACAATTCATCAACGGAAACTGGGAAACAAAAAAGTCATGGTCTCAGACATCTCAGCTATTTTCTATCAATACAGACGATCATTCTTGGGCCGTTGCCCATGGCTATTCATATCGGCTATATGTTACATTAAAAGCATATAACGGAAATAAACTCTTAGAAACCGGAACTGGTATTTTCAATTACGGATATTTCAAATAAACATCAAAAAACAAACACTGTCCCTACACAAAAAGGAGCTGATTTCACAGTGAAACCAGCTCCTTACATATAACTTATTTGATTGAAAGACTATTAAACAAGAGGTTGCAAACCAATGCATACGGTAATCAAAACGTATAAGTTTAGATTATATAATAGCAATAAAAATAAATATTTGGATCATAGCATCGATATTGCGGCTGCCGTTTGGAATTATTGCATTGCATTGCACAAACGATATTATCGAATGTACGGTGCATATCTTCCAGCCAACCGGCTAATGAAGCACATCACCAAAGTAAAAAAATTTCGTTATCCTGAATGGAAAACTCTGGGTAGCCAAGCAATTCAGGATGTCGTTAAACGGATAGATCGATCCTATAAAGCTTTTTTTACTCATGTCAGGCAAAAACGCCATGGCCGAAAGTCGCCTCCAAAATTCAAAAAGTGCTGTTGCTATCACAGCATCACTCTTGGGCGCAATGGCTGCAAGTTCATCACTGACAGTAATCGGGTTACGATCATGGGCCGGGAGTATAAGTATTGCAACCCGCGCCCTATCGAAGGCGCTGTTCGGACTATTACTATAAAGCGAAATAATTTAGGCCAATTTCATTTAATCGTCGTCACAAAGCAGGAATGTAACGATGTTCTTCCGCGAGCAGGTAAAGCTGCCGGGATCGATTTTGGTTTGAAACATTTCCTTAATTTTGACAACGGAACTGTAATCGATTCACCACAATGGTATGCAGCATCACTTTCTGAACTGCGGGCTGCTCACCGCCAATTGTCGCGCTGCTGCAAAGATAGTCGAAATCGGAAACGTGCTTTGCGGAATTTAGAACGAATATACCTTTACATCAACAACCGCAGGCGTGACTGGTTTTTTAAATTGGCGAACCAGCTTGTTAAAGAGTATTCTATCATCTGCATCGAGACCCTTAACCTTGATGGGATGAAGCACATATGGGGCCGCAAAATATCCGATCTTGCGTTCGCAGAGTTTATTTCTATTCTTACTTGGGTTGCCGGCAACACCGGTACATCTGTTGTGAAAGTCAATCGTTGGGCGGCTTCCAGTAAAATATGCCATGTCTGCGGAACTGTGAATGCAAATCTTTCACTTAAAGATCGTATATGGACGTGCAGCGCTTGTCATACCGTTTTGGATCGTGATGTTAACGCTGCTATCAATATTAGAAATTTGGGGCTGGCCCAATTCGGGCAAGCATCTTAGAGGGGTAGCAACACCGATGGGCAGGGCATTGTCCACTGTGGAGAGATGTAAAACTGAGCTGGTCTCAATATTCTCGATGAAGCACAATCTCCGTTTTCATTTCGGAGAGTATGTCACAAGTTCCTCAATACATTTTCTGCAAAGCGTTTTGTTTTTGAAGTTAAGTACATCTTTTGTTTCGCCGCAAAACAAACACCCTGTTTCATGTTTTGCCAAGATAATCTTGTCTCCATCAACAAAAATTTCAACTGGATCTTTGACCTTGATACCCATTGTTCTTCTTAGTTCTATGGGTACAACAATTCGTCCAAGTTCGTCAACTTTCCTCACAATACCAGTCGCTCTCATGATTTTTCCTCTTTTCTGGATAATATTATTTGTTTTGAAATCCAGCTCTTCCCAATTAGCTGCGAACAAATGTTATCATACTTCTAAATGCCAGTCAACATATCACTTCTATTTTATGTGATATTTTATCAACATAACCCATTCATTTTCGACAATTTTAGAGCTTGAGGTGCATGTTATGACAAATACTCCATCTTTTATCGGTGATCGACTGAAAGCACTCAGACGCAGGCGTGGTCTGACGCAGGCTGAATTTGCGCAGCTGTTGGGCGTAACCAAGGAGACTGTATATCGTTATGAACACGGGGCGCAGGAGCCTTCATTATCCCGTTTGGCTTCTATTGCAAAGTGCCTCGATACATCTACTGATTGCCTTCTCGGAATTCGTGACGACGTAGACTGTTTGTACTTCAATCCTAATACTCTTTCATTATCTCAAGAGCAGCAGGAGGCATTGCGCCAATTCTTACTGTCGCTTCGCAAATAAAGCAAAAAAGCGGCCTTCCAATACCCTTGCTGGGTACTGGAAGGCCGCTTTTGCTGTGTTATTGTGTCACAAAGTATAGTCGATTAACGTACAGGGCATACGCCGTTCGCGCATTCCGCTTCGCCAATATCATAATCAGTCTCTGCCTGTTCATAACGAGAAAGAAGCATCGGATCAAACGGCTGCATCGCATCCTTGCGTCGCTGATATTCTTCGCTGGTGATTGCTTCGTATGGCAACAGTTCGTAGAAGTTTTCATCATAGCTCAAGAACGACAACGCAACGATGTCATCCCAGTGGTTCCAAACCCACTCTTCCACGTCATCCCATTCGTTTTCACGTACATGAACCGTGATGGAGCAGTTGTGGTCCACATAGAACTTCATGAACATCTGATAATTTTCAAGCTGCTCAATGGCCGACACATCGCTTTTCACGCGACCCTCCGGGGCCTTGACCGGAAATTCGATGACCTTTGTTCTGGGATTCTCGGGATCCTGACCTACTTCAGGGAATACCGGGTAGCCCAGATCTTCACATACATGGCAAAGCGGGTCATCGGCAGAAATACGGATGCGGCGAATGTAATATGCGGAGTGAGAATAATGCACACCACTTGAAACCGTCGGCAGCAGTGACAGTGTACCCTCTGGTTTAATCGTTGTCACCAGAAGCGGGCGAGGCTGTTTGAGGCTGTCAGCAATCTTATATGCCTCCTGATGAGCCACCTCGCGCAACATGGTCAAAATATTCTGCTGTTCCTCTCGGCTCATTTTCGTCGCATTGACCATATCTTGCCAGCCGGTTAAAGAACAACCAAGCAAGTGATCTCGCTGCTGCACTTGATTCCATTCATGCAGCTCCAGTTCGCGGGTTGTCATGCGATAACCTGCTCGCGCAGACAGGGTTTGAGCTTTCTTCAACGCTTCAATATCCAAAACGCCGTCTTTTACAAACGCCATTACATTGACCGTAGTCAGGTTGCAAAGGCCATTGTTATCCAGCAGAATTTCTCCGCAAGGATTGCATCCTTTGAACCCCGGCCGACGCTGCGCACCAGCTTTTTCATTGACCCATCCCGGCTCGCCGGAATAGCGCATCTGCTGTAGATGCCAATGCAGTTTTTCACGTGTCGGTTTTTCAGTATAGAAAATCGAGTTGTTGCTCATCTGACGATGCGCAATTGATTTGTCGATTTCCCACCGGCCATCAATCTGATGATACAGATTGCTTTTTGCTTCGATGCATTCCTGATCATCCGAGTCGATCAGACCAATTTCGGAAGTACGACGAACGCCTCCGGAAACCACATTTTCGCCAATGATATTGGCAATATCGAGAAGATCAATCGGACGCAATTGCACACGCTGGGCGTTATCACGAGTGCCGGCTGCCTTGATTACCTTGTTGATCTTTTCCAGCATCGTCAGCATCGACTCATAGCCACTGGCAGTACCGCCAAAAGTTTTCAGCCGTTCTCCCTGTGGCCGAATAGAGTCATATTCAATGATCAGCCGTTTGATCTTTCTGTATTCTGAGCTGGTTAATATATTAAAGAAATGATCAATGGCCTGCGCCCAGCCCTCTTTGGAATCGCCGATGGCAAGAAACGCCGTATCCTCTTTAAAGTTCACACAAGTATATTCCAGACGCTCCTCACATGGCCGCTGGACATATGCTTTGTGAATAACTTCTATGTCGGTACGAACACGAGGCAGTTTGCTCGTGTCCTTTCGCAGAATGCGGACACCAACGCCGCTGCCCACCATCAACAGATAAAAGAGATCGTGATATGCAGAAAAGCTGTCGATCAGCTTAAAAGCACAGTTGTAGTTCGCTATCGGGTATTTCTCGGATACCGGTGTGCCGCCTACCCATAATGTACGACCAGAAAGGAATTGCCGCATGTGATACACATTATCGTACAATGCTTCTGCTTCTTCTACAGAAGTCGGAGCAAGAGAACAATTGTACTCTACTGCGCGGCGGACTGTTTCCCACCAAAGTTCTCTTCGGCCCAAATCAGGCAAAAAGCGTGCATATGTGCGGGTAAATACGAAGGCGCCAAGCTGCCCCATCGGGTTTGGCATATGCTTGTATTGGCTGAGAAACTCCTTACTCAGCAGCCCTTCTTTCCATTGGCCGCCGGTGCGCTCACGCTCTTGCTGCTTCAAAACGCGATAGCGAACATATGCCTTCGCCGTCTTGATTTTAGAGTGGTTAAAGAGCGCATCCTCAACCGCATCCTGTATCTTTTCGATGTAAACCGTTTCTTCGCCAAGTTTCTTAATGGCTGCCACCACATCTGCCGTGATGCTCTTAACCTCTTTTTCCTGAAACTCATTTGCAGCGACCATCGCCAGCGAAATTGCTCGCGAAATATATTGTGCTACAAAGGGGACAATCTGCCCGTTTCGCTTTTGTACATTCATAAATTCGCAATGCCCTGATCTCTACAGAGCATCGCCACTCTCCTTTCCAAATAAAATTATTAGTTGTCGGGCGATAATTCAGGGACGAGCTTGAATTCAATTCCCTTTTTTCTGAGTTGTTCAACCAAAATCTGTTGGCCCTTTTCGTCGTCCATCAATTCTTGTGCGATATCTGTGATTTTTTCCTCATACCAGCCCTCTGGATATTGCTCCGGAGGCGAACCGGCTTGACGGTACACAAATACCATGTTTGCTTCCCGACGAATGATGCCATGATCCGCGGCCATCGCCAAAAGGTTGAACGCATTAAAGAAAGTCAATTGCTTTTTCCTCCCATTTTTTCCAATGTAGTCGATAAGAGAGCAAATTCAATACCTCTTTTTTTGAGTTCTTTGACCAAAACCATTTGATATTCTTGGTCTTTCATCAGCTTATCCGCAGCATCGGCGATGGGCAGCAGATACCGCCTTTCCGAACCCAACGAGTCTGAAACAAAAACACGGTCTCCCTTCCGGCAAAGAATGCCGTTGTTGGCGGCCATGACAATAAGGTTGACGACATCAATGTACTGCATAGGCTGGATCCTTGTTATCTTGCTCTTTTCACTCTTTTCCAACGCATCTAAGGCTTGGAAAAGAAATTTTTCCATCTCTTGGCTCCAGCCAATGACGGACATCTGCTTTTTCGCTTCAGGACCGCTCTTTTCAATAGCATTGTTAAGGGCGCCGAGAAATCCTCTGGCCGAACGCAGCTTTGGTGCAATGTCCTCATTATAGCTTTTTACATCCATTTCAAGTTCCTTTCATTCCATGTTTCTCTTGTACAACTCGGGAGGCCGATGTGGTAAGACTACCGGATGCTGGGCACGAAACCCTTGAACTTCCCGGCAGATAAGATATTTGAATGCCTCATTACTGCATTGAAGCAGGAATGTTGCTGCAGTTGCTGAATTGGCGAGCAGCAGATCAATCGCTTCCACAGAAAAAGGGCTGACCCTATCTGCACGCAGCGTATCGCTGTCAAGGAAGATGCCATATCCCAGCATCATACAAATCGCGTGGATACCTTCAGCAATGGTGATATTTCCCCATTCTCCCACCAATTTCTTCAGACGAAGAACCAGACGGATAGCCTCTACCTCATCGCAAGCATTCGGATTGAAGTTTAACAGTTCCGTTGCCCGTACTACCAAGTCATACAGATCCGGATTCATGAGATAGTTGGGATCATGGTCGATGATTTGCAGAGCATCTGCAACTTGCTTTTCGTCTTTTGCGCATCCGTTTTTATTACCACAGGAAAAGCAATCAGCGAATGTACATTTTTCCATTTTTTCACTCCTTTTTAAACATTTTTTCGAATGCATTCATCCAAGTGGATCCGGCGCCCATTTGC
>ERZ1643246.4455-NODE-4455-length-11047-cov-83.861263_pt1 | contig 11047 bp, 11 predicted proteins | sample MGYA00579265_ERZ1643246 | MGnify/ENA primary metagenome ERZ1643246 (study PRJEB29033, sample SAMEA4952261) | chicken gut metagenome | biome: Broiler Chicken; feature: Gastrointestinal Tract; material: Caecum | place: Ireland | collected 2018 | study: Broiler...
TGTATTTCTGCCACAGATGCTTCAGGGTCTCTCCTTTGCGGGCCAGAGCCTTGTAGACAGCTTCCTTGTTAAAATCCCGGTAGAGGAGCTGATCCGCCGATACACCAGGCTTTTTATAAAGCATGTTTCCGATGTATTCATTCGTGACATCTGCCGGTAAAGGGTATGAAAGCTCCGGATTCTCCCTGAAGCGTTTCAGGAACTCGTTGACAGTTGTTTTGCTGCAGTCGCCGCAGCTTTCGGCAATCTCACGGCAGCTAAGATGGTTCACAAAGTGAAGCCGTAGTACTTTTTTGTAATCCATAGTAGGACCTCCAGATATAATATTTCTCCATTTTAAGGAGATGCGCTTATTATATCTGAAGATCTATTGTCCGGTTAATGTGTCCCTACTTGTCCGCTAATTATGTCTCAGACTGTCCGCCGAATATGGCGCAGGTGTCCGTTTATCCCGACAATCTGCAATTTGTCATAATTTGTAACAACGTGAAGAAAATATAAGATGAAAAATAGCAAATAATCTGAATTGTCCAGAAGTGAAAAAAAAGGCACTGACAGTCCCTTTTCAGAAAAAAAAGACACAATTATAATAGACTCACGCTATCAGGAGGTAGGTACATCATGATAAATGCGGATTTAAGTTTAGGAGACAACATTAGAGCTTTCAGGAAAATGAAAGAGATAACGGTGGAAGATTTGGCTGAAGCTGTGGGGATCAGTGAATCTCACTTAAAGAAGATTGAGTCTGGGACCCGCCAGCCAAGCATGGCTACATACCAGAGGATCGTAGAAATCCTCGGGATCAAGATGGTTATTGATAATCAGGAAGAAACCGTGAAAGAAAAGTGCCTGGCAAAAGCGCAGAATATATTGCTCGATAAGACGGAAAGCGAAGTGAAATACCTTGTCCGGATATTGGAGTGCGCTGCTGATAACCTGGATTTGGTAGTCTGATAAGAACATGATTTGCAGGTCTGCCAAAGTATATCGTTGAGTGGGGTGTATTTTGGCAGGTCAGTAAATTGCGGCCTGAGCGAACCTTGAAAACAGAATATCAGTATGGTGATATTTTTTTGAACAGAACATGTCACTTCTGACATGATGAAATATCTTAGAGGACACAAAACATTCAAACCATTCTTCAAAGAATGATGAGGAGCCATGAGCTGCGCCATGATATATTTGTCTGCCGGCATGATCTTTAGGCTTATAAGAAGGCAGATCAAACAAGGAATCGTAATAGAAGAAGGAAAAGTATGAGCGGCACTCCGGCATGGGCTTCCGGTGGCAGGAAACCTGAAAGTTTGGATGATAATGATACCTTTGCTTATAGAAAACACGGCAACCAGGGTAGCGTCTGGGACATGCTGCAGCGGGACAGGGTGTTGCAGGGTGTCAGGCGGTCGGCCAGGACCGGTCCTACATATTCCGTTCCACACCGGGCAGAGTGAATGAAAAACTGGATCGGGCCTACAGGTCAGGGGGACCTGCAGCTCGATCTGGCGTGTGGAAATAAAACAGGCTGAAAGAAGACCTGTGAAAATCCAGAACAGTATTATCAGGTATGATCGTGCTGTTATATATTCTTACTTTCGATTAAATTTTCTTTTACTGGTTCATCTTAGAGATATGCGGAATATGTTTTCCCTATATCTCTGAGATGAACCAGAGCGGAACCGAACTGTTTTACAGCTTTCTCCTCCATATAGTTCCGCTCTGATCTCTCAGAAATTCTATAGAAAATCAAGGTACATCTGAAAAATCCCAGGAAATAACTCATAGAACAAGAAAAAATGTCAGGAGGTATGTGCTATTGAGAGCAGCTATTTATCTCAGGGTATCAACATTAGAAGAAGCCCGGAATTATCTTGATGACTACAAGGAGCAGGCGGTGAAATACTGCAAGGATAAGGGATATGATCTTCTTGTTGTGGTTGAAGTAGTCGGAACAGGAGCAACAAAGTATCACTTTGCGCATAATCAGCTGCAGAAATTGATCCGGAATCATATGATCGATGTGCTGGTCATGCCATATTTACATATGATCTCACATTCAGTCCCGGATATTATCCAGATGCTGGATTATCTGTGTGGATATGGCGTGAAAACAGAATGCGTAAGATGTGATCCGATGGAATATGCGATCCTTGAAATGTATCGGGACACGGAAGAAAGCCGAAAAGAGAACGGGTGCGGATCTCCCGTTTCTATGGAAGATCTGTTCGCCCGGATAGCAAGGGGGCAGTCCATATGATCACAAGGGAAGAATTGCTGCGCATGAGAAATATGACCTTCGATGAAATAAATCCGGATGAGGTTCCGGATATTGACGATCTGGAGATTGACGTGACCAAAAGTAAAAGAGAAAAAATCCTGGAGGTTTTGGAGTCCGGGAGAAACCCCTATTTTGTGAAAAGTGGGAACATTCTTATAAAAATAGGATTTGCTTCTACCAACCGTACTATAGAAGAAGCACTGGAAAGCCTTGTGCAGATGAAGTGGTGACAAAAGAGAAAAACCGCAGTTTTGTCAGCGATTGCCGGGTGGACAGGGTATAAAATCTATGGTATGATGATGGCAAAGTTGAATAATTGCTAAGTGGCTGGTATTCAAATCATTTTCATATCTTTAGGTTTCAGGTTTCATAGCTGACTAATCTAAATGATTGGAGTGCTGGCTATGAAAAACCAAATACTGAAAAAAATCTACCGTGTTGTTCTTTATCTGCGCCTTTCATCAGACGATGGCGACAGCAGAGAGAGCGACAGCATATCTAACCAGAGGATATTGACCCGTGGTTATCTGGACGGAAAATCAGAGTTTGTCATCGTCAGGGAATTTGTGGACGATGGCTTTACCGGTACAAATTTTGACCGGCCTGATTTCCAGGAGATGATGAGATATCTCGAAGAAGGAAAGGCAGACTGTATTGTGTGTAAAGACCTTTCCCGTTTCGGCAGGGATTTCTCAGGAGTCCTTCAATATGTGGAGCGTATTCTTCCGCAGATGGGGATCCGATTGATCTTAGTGAACGATAACTACGACAGCAATTTCCCAAATCATGATTTTATTACCCTTAGAATGAAAAGCCTTATAAATGACATTTACCCTGCGGACACTTCCAGAAGCGTGCGTGTGAACCTTCTTGCCAAAATGACGGATGGACAGTGTGTTGCGGCGTTTGCATTTTACGGCTATATGAAATCACCGGAAGACAAGCATAAGCTGGTCATTGATCCCGTCGCAGGGGCTGTGGTGCAAGACATTTATCATCTGAAGCTGAAAGGCTATAGTTTCAGCGGTATCGCAGAGATCTTAAATCTCCGGGGTATATTGCCGCCGCTGGCATATAAACAGCTGTATTTAGGCCAGAACCTGAAGACCGGCTTCCAGACCAAAGGAAAGAGCAGATGGGAAGCGACTATGGTACGGCGGATCCTGATGGACGAGCGGTATACAGGAGTGCTTCTCCAGGGCAGAACAACGACACCCAACCATAAGGTCAAAAGAATCATACATAAGCCGGAAGACGAATGGGTGCGTGTAGAGAATGCTTTTGAGGGATTGATCGATAAATATACTTTTATGGTGGTAGCGAACCTTTTGGAAAGGGATACAAGGAAAAGCGCCGGCGGTATGGCAATTCTCAGCGGCTTGGTAGAGTGCGGGGACTGTCACCAGAACATGGTCCGTAAGAGCCCGGATGGCAGGAACTATTACTATGTCTGCAGTACTTCATTATACGATAAAGAATGTACGTCCCACAGCATAAGCGAAAAGCGCCTGATACCGATCATAAAGAAATGCGTCCAGATATACATTGCCAAGATCGTAGAACTGGAGGCGGTCCTTCGGCATGTCCAGACCCGTTCTGTACCAAAGCAGAAGATCCTTGAAGCAGATAAGATCCTGCAGGTACTCCGCCAGGAATGTGACCGGATCATGAAGATCAAGAAAAATCTGTATGAAAGTTATTGTGAAGGGCTTCTGGAGGAAGAGGAGTTCAAAGCATACAAAAAAACTTATGATGAGGAACTGATACAAAAGGAAGCGGCGATTAAAAGGCAGCAAGAAGATATCCTGAACCTGAGCGCCACAATGGACAGACAACAGGAATGGATGAAGAGGATCCTTTTGTATAAAGATATTGAGGAGATCGACCGTACAGTGATCGTAGTAATGGTAAAGCGGATCAGTATCAGTGCGGATAAGATGGTATCCATTGATTTCTGGTATGAAGACGAATATGAACGGCTGCGCTCCCTGTTAGAAAATATAAACCAGGCACAGCCGGACGCTGTTCTGGCGTCCTTCCTTGAGGATTCTAAGGAAGGGGGCGACAGGATTGCCTAGGACAAGCAAAAGGAATCGTAGAGCAGGCACAGTTCCTAAACAGTCTAAGATCAAATACTACAGGACCGCAGTCTATATCCGTCTGTCCAGAAAGGACGGAGGACACGGCCGGAGGGATTCTGTTTATATCCAGAAGCAGATCTGTACAGACTTCGTGAAAAAACACCCGGAGATGCTGCTTACAAAGGTATATATTGATAACGGCGTGCCAGGAACTACATTTGAAAGAGATGCTTTTGAAGAACTGATGGAGGATGTACGTGCCGGCAGGATCGACTGTATCGTGGTAAAAGATTTTTCCCGGTTCGGAAGGGACGCCCTGGATGCGGTTGACCTGATTGACGTTATCTTTCCGTCTTTAGATGTACGCTTTATCTCCCTACTGGATGATTATGACAGTGAGAACCCGGCCTGTATTGCGGACCGTGTGAGCAACATTCTGAAGCATTTCATGAATGACTACTATGCCAGGGAAATTTCGGCAAAACTGGTACAGGCGCATAAGCAATCCAGGGAAAAGGGGGAATATTGGGGAGCAAGACCGCCATATGGCTATAAGCGTTCCCCGGAATCAAACAAGATTCTCATTCCGGATGAAGAGGAAAAGAAGATCGTCCAGAAGATCTTTTACTGGTATGTATTTGAGGACATGTCTTCTTATGACATTGCCAAGGAATTGAACGCACAGGGCGTATGGTCGCCGCAGGAAAACTATGAACTGCGAGAATATGGCAAACGCAAACGGAAGGAAAAAATACTGTGGAGAGCGGACGGTATCCGTACCATCATACAAAATCCTGTCTGTATTGGTGCAGCTGTATACGGAAAAACGAAGCAGATGCTTGCAGAAAATATACCGTTGAATTTAATACCACGGCAGCAGTGGGAGATCAAAGAAAACGTATGGGAACCATTGATCGAAAAAAGTCTCTTTGACAAAGCGGTTGAACTTATTAAAGAACGGTGGAGGGACAGCCTGCAGATATGGGCTATCAACGATAAAGTGGAACATGCGGCAAATGGTCCTCTGCGCAGGAAGGTCTTTTGCGGAAACTGTATGAAAAGAATGCAGCGTACACGCTCGGGGCCTAGCAGACATCAGTATTATCATTATATTTGTGCAACCCCACGGTATTCTGATAGTATCTGCACTCTGAAACGTGTTAATGAGAAGTATATTTTCGAAGCGATAGAGACAGCCCTGAGACAGCAGATCCGGCTTGCTGTTTCGTATCAGAAGAAATATGGGGAAGATTTTTATAAAAGCCTGAAAGCAGAATGTGAGTTGAACATCAATAAAGCGAAAGAAAAATACGAGTCATATCAGGTTAAACTCCAGCGTCTATTTGAACACTATGCGACAGGAGTCCTTGATAAAGAGGAATATATTGAGATCAAAAAGGATTATACGGAGGAACAGGAAAGAGCAGGTGAAAATTTAGAAGAGGTACAGAGACGTTCAGCAGCACTTTTAGATGCGCAAAAGGCAAAAATTGACTGGGGCGAAGAACTGATCAGATATCAGAATTTTACAACAATCACAAATGAGATTGCGGAGAGGTTTATCGACAGGGTGATCGTAAAGAATTATCAGGAGATAGAGGTCCTGTTCTGGTTCGGCGATACATTCGAGCATGAACTGTTCGAAGAGGAAGGAGGGATGGGCTATGCAATATAAGTATGTATTTGCGTATCTCCGTCTTTCCAATGACGATGCGGATAAAGAAGATATAAGCAACAGTATTAAAAACCAGAAGCTGCTGATCGAATACTTTGTCAGAAACCATGATGAATTAAAAGATGCGGAGATCATATTCTTTGTAGACGACGGGTATTCCGGAACCAATTTTAACCGCCCGGATTTCCAGAGGATGATGGAACAGGTCAGACGTTCCCCAAAGTCCATCTGCATCGTGGTAAAAGACCTGTCCAGATTTGGAAGGGATACGGTAACGACTCAGAACTATATTGAAAAAGTCTTCCCGTTTCTTCAGGTGCGGTTTATAGCTGTCAATGATTATTATGACAGTAATACCGGTCTCATAGATAACAAGGATACAGAAATAAAATTTAAAAATCTGATCAATGGAATTTATCCTGAAATCTGTTCAAAGAATGTCAAACAGGTAATCCGAAAATTGGGAGAAAAAGGCCGATACTGGGGGGCTATGCCGCCATATGGATATTTGATTTCTGATGATGGGAATCGGACATTGGTATTGGATAAAGAGGCTGCTCCGGTTGTGAGATACATATTTGACAGAAGACTTGCAGGGGATAAATACTGTGAAATCGCCAGAAAGCTTGAACGCAAAGGGATTCCTTGTCCTTATAATTATCTAAGTAGTAAAGGATACTCGTGTAATGGAATACAGGAAATTAAAAAGCAATGGAGCGGGGAGTCTGTGTGCAGTATATTAACGAATCCTATTTATTTAGGCATTATGGAGAACCATAAGACAGAGACGATAACGCCAAGAGGAAAATGCCGGCACATCCCTCGCAGTGAACGCATTTATGTAGAAGGGACACATGAAGCCATTGTTACAAAAGAAGAATTTGAACAAGTTGCTTCTATGATAAAACATATTACCCCCACACTTCAGCGGAACGATCGAGAAAGGTATCTTTTTACTGGCAAAGTGAGGTGCGGATACTGTCATAGAATGATGAGAATACGTTTGGATCGCAAAAATATTAAGATGAATTGCAAAAGCATAAAGATAGAAGGCTCAAAATGCTTCAAAGGAATGTATCCTATGGACCAGCTTGAAGCCCTGATCCTGAAAATGATCAGACAGGAAGCAGCCAAAGCCAGCAACGCATTGAAGCAGATCAAAGAAATGAACAAGATCGTGGACCTATCTAAACTGAGAAGAAAGAAGGGGGCTTATGAGGGGCGGATAAAGACCTGCCGGCGTCAGAAAATGGAACTGTATGAAAAGTTTGCTTTGGAAACTCTGTCAAAAGAAAGCTATTTGTCCCAAAAGCAGGAGATCAAGCAGAAAGAGGCTGAATTTAAGGAACAGGCTGCCGAAATCGGAAAGAAGATAGCGAAGGCAGAAGTGGAAAAAGCAAGAGAGAACAGCCCTGGTCTCAAGAGATTTGCAAAATATACAGAAGTGGAAGCACTGTCCTATGAGATCATCCAGGAGCTGGTAGATACCATTTATTTTTACGATCCGGAACACATCGAAGTAATCTGGAATTATCAGGATGATTATCTGGAGGCAGCGGATGAGTCCACAGGATAAAGCAACAGAGGGAAAAGCAGGAAGGCTATTGAAAGTCTTCCTCTTTTCTTGCGGAAATTTAGAAAAAAGTGGGAAATGCCTGCAGGAAAAACCGTAGGTCCAGATATAATTTTCATAAGGAGTGGGAAATATGGTCAAAGAAAGGAAACTTGCTGTTCCGCACACAACAATATTTATAGCTCAGCTTCCGGAAGAGACACAGCAGATTATCCGGGCAGACTTGATGGAGTATGCCAGGGAACATAATGAAAGGCTGGAATGGGATCCGGAAGCACGAGATTATGCGGGAATGACAAGACGTTTTTGTGATATCGAAGAAATATATAAAGATACAGACTTGATATTCTGTGAACCTGGAGAAGATGTCAGAGACTTTGAATTGAGCCAGCAGCGGACAATTACGATCCGTCTTCCAGATGATGATATAGACGCACTTTGCAGAAAGGCCGGAGGCGTTGATCTGACAGTAGGCGAACTATTGGAAAATTCTATTTCTGATTTGGTTGGAGGCTCAAGGACAAATGGTTCAGATGAGAGAATGCTTGCCCATCAATGGTTTGACCGCTGTTGGTTTAGCATATGCCATGAAATGACATTTTTATCATACTTAATAGATTACGACCTTGTGGATGCAGCAATGGATTATTGGACTGATCTTGAAGGCTACCGAGAACAGGACGATTTAGATGAATATGATAAAGAAGATGTGGCATATTATACGGAAGAGCTGAACACGCTTTTTAAGGAATACAAAAAATATTATCCTCAATCATCGGAACTTTCCGTGGAAATGGCTATGGAAAAAGTAGTAAAGTGGAGTCGTGAACGGGAAGAACTGCTGAATGCAAATAGAAGCGTCAGGTGTCGGGAAAACAGCAGGTAGGTAGAAATGATTAAAAATATAACTATATAGGATATTATGATATCAGAAAGACAGTATTGTGGAGGTGTAAAATGAAGACTGTTCCCTTTGGATATAAGATGATAGACGGAATCTTTGAGGTTGATAAACTGGGAAGTGAAATTGTCTCATGGATTTACGAAAGACATATCAGGTATAGTGAGCACCCGCCGGCGGTATTGGTAGAGGGTATGATCGAAGAATATAAAATCTCTAAAGAGCGGAAGATATCTTATGAAGAAGCTGAAAAATTGGTTCCTTCAGATTCGATTTACGATTATATAGATAGAGAAGTCCGTCTTCGTATAGAGGCTTATAAACTCTATAGTAAAGATGAAAGTATAGAGGATCTCAAATATTATCTGGAGTGCCCTCTGGCTGAACTGGATGTGGATGAAATAATAGAAGCCTATAAAAAGGAGATGAAGAAACTGTTTGAGCAGTCTCGGAATCCCGTAATCATAGGGCTAACCAGTGGAAGACGAGATAGATGTTAGATGGAGAGGTGCTTTCTGTACTTCTCTTTTTTATATGCAATAAAAGAAAAGCAGAGGTGGTAAATTGATCCGAGCATTGACGAAAGCTGAAAAAATGATTTTGAAAGAGATGTATCCTGCTGGCTGCAGAGTGATTCTGGAAGAAATCGTTTCTGATCCAGAGAGCGGGGTGAAACCGGGAGACCTCGGAACAGTTTTGGGATTGGATAACGCTGGCGGCTTACATATAGCCTGGGATCAGGGGAAAAGCCTAGTGCTGATTTATGGCGAGGATTGCTGTAAATGTCTGTTGAAAAGCGAGCAGATGGACCGGCTGTTTGACCAGCTGTTTATTATGCCGTTTGAAAATATAGAAAGATTGGAGAATTGGCTGGTAAAGAAGGTGGGAAAGGCCTTTCCGGAAATGTGCTTTATAGCTGACAGCAAAGGGCATCTTTGGGTGGATTTGAAAGCAGGTGCTTTTCAAATTCAGAATACAAAGATCAGTATTATATATGAAACCGATGATAAGGGACATCTGTTTATAACAAAATGCGGATGGGCGCAGGAAAAAGAGAGGCAGCACAATGCCAGAGATAAAACAGATTATAAGCATGGAATATGATATACATATGTGATAAAGTACAGTTAGTATTTGAAATACACCGATTTAGGAACGGAGGAAAGCTATGAGATACTGCTGCGAAAATTGCTTTTCTGATATATATTTGAAGAACTATATCAGAGAGAACGGTGAGACTGGAATATGTGAATACTGTAACTCTCAGAGTGTCTATATTATCACAACAAAAAAGATTGGAGAATACATACGTGAGTGTATAGAAAAGGCTTATGAAGATGTTAATGAAGGAACAGGAGCTTATTATGATTCAGAAGAGGATGGATATAGGGATAGAACAGGGGAAGAACCTACGGTATTATCTGTAAGAGATATTATGGAAGATGCTTTTGATGATATGGTTCAAAATACTACGATTTTAGAAGATATATTTGAAAACTCGGGATTAACTTTTGAAGAAAAAAAAGACGGATGCACAGATTGGCTTGAGGATGTTGATGATTTACATCTTGTTCTTCAAAACGCTTTATACGGGGCAGAGGCAACAAGAATACACTATTTTTGGGAACTATTTAAACATACTATAAAGTTTTATAACAGATTTTTTGATATTGGGAATGATAGTAACCGGAAAGTATATTTGGATCAACTAATGCCGTACTTATGTGAATATGAGAAACTTATTCCAACAGGAGAAGTATTTTATAGAGCGAGAAAATTAACTAAAGAGCTAATGGATATAACAAAAATTGATGTATATAAAGAATTGTCCCCTGCTCCACCATTATTAGCGAGCACAAACAGAATGAGTCCAGCAGGGATTTCATATCTCTATATTGCATCAGATATAGAAACTGCATATGAGGAATGCCGTTTAAAGGATCACGGCGCTTTAGTGGCAGAATATGTTGCAAAGCAAGAATTGAGTATTATTGATTTTTCACAAGAAGCTTTTATATGTTCTGGTAGCATTTTTGACTCTAATTATGACCATGATCTACGATGGATAAATGATTTTTTGAAAGGTTTTGTGGAAGAAATCACCTTACCAGTTGATAAAGAAAATAAAGAGCTTTCATTTGAATATGTAGCTACGGAAATGATTGCAGAATATATTCGAAGCATAGGTTATGACGGAATTTGCTTTAATAGTAGTGTTAGCAAAGGAAAGAGTTATGTTTTCTTTTGCGGTCCAGATAAGAAATACTATGATATTGATACCTACGGTTATATTGATTCATATATAGAAAAATACTGCCCTGAAATAATAAGTTTTAGAGAATGGTTCAATATACGAAAGCTTGATCGGATTCATATTTCGAAAACATATGAAATAGAAGATTCAATAGGGTACAAAACAGAAAGCTAAGACTTTATATAACGTATTGTAGTAAGTGAGGGGAAGAAAATAAAAATTTTATTCCTTTTTTCAACAAAAGAATACAATTTTTTTTGGTTGTTAGTTGACACGGGCGGGCAAGAC